>WFLX010033269.1_pt1 | contig 13291 bp, 13 predicted proteins | sample 4967041 | NCBI WGS metagenome assembly WFLX01 (sample SAMN12857096, study PRJNA449069) | gut metagenome | isolation source: stool from male and female vole | host: Microtus ochrogaster | place: USA:Florida | collected 2017
AGGATTGTGTTTCTGCAACAGTCTTCACTAATCCTCGCAATTCTCAAATCAATCTTGATATTAGAAGACATAACGCCCAATATCCTGAAATCTATCTCAGGCATTGTAGTAATGTTCATGATAGGTTTCTTATCGTAGATGATACCGTTTATTTTATCGGAGGCTCTATCAAAGACCTCGGGAAGAAGATAGTTGACTTCAGCCAAATGCACCAATCTCCAGATGAGATTCTATCCAAAATAAGGTGATATTCTGAAATTCCCAACTGACTGTACCCGATCACCATTGATATCACTCAAAAAATTTTGAGTGGTATTTTTATTAGTACTGATAACCAAAGAATTAAAAGATATTTTATTTAAGTCACAACCTCCTTGCCACTCATTATAAGGAGTAATTTTGCAGTGTCGACAGCAATCAATATCAATCCTCGGCGCTGAGAATAACATTCTAATATTATTTCTTAATATGAAGATTGAAAATCTATTGGAGTAAGCAATGGATAAAAAATACCCTCAAAAGTCCGTTTTCGGGTACTTTTGAGGGATGCTGTAGTTAAAACAATAAGTTTGCGGAGAGGGAGGGATTCGAACCCGCGGAGGTGTAACCCTCAACGGTTTTCAGGACCGCCGCAATCGACCACTCTGCCACCTCTCCTTCGAGTTTGCGAGTGCAAAGGTAAGCAAAAATTTTAATTCGTCAAAATTTTTTTGAAAAATTCCGGCAAAAAAATCTAAAATAGACGGATAGAATGCGAAAATAAATTTATCACACCATATAAAACGATTGTGGCTCCTTTCACAAGGAGCCACAATCACGTGTTTTTCATAATAATAACTTTTCAAACTAACCTAACATCATGAAACGATTTATCTTTCTTTCGATATTATAACATTTGCGCTTTCAAAAAAGTTTTTTTGTTAATGTTATTTTTTGATATTACTCTATTATTTCCCGCAAAGGAGTTGAACAATGGAAGAAAAGAAAAACTCATCTCCATTGCTGAAGATGAGTTTAAGTCGGGGTGACAGGATTCGAACCTGCGACCACCTGGTCCCAAACCAGGTGCGCTACCGGACTGCGCTACGCCCCGAGTCAATCCGTGATTCACCGGATTCACAGCGCAAAGTTAATAATTAAATTTCATATATTTGCTTATTCTCAATGTTTTTTTTAACATGGTTCAAAAAAAATGTTAATTTTGTAGAATAATATTGAGGAAATCAGGATAATATTGAATTGCATTAATTCTGTTATCCGGATTGAAGGTTGATTGATGAAAGTTTTAATACATCTGTTTAAGACCTCAAGTATTTTTCAGTTTCTTAAACCTTGTCGGTGTAATAACGTTCTTAATATTGTAAGGCATTTTAAAATTTTGAATAAAAAATATATATGAAAAAACTCTTTAAATATTTCATATTAATGATTTTGATTGTTTGTTTTTCTGTTTCAACGTTGAATGCAAAGAAGAAAAATGTTGAGGGAGAAGCAAAAATTAAATTCACTGAAAAAGTGTATGATTTCGGAGTGATAGCTGAAAATGGAGGTCCTGTAAGTCATGAATTTCAGTTTACCAATGAAGGTGACGGCAATTTGGTGATATTGAAAGCTACGGCAGAATGTGGTTGTACACGCCCCAGTTATCCCGCAAATCCTATTGCACCGGGGAAAAAGGGAAAATTGAAAGTCACTTTTAACCCCATCGGGCGAGAAGGGGGCTTCGAGAAAGTGGTAACAGTTACTACCAATGGTAATCCAAGAAAAGTGAGACTTAAAATAAGGGGTTCCATCTCTACTAAATAATATGCATAAAAGAAGTTTTTTACAATATTTATTATTTGTATGCCTTTTGGTTTCGGGAGGCTTTTGGGCATACGGTTCGCTGAAGCTTCTTGACCCTGAATATAATTTCGGCATAATTCGAGAGGTTGACGGTGAAAAATCGGGTTCTGCCAGGCTTGTAAATATTGGTGACAGCGTGACTTACATAAGTGATGTCCGTCCGAGTTGCGGATGTACTGCTGCTTATTATAGTGAAGAATTGTTGCTGCCGGGAGATACGGCAGTTATCAAATTTGAATATGACCCCAAAGGTCGCCCGGGTAACTTTAATAAAACTATTAAAGTATATGAAGGTAATGCAGGTGAACGATATATTATAAAACTATCCGGAAGAGTATTAGGTAGTGAAGAATCGCTTTCCAGAAATTATCCTGTTGAATGTGGCAGATTACGCCTTTCCGAACGTATTATTGACCTTTCGAAAATAAGGGGTGGAGCAGGAAGACACACTTTTGTCCGCATGGTAAACCAGTCAATGGACACCATTACACCGGAATGGAAGAATAACGACAAGGCTTTAAGTATAGATATTACACCAAAAGTCTTGGCTCCGGGTGAGATTGCAACACTTGGAATCTATTTTAATTCGAAATTTGAAGATAAAACCGGAAATGTAGAATATGTCATACCGATAAAGGCGCGTGAGGACTCCATTGGAGAAGATATTATCTTGCGATCGGAGATTATTCCTATGTCAACATCGGAAGAGACTGAAGAAACTTTATCAGAATAAAACTCAATAACTATTGATTATTCATAGAAACAGATCATGGAGCATCCAGAAAACGACATTGCATATAAGGGTTTGACAGTAAATAATGGCGTTGGTTCGCAACCCATAGTAAATCCCTACAGAAAATTGCGTAAACGTCCTCAATTGAGTATCAACGACTATGTTGAAGGGATATTGAAGGGTAATGTCAGTGTGTTGGGACGAGCAGTAACATTAGTAGAGAGTACTGCCGAAGCACATCAAGCAATCGCTCAGGAAGTTATTGAGAAATGTCTGCCATATTCAGGAAATTCACGAAGAATCGGCATCACCGGTGTCCCGGGTGCGGGTAAATCCACATCAATTGATGTTTTTGGTTTGCACGTATTGAGGCAGGGTCATAAATTGGCTGTATTAGCCATAGACCCGAGTTCGGAGCGTACTCATGGTTCAATTCTGGGAGACAAGACGAGAATGGAAAAATTGTCGACTCAGCCTGAAGCATTCATCCGTCCTTCCCCGTCTGCGGGCTCTCTTGGAGGTGTGGCTCGTAAGACGCGTGAAACAATAGTGCTTTGCGAAGCTGCTGGTTATGATAGAATATTTGTCGAAACTGTCGGTGTAGGTCAAAGCGAAACTGCAGTGCATTCAATGGTGGATTTTTTTCTGTTAATTCAACTTGCAGGCACAGGAGATGAACTGCAAGGCATTAAGCGTGGCATTATGGAGATGGCGGATGGCATTGCGATCAACAAGTGTGACGGCGACAATGTCGACCGTGCAAAACTTGCTGCGGCACAATTTAGAAACGCTCTTCATTTATTCCCGCCCACACCGTCGAAATGGTGCCCGGAGGTTGTTACCTACAGCGGATATTTTGAATATGATATAGACAAGGTTTGGGATATGATTGACCGATATTTTGAATATGTCGACAAAACGGGATATTTTGAACGCAAACGTCAGGAGCAAGAGAAATATTGGATGATAGAGACAATAAATGAGCAGTTGCGTTCCAAGTTCTATAACACGCCGGAGGTTGCCGCTCTTCTGCAACAAAAAGAGTTGAAAGTTTTGAATAATGAGCAATCATCTTTTATGGCAGCCAAAGATGTTTTGGATTTTTACTACAATATGTCGCAAAAATAAATTTCAACAGGATTGTTTCCTACCTGTTGACAAAAAGTATATAACAGATGGCACACAAATTAATTTCAGCAATAGAAGCGCGTGCTCAACAGAATCCGGATGCTGAAGCATTCCGATTTTGCTGGCGAAAAGACGGAGAGTGGATATCCACTTCCCGCCAAGAGTTTATCACTCAATCATTAGTTGCTGCTAAAGCCCTCCAAAGTCTCGGATTGTTGGAAAAAGATACCATAGCGATATGCTCTCCTAACACTCCCCAAATACTCATCACTGAATTAGGGGCATTTCGCAATCGTGTAGCCGTCATTCCGTTGTATAGTTCCAGTTCTCAAAATCAGTTTGATTTCATTGTAAATAATGGTGAAGCAAAAGTCTTGTTTGTCGGCGACAAACATCAATACCCTCTCGCTTACCAATATTGGAAAAACAATCCTGAGAAAATCAAAAAAATCGTAATTTTCAAAAATGACGGAATCAGATTGAATGCCGATGACAAGATTTCTATTACATGGGATGATTTTATCCGTCTCGGCATGGAGGCAGGTGAATCATCTGAGCGTGAGGTGGAAGCCCGTTCAAGTCGCGCTTTGCCTGAGGATATGGCGACATTGATTTATACTTCCGGCACAACGGGTGAACCCAAAGGAGTGTGTATTACTCACTCCAACTATGACGCAGCAATGGAGATGCATTTGAGGATGCTGACTGCCATAAAGGAGGATGATATAAGTATGGCATTCCTGCCTATGAGCCATATCTTGGAAAAAGCTTGGAGCTTCTTCTGTTTATATCGCGGCATACCNATTGCAGTGAATTACGACCCTCGTGTAATTCAGGAAACTATAAAAGNAGTTGAANCCAATCNTATGNGTTGTGTGCCACGCTTCTGGGAGAAGGTATATGCCGGTGTGAAAGAGAAAATCGCTTCGATGTCTCCATTGCAACGTGCGATGGTGAGTCGGGCTCTCAAGGTAGGCAGGAAACGTAATTTGGATTATAAGCGCTTGGGTGCGGTGCCCCCTCGTCTGTTAGAATCTGAATATAAATTTTGGGATAAGAGAGTATTCTCAAAATTAAAGAAAGCAATCGGAATACCCAATCCCAATTTCTTCCCGACTGCCGGAGCTCCATTGTCAGATAGGATTTGTGAATTCATGCGCTCAGTAGGGATAGACGTAATTATTGGATATGGTCTTAGCGAAACAACTGCCACTGTCAGTTGCTTTAGAGAGACCGGTTATGAAATCGGTACTGTCGGGTTGCCACTACCGGGTCTTGAAGTAAAGATATCAGAAGAAGGGGAAATATTGGTCAAAGGTCCTACGGTCACTCCGGGTTATTATAAAAATCCGAAGGCAAATGAAGAAGCCTTTACGGAAGATGGATTTTTCCGCACCGGTGATGCGGGACATCTGACCTTGAATGGCCAGATTGTGTTGACGGAGCGTGTGAAAGACCTGTTTAAAACATCCAACGGCAAATATATAGCCCCCCAAATGCTTGAAAGCAGATTGGCAGAGAATAAANATATCGATGAAGCGGCGGTAATAGGCGATCAGAGGAAGTATGTTACAGCACTAATTGTGCCTAATCTTTCACAGTTAAGAGCCTGGGCGTCCTCAAAACATATTCCTACTGAAGACACGGAAGCGATGTTGAAAGATCCCAAAGTCTACGAATTTATGATGCAACAGGTAAATTCCGTGCAAGCAGACGTTGCTGAATTTGAGAAGATAAAGAAAATAAGTCTGCTCCCNTTCCACTTCTCNANTATGCATNGGGAANTGACTAATACGATGAAAGTGCGNNGACNGGTTGTGGNAAAAAGATATGCCCGGGAAATTGAAGCAATGTATGCGGAGTAAATATTATTGTCAACAACTTGTATGAATATTATTGAACATCTCATATCTTCATCATCTACCTTAAGAGATGCATTCAAGAGATTAAATAATCTCTCCGGAAAGAATATGACACTTTTTGTGGTGGATTCCTCTGCCGGCAACCGGTTGGTAGGCTCGCTGACCGATGGGGATTTGAGAAGGGCTGTGATAAAAGATGCAGACCTGATGCGTTNAGTTTCCACGGCTTGCCACCGGGACTGCATGAGTATGACCGAAANCGNCGACCGTTANGCCGNCATCACTGAAGCGCGTAAACGTGGAATTTTCCTTCTGCCTGTGGTCAGGCAGGTAACCGGCGAAATCATAGAACTTATCGACTTGCATAATATAAAGTCTCATTTGCCTGTGGACGCAGTGCTTATGGCAGGTGGAAAAGGGGAGAGATTACGTCCTTTGACATTAGATTGCCCGAAACCGTTGCTTCCCGTAGGCGATAAAGCGATAATTGATTATAATGTCGATGAATTGCAAGCGAATGGGATTAATAATATTTTTGTCACGGTCAATTATCTCAAAGAAAAGATCATCACTCATTTTGCAGATAGTAATTATGAAGGGAAAGTAAAATGTGTAGAAGAGCCACGTAGATTAGGTACCATGGGTAGTTTGGCTTTGGTGGAGGGCTTGAAAGAGGATAATCTGATAGTTATGAATTCGGATTTGTTGACTTCATTGAACTACGAAAAGATGTATCTTCAACATCGAGAATCCGGAGCGGCACTTACAATGGGGGTCATACCCTACACAGTATCCATACCCTTTGCTATCATCAACACTTCAGGGCGTCAAATCACCGGATTGACGGAAAAGCCTACCTACAACTATTTTGCCAATGCAGGTGTTTATATGATGCAGAGAGAATTAATTTCCAAGATTCCAAAAGGGGAATATTTGGATGCTCCTGATTTTGTGGAGCAACTGATTGCAGAAGGCAAAAAAGTGGAATATTTCCCAATTGAAGGTATTTGGATAGATATAGGTTCTCCCGATGATTATCGTTACGCCAATGAGTTGAGTAAAGTTGCTGGCGGACTTTTAAAAAGCAATTGATTATGGCTGATTCTAATTTTATAGATTATGTAAAGATTCTTTGCCGATCGGGCAAGGGAGGCGCCGGAAGTCGTCATTTCCATAGAGCAAAATANNTNCCNANAGGTGGTCCGGANGNCGGCGNTNGANGACGGGGAGGTCACATTATATTGNANGGNAATCGAAANANGTGGACCNTTCTACCTNTAAGATATACTCNNCATATTTTTGCTACAAATGGTGAATCCGGAGGAGCCGGCAGGTCTTTTGGCAAAGATGGTGAAGATAAGATTATTGAAGTTCCTATCGGAACGACTGTATTTGATGCAGAGTCCGGAGAATTTCTTTGTGAGATAACAGAAGACGGAGAAGAGATAAAACTTTTACGTGGCGGTAAAGGTGGCTTGGGAAATTGGCATTTTGCTACCTCCACCAATCGCGCACCCCGTTATGCACAACCCGGACAACCGGCAATAGAAAAATCAGTTGTGTTGGAGTTGAAATTGCTTGGAGACGTAGGTCTCGTGGGTTTCCCGAATGCCGGAAAGTCTACTCTTCTCTCGGCAGTTTCCGCAGCAAAACCCAAGATTGCAGATTATCCGTTCACCACGATGGAACCTCAACTCGGCATTGTGAGTTATCGGGGAGATAAATCGTTTGTAATGGCAGATATCCCCGGCATTATTGAAGGCGCGTCAGAGGGTAAAGGTCTCGGCTTGAGATTCCTACGACATATAGAGCGCAATGCAGTGTTGCTTTTTATGGTTCCTGCTGATAGTGATGATATAAAGAGAGATTATGAAATTCTGTTGAAAGAGGTCAGAGAATTCAATCCCGAACTTGCTGATAAAAGCAGGGTATTGGCAATATCAAAATCGGATATGCTCGATGATGAATTGAGAGATGAAATATCAAAAGAACTTCCCGAGGGAGTACCTGTTGTGTTTATATCAGCAGTCACAGGTCAGGGACTCACGGAATTAAAAGATTTACTTTGGCGAGAGATTAATTCAGAAGATAACCTCGTGAAATCTTCAATTACCCATCGTCCTCTTGACAAGCGTCATAGAGTTAAGGAAGAGGATGAATTCATATTTGAACAATCCGAACCGGAAGAGGAAGAATGGATTCCACAGACTGATGAAGAATGGAATGAAGAATTTTGGGACGAAGAAGATAGTGTGAATGGCTGATAAAGAANTTANTAAAATANATTTAAGTAAAATAATCCGCGCTCGCGTAAGCAAAGGGCGCGGACGTTTTATACCTTCTTTCATCTTAAATTATCTTGAAAGATTAATTTGTCAGGACGAATTGAACAAAATTCTTGAATATGCTTATCCTGCAAACGGAAGCCAATTTTCAAAACGTGCCCTGGAATANCTTAATATTAAATTGGAGGTTGACGGATTGGATAAGCTCCCCGTCAATGAAAATTTTGAATTTGCCTCCAATCATCCTCTCGGAGGCTTAGATGGTATTTCATTAGTGGCAGTTTTAGGTGAGTTCTGCGGAGATGAGGAATTAAAAGTCGTGGTCAACGATATGTTGATGAATGTTACTCCGCTTGAAGATGTGTTTTTGCCCATCAACAAGTATGGCTCGCAAGCCAGAACTTCTGCAAAAAAAATCAACGGTGCATTTCAGGAAGGGAAACAGATAGTGATGTTTCCGGCTGGTCTTGTCTCCCGCTTGCATTCCGATGGTAAGATACATGATTTGAAATGGCAGAAAGCATTTGTAGTTAAAGCTTTAGAGCATCAACGCAGGATTGTGCCAATAACCTTCAAGGGTCTCAACTCAATGAAATTTTATAAAACAGCATATTGGCGCAAGAAGCTTGGAATAAAAATCAATTTTGAACAAGCGCTTCTACCCTCGGAGGTGATAAAAGCAANGAATAAGAACTTTNAAATCATATTCGGCTCCCCGATAGATGTATGCAAAATGCATTCCGACGGAATGACAGTCATGCAAATTGCAGAGGAAATTCACAAAATTGTGGAAGAATCATGATGTAATTGTAAATTTTTGAGTAATTTTGCAAATGTGGAAAAGAAGTCAATCTCTTCCCGTATAATATATTAACACAAACTATCTAACTATTCAAAAGTAAGTGAGAGGTTTAGCGAGAATATCCGCAACTCGAAGCTTACGATATATTCCTTTAAAATGGATAAAAATACTATCACAGGGTTGCTATTGATGGCAGTTGTATTTTTTGCCTTCGTATGGCTTTCTCCCCAAAAAGAGAATGTAGATGTATCGGATGATCCCGCATCCGCTGCTACCGAGCAACAACAGCAGATTGCTGACCAGGAAAATCTGAGTTCCACAGAAATGGAATGGTTGCGTAATAATCTGGCAGCCAACGGTGATGTTTCAGTAAATGAAGAGGGGAAGCGCGTCTATGCACATTCGGATGAAAATATGTCATTGATGCTTACGGGTGATTCCATCTCAGGCTATGTGAATATTAAAGGGACTCAGTATCCTTTATCAGATATTCTTCAACCCGGCAAAGTGGATATAAATGTCCGCAATGAGGCATTATCCATGATTCGCGAAACATCCACTTCAATGGGTAAATATGGAAAATTTGCCAAATTCCTCGTGGGCAACGATTCAATTATAAAACTCGAAAATGATGTTTTGGCACTTCAGTTGAGTTCTAAATCAGGCTCCATAACACGTGCGGAATTAAAAAAATATGACACTGAATATTCTGCGGACGAAAGTAAGAAAGTTAAAAATAAAGTCGTAATTTTCCAAGGTGATAAAAACACCTTTAACTTTACTCTTCCATTACCTCAAACAGTTGAGACACGAGACCTCTATTTCACCCCCAAGGTTCTTAATGATTCCACAGTATTGATGGCGCTCGAATTAGCTCCCGAGGCATATTGGGGCATTGAATACACTCTCCCGAAAGGAGATAATTATGTAATCGGAATGAGAGTTGTGCAAAAGAATCTGGCACAAATAATTGACAGTAATAATCGCATCCTCGGGTTTGAATGGAGTCAGGACATTAAGCGTCAGGAACAAGGACGCATGTTTGAGGAACGCAATTCGGGAATATATTATAAATTCGCCGGTGGCTCCGTGGAAAATCTATCGGAAAATAAAAATGACTCGGAAGAGCGCCAGGCAAAGGTGAAATGGATTGGATTTAAAAATCAATTCTTCTCCTCCGTAATGATAGCCGACAAAAATTTCAATCAAGCTGATTTTGAATCTCAAATTATTAAAAACAGCGATTATTTGAAACATGTCAATGCTAATGCTACATTGAATGATTATGACTGGGGCTCAACAAATCCCGCAAGTTTCAATTTATATATCGGTCCTAACTTATATCCCTTGCTTTCTCATCTTGATGATAAGATTTGCGAAGATGAAGATTTGAATTTGACCCGCTTGATTCCCCTGGGTTGGACACTTTTCAGATGGATTAACGTCGGTATTATTATTCCGGTATTCAGTTTCTTAGGCAAATTTATCAGCAACTANGGCATTATCATTTTGTTNCTTACAATCTTCATAAAGTTAATACTCTTCCCTTTAANATACAAGAGTTATAANAGTCAAGCCAAAATGAGAATATTGGCGCCTGACATCAAGGCCATTAACGATAAATATCCGGGTCAGGAAAACGCCATGGTTCGTCAACAAAAGACTATGGCTTTATATAGCAAAGCCGGTGCGAGCCCGATGTCGGGATGTCTGCCGATGCTTCTGCAGATGCCTATTCTTTTTGCGATGTTCACCTTCTTCCCCTCGGCAATAGAACTGAGAGGTCAAAGTTTCTTATGGGCACACGACTTATCCGCCCCTGACGCCATCATATCATGGGGAGGACATATTCCGTTAATCACAGATTATTTTGGAAATCATATCTCCTTATTCTGTCTTTTGATGACAGTCACGAACATCCTCTACACCCATATAAATATGCAAAACTCACCCGGACAAATGCCCGGAATGAAGTTTATGATGTATGCAATGCCGGTGTTCTTCTTAGTCTTCTTTAATAATTATGCTGCAGGACTTTCTTATTATTACTTCCTGTCACTTTTGATTACTATTATGCAAACTTATGCATTCAGATATGTGATTAAAGAAGAAGATGTNAGAAAAGCGATGGCNCAGNCNGNAAAAAANCCNAAAAANNAAAGCGGCTTCATGGCACGTCNTGAAGAGATGCAACGTCAGCAACAACAAATGCTTAAAGAGCAGCAGAAGCAAGGGAAGGGCAAAAAACATTAAATTCCCATGTAATGAATAATCTCCGCACAATCAGAATAGTGATTGCAGGCATATTTTTCGTGGCCTGCATTCTCTTTCTGTTTGTAGAAGGAGGTGTTATTAAACTCACTGAATGTTCAGAGCGAGTTCAGATTATTCCGTCAGCACTTGCTGTGTCAGTCGGAGCCACGTTGGTTTGGCTAATTGCCACTTTTGTTTTTGGTAGAATATATTGTTCGTCGGTCTGTCCCGTTGGCACATTGCAAGATTCATCCACATGGTTGCGTCGCAAATTGAAGCGTGTTCCCGCCATTGCCAATCAACGCTATCCGTTCAGTCGAATAAAGGTTTTTGCGGGTTTCCGATATAAACACCCTGCAAAATGGAGCGGCATTATTCTCCTATTCTATGTGGCGCTCTTATTGTTGGGTCTTACGGGCTTTGCCGCCCTCATAGAACCTTGGAATATCATGCGTCTCGCAGCCCGCTGGTTTAATCCTGAAAATGTTACACCAACCAAAGGGGTTCTGTTTGCCGGTAATGTATTGATGGGTACAATTTTAGGGCTCTTGATTTTGGGGTTTATTTGGTCGTGGGCTCTTCTTCAAGGGAGAAAGTTTTGCACCACGGTTTGTCCCATCGGGTGCGTATTAGGTCATATTTCCGAGCGTGCATTATGGAAAATTGAAATAGATCCCGACAAATGCATCTCATGCATGAAATGTGAAGAGAATTGCAAATCTGAATGTATAAAAGTGGTGTCGCGATATGTAGATAATTCTCGTTGCGTGCGTTGTTTTGATTGCCTGTATGTCTGTGAAAACGAGGCAATTCGCTTCAGCCGTAACAGAAATAGAAGAGCCACTCCACTGTTTCAGCGTCGAACTGAGGCAGGTAATGTTTAATCTATTATTCTATACCTATTAATTATGAAGCAATATCTTGATCTTCTTCAATATATATTAAAAAACGGCACGGAAAAGACCGACCGCACCGGCACCGGTACAATTTCTACCTTCGGATATCAGATGAGGTTTGACCTTTCTGAAGGATTCCCATTGCTGACAACCAAGAAAGTACATCTGAAAAGTATTATTCACGAACTTCTGTGGTTTCTTGCCGGTGACACTAACGTGCATTATTTGCAGGAAAACGGAGTAAGAATTTGGAATGAATGGGCTGATCCTGATGGGGATTTAGGTCATATATATGGTTATCAATGGCGCTCATGGCCCGGTTATGACGGTAAATTTATCGATCAGATTTCGGAAGTCGTAAAGACAATCAAAGAGAATCCCGATTCGCGCCGAATAATTGTGAGTGCATGGAATGTTGCTGATTTGGATAATATGAATCTTCCGCCATGTCATACTCTTTTCCAATTCTATGTGGCAGACGGAAAATTATCGCTGCAGCTCTATCAAAGAAGTGCTGACAGTTTTTTGGGAGTCCCTTTCAATATAGCCTCTTACGCGCTGTTGTGCATGATGATGGCTCAGGTCTGCGGATTGCAACCGGGCGAATTCATCCATACATTTGGTGATGTCCACATNTACAGAAATCANTTGGAGCANGTCAGAGAGCAGCTGAACAGAACCCNCCGTAAGCTTCNTAAAATGCTTATAAATCCGGATGTNAAAGATATATTCAATTTCAAATATGAAGATTTTTCCCTTCAAGATTATGATCCGTGGCCAGCAATCAAAGGGAAAGTATCAGTATGAATTGTAATCGCAAAGGTTTATGGTAACAATAATTGTGGCGATAGCGGAAAATTACGCTATTGGTAGAAAAGGAGAGCTTTTGTGGCATTTGCCGGCTGATTTGCGCCATTTTAAGGAGAAGACACTCAATTCGCCTGTAATTATGGGTCGCAAAACCTGGGAATCTCTACCCAAACGTCCTCTTCCTAAGCGACTGAATATAGTTGTTACCCGAGCTGAAGATTACTCTGCTCCGGGCGCATCAGTATGTCATTCACTTTTTGAAGCAATTGAGTTAGCCCGCATAAATGTTTTTGATAATTCATCTGATGCACCGGAAAAAGATATTTTCATCATCGGAGGGGGCGAACTGTATAAGCAAGCTATGGAAGTGGCGGATAGATTGGAGATTACACATATTAAAGAGAGAGTGGAGGATGCCGATACCTTTTTCCCGGAAATTAAAGATACAGATTGGAAATTGGAAGAAGAGACTTTCCCGGAGATAAGAGATTGCGAGTCAAATGCTCCCGAATTCTCCTTTCGACGTTACGAAAGGAAAAATAGACCTCAATGAAAATTGCCATTATAAATAAATCGGATTCCACAGGTGGAGCGGCAGTCGTGTCTCNTNGATTGATGAATGCGCTNATNCAGCAGGGNCATGNTGTNAAAATGCTTGTGACAGAAAAATTAGTAGA
>WFLX010141956.1_pt1 | contig 13291 bp, 15 predicted proteins | sample 4967041 | NCBI WGS metagenome assembly WFLX01 (sample SAMN12857096, study PRJNA449069) | gut metagenome | isolation source: stool from male and female vole | host: Microtus ochrogaster | place: USA:Florida | collected 2017
ATTTAATCGTTCTTATCTTTACCTTCTTCATGAATCATTTCTGCCAATTTAGAAATCAATTCATTGCGTAATTCCTCTGCAGGAACGTCTTTGAAGGCAGCATACATTTTTTGCAGAACTTTCAATATATCTTTCTGCTGTTCCATAAGAGCAGCAATAGTGCCATAAAACATTGCTTTAACTTTCCATTCATTTTTCTTCATTCTGATAAAATTAATCATATTTTTCATATCATCCCTTCTTTTAATTTTTGCTGATAGTTTTCTTTGATTATTTTAATGGATATTTCTACCTCGCCATTGACCAATCCATATTCATTGATGATTTGTTCATACTTCTCGTGAGTGGAAATGGCATGCCGGAGACATTCTTTACTGACAGTTTTGCCGCTGGCAAGTTTATCGGCCAGATGAATGATTTCCCATCTGTAGTCGTTGATTTGTTTGTCCACAAAAAGGTCAGTCAGTTTCTTTATGTCATTTCGCATTTCTGCATCGAGTTTATCGGACCTTTCCATATCTTTGATATGTTTTTCTTGCAGCGTAATTAAATTCTGTGAAGTCTGAATCAGTAATTCATGCTCTTCACGTTGTCTTCGCATCCACTTAGTTTCAATGCCAAGCTTTCCAATGAGCCACTCAAAAAGCGACACAATGGTTTTGATTCCAATGAGTATGACAAATACGGCAATAAACACGGATGAGAAATTTATCTTTGTTAATTCTATAATTTCATTCATTACGTATAGTCCGCCTTATGTTTTCTTGTTTACAATTTGTTCGATTGCCTGCTTGGTCTTATCAAATCCTACCATGGATACCAGGCCGCTTGCCAATCCCATTAAAACCATGTAAATCGTATTGTCTACAGTAAATGGAATTGCGTGAAGCTGATAGTATACAGCAGTGCCCCCGCCGCCTACAATCAGTGCAGTGATTAATGCAACAATATTATAAGATAAATTTGCCTTGTCAGTAGCAATATTCTTGATACCCTCAGTTACANGACTGCTGATCACAGAAAAAGCTGAGANTAAAATAAAAAACACAGTNGNATTCANAATCANATTTCCTTTATCCTTTTCACNTATTTATCAGAAANGCTGATCCATNCAGCNCCTGACTTCAAACGTCCCCAGCTTCCGGAGGTTTCAACAATTGTATAGATGATACCTTTTTTCGCACCATTCACCTGCACGATTGCACCGCCGGGAGTTTTTCGGATATTGAGATCGTCAAGAAGTTTGACTTGATATGTTCCTGGATTTGTTGTAGAAGATGTATTGAATGGAACAGTAGATGTTATATCGGACAATCTATTTTTTACATCAATCCATTTGGAGCTATCTTTTCCGTACCATCCATCCCAGCCGGGACNATGTTTCCCATTCACATCANANTGGCGGTATACATTNGAAATAGNGATGTGGTATTTTTGCATAAGTTCTTTTCCTAACGTTACTGCATTCCATATGGCAGCTTCTGAAATCACTCCATTGGTGGAACACATTTCAATAGAAATGCTGTTTGCGTTTGTTATCTTCCCATACATGGAACCGCCGCCGGTTGAAGCACAATCCGACCATTTGGCGCCGCCTACGGAGTAGGCAGTTTTCAAATCTTCCACAGACTGATAGATGTCGTTTTCATCAACAAAGTAATGGGCGGATGCCTTTACCACATTATTTTTGAAATAGTTTGCGTTTGATTTTGCCTTGTCGGTCTTGTTCGCCGTGTAGTGATAAATCAAATATTGAATAGAAGAAGCGTTTCGTGAACTGCCATAATTGGCCGGATTGGCTAAAAGTGTTTTCACGCTAAGGCTTGCAGGTATTGTTGTTTCCGCTTGGGTATCATACTTTGTTAAATTGTATTTATGGATTACATTTATCAAATTTTCCACATATTTTAAGCTTGTGGCATATCCGTCCTTTTTGATGTTTTCAAGATAGGTTTTGGGGTCTGTCACCCCCTTGAGATTGGCATAATTCGGAATATTAATAAAGTCAAAATATCCTTGTACGCCGCTTTCCATGTCAGGAAACTTCATCCATTGCATAGCAGCAGATGTGTAAGAGCCGTCGGGGTTTTGCTCAGAGCCGATTTTGTTATATATTCCGCATGCTGTGGGACATCTGCCGGACCTGTATTTTAATCCAAAATAATTATGGGCATTTTGGGCTAGTTCCGAAGTGCCGGATGCCGATTCAAGCACAGCCTGTGCTATGATGGGGGAGCATACTTTTATTCCGTATGGAGCGGCATATTTTTGTATATATGGTGCAATTTGTTCTATAAATCCTATGGAAAACACCCCCTGTCAATTTATTTTAATTCATGTTTGCGCCATTTTTCAAATAGACCTTCGCTCTGGGAACGTGAAAATACATAAACTAATTTATCATCATACCCATTTTCTAAGCGCAATGGCTGCAATCCGTTTTTCACATACAGAAAAACTTGTCTTTGGTTTACTAATTTAATCTCATCAGAACGATTGTCTATCACAATCATGTCATTCATATAAGCACCTCTTTATCGTAAAAAATAGGGAATATACAACCAATAAGATTAGTGTATATTCCCTAAAGTTTTATATTCAATACACTAATCAACAATAATTCTTTTTTCTTGCCTCTTCAATGCGGTTCATATATTCCTGAAAACACTCAGGAGAGCATGCCATTGTACGCCAGGAGCCAATTTTTTTACTGTCCGAGCAACAAAAGTATTCCTTTCCGCACACCCGGCATTTGGTATTTGGTTTATGCAAGTTTATTCACCTCATGTGTTATACTTCGGCATTGGTCATGTCATATTTTCTGAGAGTCCAAAGGTTCTTGTTCTCGCCATTGCATGCCTTGGTCAGGGACTCAATTTCAATGCCCTGCACGGCAGCCTGGTCGCCTGCGGACAGGTCAATGGTTCCGGAAATCTTGCCCTTGGGCAGATACAGCTGCAAAGGCACGTCAACCTCAGAGCACAAATCGGTAAACCACGCATCTACAATAACTTCACCGGTCATGGAGAACTTGTTTGCATCATTGGCAATTTCCTCATATTCCTTGAAAGTAGGATAGTAATCAATAATTACGGTATCGCCGGTCTTAAAGGCATTGGTGGGCAGGGTGATTGTCTTGGTATCAGGCTCATAAGCGAATTCGGTTGCAGAAGCGGCTGCATTCTGTGCGAAGGAATCGCTGGGCAGACCATTGCTGTCAGCTTTATAAATATATCTTACTTCGTTGCCTGTAGCGCCGTTTGCCTTGTAAGACAAAGTTACGCTAGTGTCGCCATCCTTAATTTCAAATTCCTCTCTGATGAGGATGGAAGAGCCGTTTGTTACCTTTACAACTTCCGAGCCTACCTGTAAAGCAAGGTATCCCTCGTCCACAGAGCCGTTTTCGGCTGTAATGCTTGCAACCTTGTTGACATCAAAAGCGGCAAGCTTTGCGCCATCCTGGCCCTCAGCATAAACCACATCCTGAGAACCATTGATTTTCAGGTTCTTAAGGTCGTTTAAAGTTACCTTGTGCTTTTTGGTAGCCAAATCATTGATAATGATTCGTCTTGTTTTCTTGAATGCGTACTTCATTTAAATATACCTCCATTTATTAAAAATTAAAAAAAGATTGGATTAGTTATTTAATCCAATCTAATTCTTTCTTGTTAATATCTTTGGAACTGATGGTCCCATGATATATGCCATCCAGCAAATGATCTGCATGGTTCTTTCGATTGTTAATGGACAATGCTTCATTCAGCCAATACATCTTACAATTATCTATGTTGTAGGGCGTGATAGAGCCATTTCCACAAAAGCTTACAGCAGACATGATGTTTCCAAAAAAGTCGGCATCATCCTCCGCTTTCTTTTTTCTTCTTTTTCTTTTTTTCATTTCATCCCGCATATCCTCGATTAGAACACGCCTTGCATTTTCATCGGCAGGTTTTATTCTATGGGAATAATCAATCTTATTAATGGATTTCACCCATTCATACAAATATTCAAATATTTCCTGATTCATTTGGGATAGGGGATTGTTCACATCATAAAAGTAGGAACTGCCATCCTCATTTACGCCTTTGGTAAAACAAGGGTTTTCTTTTATGAAAAAGGAAATTGCTTTTGTGATATTGTCTAGTGGACTGAAGCCATAAATATCGTATACATATTTGTTTTCTTCATAATCCTTTTGGCAATTATCCCATTGCAGGGAAAATACTTCATAAGGGGAAACTTCCATATAATTTTTGCCCATATCATCCAGCATCACCATATTGGAATAAGGGTCTGCAAGTAATATTTGCACATATACCCAATAAAAATCGTCAGGCGATGGAGAGTGATTTATGGATAAAACTTCTCCTATTGTTGGATGATGAAGTGTGATGGAAGGCGTCAGTTCAAAGTCCCTTCCGGACATTAAGAATGCTTTGCTAAATTTTATGCCCATATGTTTACACCTTCTTTTATTAAAGTAAAGAACACGAAAAAGAGCAAATGGCGGTACTGCCAGAAGAGCAGCACCGCCATGTAACAAGAATTGAGCGAAAGAAAACTTATTTATTAAGTTTTCGGTTGTAATATCTGGTCACTTTTGGCTTTACCCAAATTCTGGGTTTACAAACGATATCATCATATGTATGAATTATTTTTTCCGGAATGTAAGAGCATTCCAGATTTAATCCATCCATTAATTTAATGATGGTATTTTCAGATGAGGTAGTGGAAGATAAGTGGTCAAAAATAATTTCCTCCGCCGATTTAAAAATTTTTCGGACGGTCTCCACATGAATATTTTCTTTGGCTGCTATTTGCTTTACTAAATTTTCTTGTGTAATAATCAAATAACCTTTACCTCCAATCGAAACAATTCCTTAAATGACACAAAACTTAGTCCATTGTAAATGGGTTAATTTATTTTTATATATAATAATTTGAACCATGAATCATGGACTAAATCTGTGCTTTTCACATATCGTTACATTTTCTGTTTCTATATTTTTGAACCCTCAGCCTTGNTTTTTCTTTTTGATAAATNANANTACATTCTTCACATCTTTCNGNTNTTGATGCTATTGGAACCTCANACCATTNANTACAATCAATACNTTNAATATANTTTGTGTTTTTGAATTCCTTCCTATCTTTTAGTTTCCTTTCAATATTGCAAACAACAAATTGACCATAACAGAACCACAATAACTGTTTATACCTTTTTTCGCTGCCGTACAAATACTCCACTAGCATATCTGCAATGGTTTCTTCTGAATATCCAAGCTGACTAAATTCCTGTTTGATTTTACAAGCAGTGTAACGTAAATTGTCAGTAGATTCATCCTTCATATTAATTATGTAACGATATTGTTTATTTAGCTTATCATATAGGTCTGATACTTCTTTACTACAAACAATTTTGGAGTCAGACATCATTAATTGATAATCAATTTGTCCAAGTTTCAAACCTCTGGTATTGATAGGTTTATTGGGTATCCTGTCAAAAATCTTATTTACAAAGCTGCCGTTGCGTTTTTGAACTTGTGATATTTCTTTATCCTTTGCATATTCAAAGAAAGCTGGCAATTTGGTATTAGTAAATTTTGATACAACAGGAGCAAACCATTCAGGTCTTTCCGGCATGTATAAAGTTTTTGCGCTATCAATACAGAAATTATTTTCCATGCACAATAATTTTACAACATCAATTGCTTCTTTCTTTTCTTCATCAGTGCCGTTTACAAAAACGTCACTATTCCAAATTTTTGAAATATTATTACTGTAAATACCAATATTCCCATGGGTAAAAGCTGCATTTAGTCCTGCATATATTGTTTTATTATTCAATTCAGTTGGATCAGCTTTACGCATATTGTAATAGAGAGGAACAATACCATCCATATTGCGTTCTGCGATTTGTACAAAATTTGTATCAGCAACTACAAGAGACTGATCCCCATCCACATCATACATTAGTATTTTGCTTATTAAATCATGGGTACTAGCATATAAACCATCAGTAGTGAACCATTCTCTGATTTGATTCACACGCTCGCCATAAGCATCGTTTGCAACATTAAATCTTATAGCATGTTCCTTATATAAATGAGGACTTCTCAAACAGTCTAATTTGTCATATCGATGGAATAACCAACAAAATACTTCTTTGTCATTCAATAAGCCTTTTGGATTTTCATTATGTCCAAACCAATATTCACAGGCAGCATAAAAATCGGGCAGCAGAAAAGTATATTTTCCATTTACTTCAAGTTTTCCGCTGCGATATTTCTTTAATAGACTGTTTTTGACTTCTCGAATGATATCTTTAGCATAGGTATCATTTAATAAAGCAGGATACAGCTTCACTGCCTTTTGGAAAGGGGTCATATTTTTGTTATATGGCGTAATTCCGAGAATATCCATCATGGTTTCCTTAGAATTACAAATATTGCTGATTCGCTCAGATGATTTTTGTGTGAGTAAATCAATCTCATCCTCTGTAATGTCAGTGAGAGTCTGAAGCATCTGATAATTTATCTTTGCATTCTTAATCCTGTCTTCTTCAACATTACATTTACCGGCACTACAATGATATTTTTTAAAATATTCCTTGTATTCATCCCACGAATCATAATAATTCCACATTTTAAACTGACTTTTTGTAAAGATAATTTGAATATCTTCTTTCATAATGTCATGTTCTTTTCCATAGATATCAATAATAATAGAAGAGCAGTTATTTTTTTCTACAAACTCTCTAAAATTGAATACTCCNAGTAATCCTNTNATCCAGNGGGCGCGGAACATAAAATTCTTAGNCNAAACAGAANGCAGTANCATTCCGGCTCCATCAGTGTGAGNAATGGGAACATAATCAGTTCTTCTTGTGATTGAATAATCAGCCTCATCTACAAAATCAAAAGTGCCATATACATTTGTTTCAAAGTCATCAATTATAATGGATTTATCAATATCAAACTCTTCCCACTCATCGGTAGCAGAGTTTGTTAATGCCATATAAGCTAAATGCTTATTAACATTGTTTCCGCCTTTTGAATTAATCTTATTTATTGTCAGTCCGCACATAACGGTCTTTTCAATATTGTTCCATACAGAGTCTTTTATAAATACCGCTTTCTTTTTTCGAATCTGTCCGGCGGAGGAAGTGAAGTACCTATATTTTTCATTTTTAAAGGTAAATCCATAAAAGCAAATGTCTTTAAACACATCAAAATAATATACTTGTACAATCATCAAAGCATCTGTTAATTCATCCTGCTTAATGCCAATTGTTCTGCTAAGAGCAGAGTCAAATATAGATATTATGTTGGTATCATTTAAACTTTCTTCTTTGATAGTACGAATATGATCTTTTCCGTCTGTTAATTCATTTTGTTTGACTTTATTGGATAGAAGAGTAAGCAATTTTTCTTTTGATTCTTTTGCCTTCTTTCTTTTATGTCCAATGAGTGCTATCCAATGTAGGTATTCCGAAACAGTATCATGCGAATGAACAATAATATCCACATCTTCTGATTTGTTGTTTTTGAAATTTTTGATATCATCATCCGTATATCCAAACTGCTTCAGTTTCTTTTCAATTTCTGGTAGCTTGTTTTGGACATAATTACGTTCTCGGCGATATTTACAATTCATGTCATGCAAATATTTTTNTTGATTACTGTAANAATGTCNANTATCNACAGAATATAAANNGTATTNTTTATTNANCAANTTANCAGNNCCTCTCATCCTAATCTTNCCTGCTCAAACNGTTCATNGCCNNGNTCAAAACATNCTNNTNCAAGTGNTTCNTATCTCTCTACATAGAAATCAAAATACTTAACACCATTCTCGTCAGCAACAGTAGTAGCATAATGAACAATTCTGCAAATATTTTCAACAATAGTTTCTCTAGTTCCGGATATGTACTGTGTGTCAACCTTTTTGGAAGATAAGAGCATTCTGTCTTCAAGATCATTTCGTTTCAAATAGATTGAGAGTGAGTATTTTCCCTCATGTTTATCAAAATGGTATACACACTCAGCAATATAGTTTTTATACCCCCATTTCGATAGATTAAATTCAGCAATATGTCCTTTAAATCTGGGTTTCATCATTTCTGTAAGCATTTTTATTTTCCTCCATAATTTGTCTGTTTTCTATATTTTTTCTGCATTGCTCATCAAATCTTTGGTCTCGTGCGATACGATTTGCTACAATAGAACCATGAATGTTATCTTTACCTCTATAATCTGTATTGAAATCCGAAGCGTAGATACATCCTCCAAATTGAGTGTGATTTGTTTTGTAAGTTTTTGTTGGATTAAATTTGTCTGTCATTGGTTACTAAATTACCTCCTTTATGATTTGTGATGTTATATGTTTCTCTTTTTTACTTCTGCATTTAGTGGGAGAGTGGTTGCAAAATTTTGAGCATATTACTTGTCCGTTTTAAAGGACAGAAAAAGAGATATTATTAAAGAGTGGTATCGTTTTTATTATGTTCTGATTTGCGAACATTTGTTCGAAAATAATATTGACAAAACCAAACATATGTTCTATACTATTCATTGTCAAGAAGAATTAAATATAGAATAGAGGTGTATGAATATGGAACAGATATTAATTACNTATTATGAGAACAATGCNCAAAAGCTTCATAAAATGGTTGACAAGATATTATTAAAGTTTGGAGGTTGGTCAGACAAAGATTTAGATGATTTTTATTCCCTGGCTAATGAGGTATTTGTAGATGTAATGAAGAGATACGATAATTCTCAGTCATTTGATGTTTTNTTGTATTCTTGTTTATTAAACAAAATCAAGACAGAAATGACAAGAAGAAATTGTGAGAAGCGGAGAGCAGATAGAATGTCGATTTCAATTGATACACCGATTGGAGATGATGACAATTCTACAATAGGAGATATGATTGCCGATGGCTTCTCTATCGAAAAAGAAATTTTTGAAAAAGATGAGGAAGGATACAGCAAGAGAATGTTATTGTACCTAAGCAGACTTTCAAATCTTCAAAAGGAAGTATTAAGGCTTAATGCAGTTGGTTATCTTCCGGAAGAAATAAGAGATGAATTACATATCAGTGAAAANCAATATTCAGATTGCTATGCAGCTATTCATTCATATAGAAACGTTTCAGTGTTGTTTTAATTACAATAATAGGAGGAATTTGAAAATGGCAAGACCTAGAAAGCAAACTTATACTTTGGACATGTATCTTAAGAAGAATAAAAAGGGCGATATTGATAACAATGCAGATGTCCAGAGAAATTTTGTATGGAACAATGAGCAGATTAATGAGCTGATTGTTACTGTTCTGACAGATGATTACATTCCTCCTATTATTCTCGGTGAGGAGGAAAACTCCAAATTGCACATTGTGGATGGTGGATGCAGAACGGCAGCTTTAAGAAAATTCAGAGAAATGAACTATAAAATTACCTCTTCTATTGAGAATTCTTTAATTCCCTACAAGAAAAAAGTTGTAGGAGAAAATGGTGTGGTTTCATATGAAGATGCAGTATTTGATATAAAAAATAAGACTTATGAAAAACTTCCAGAGGAATTAAAGGAAAAATTTGATGAATATCAAATTGAGACAGTTATTCATGAATCTTGTGATGGCCATAAGATCTCAAAATATATCAAGCGATACAATAATCATGTCGCTATGAATACTGATCAGAAAGCTTTTACCTATATTGATAAATTTGCAAGCCGGATCCGTCAGATTTTAGATAGTAGATTTTTTGCAGAATGTAATAATTATTCTGAGAAAGATAAGACAAAGGGAGTTGTTGAGAGAATTATTATAGAGTCCATGATGTGCATGAATCATTTTGATAATTGGAAAACACAAGCAAAAGCTGCTTGTAAGTATCTTAATAACCATGCAACAGAAGAAGAATTTGAGAAGTTTGCAGATAATTTATGTAGATTAGAAATCATTATTACAGAAGATATCAAAGACATATTTAATAAGAAAGATTCTTTTGTTTTTCTTACGTTATTTGATAAATTCACAAGATTAGGAGTTAATGATACAGAGTTTGCAGCTTTTCTTAGAGAGTTTGATAAGAATTTGAGAAATAGTAAGAGAAATGGCAAAGACTTATTGTTTGATGAAATTGATAAAGCTTCAAGTACTAAAGACAAACAGGTTGTCGCTGATAAATTAGATATGCTTGAGAGTCTGATGTTGGAATTTTTACATATTGATAATCAAAATACTTTTGACAGCATAGAAGAATTCATTGCAGCAAATCTTGATATGAATATGGAAACAATACGAGCAGACTTAGATTTTTACAGCGAATCATTAGATGCATTGTTAGAAAATACGGTCAAGATAGATTCTAAATTGCGAGTTGAAGAGAATAGGCCTTCGTTATTGGCAATGATGGTTTATTCCTATAAGGAAGNTAAGGATTTAGATAGGTGGATGTNCGATTNTGCAAAAAATAATAATACATANTTTCTTGACCAGCACAAAAATTTTTTACATATGAAAAAGGATTTTGAACAGTATTGCAGAAAAGATAAAAGGAGTGCATAGGGAGGAAAATATTTTAGTTCAGCCTGTAAATCATAAAATTCAGATATGCTGCAAAAAGGCACCACAGCAAATAGGGTATCTGCAAATAGGCTGCAAGGGGCTTGATTTTATAAAAACTATCAATCATAATAATAATCAAGACAATCATTGCCAATAGCCACAAAAAAGCAAAGAGGTACCAATTAAAGCGGAAGAAAAATATACTCCAAAAGAAATTGAAAAACAATTGGAGGGCATAGATACCCAATGCCTGATTTTTAAAGGGATTGTTTGATTCATAAATGAGGTAGGAAGATATTCCCATAAGTATGTATAGTATGCCCCACACAATAGGAAAAACAAAGCCGGGAGGCGCAAGGGGTGGTTGATTTATCTTGGAATAAAGCGCCATATTTTGGCTGAGAACCGCAGAAAGCATTCCTACGGCAATGGGAATCAAAATGGCAATGATGAGGGAACTTTTATCTTTTATTTTCATGCTCGCAAACCTAAAGGTCTTTAGTTTATCTTATGAATAAAATAATTTTTTAGAACCATATGGTCATGGTGCACTAAATTCCCTTAAAAACAGGAAAAAACCAGAATAAACGAAATATCGATAATATATTGACGGATAATAAAAATGCATTTATAATGGAGTTATTCTTAATATTGAATTGGGCAGCAAGATTAAGAATATCCCTGAACGGAGAAGGAAAACAGTAAAAATTGAAAGGAAAGGAGGAATTATATGTTAACACAAGAAGATTTAATGGCCATCAAGGAACTTTTCACAGAGGAGTTCGCAGTTATTAATCAGCGTCTGGAAAAAGTCGAACTGCGTCTGGAAAAAATCGAGCAGCATTTGGCGGTAGTCGACCAACGCTTGGACAAAGTTGAGCAGCGCCTAGACAAAGTCGAACTGCGTCTGGACAAAGTGGAAAGCGAAGTATCATCCCTAAAAGCGGGCCAGCTGCAGATGCATCAGGAAATCAAAAATATTTCCAGAAAAGTAGATGCGACCTACGAGCTGGCGCTGGACAATTGGGGTCAGATTGTAGAATCCAAAAACCGTCTGGATATTCTGGAAGCATAAAAGGGTATCAACTTGCTTTTGTCTGAGTTTCTTCTTTTTTCAAATTTTTCTGCGCCGTGGACAGCATCAGTTTGATGCGGTTTAATTGGTTCACTTCGCTGGCGCCGGGATCATAATCAATTGCCACAATATTAGATTCAGGATAAGCCTTGCGCAAAGCCTTAATGACTCCCTTGCCCACCACATGGTTGGGCAGGCAGCCAAAAGGCTGGGTGCAGACGATATTAGGAACATCACTGTGAATCAGTTCCACCATTTCGCCAGTGAGGAACCATNCTNCGCCGGTCTGGTTGCCGATGGATACAATCGGTTCTGCATAGGATANAGTCTGGCGAANCTTTGTGGGCGGCGTAAAGNGTTTGCTTGCCGTAAATTCCTTGGAAGCAGTGCCGCGCAGCAAGTGTTCAATAGCCCAGATGCCTAGAGAGCAAAGTCTGGCAGCTTTTTTACCCGTACCCAGATGTTGTGCTTTATAAATCTGATTGTAGAAGCAGTAAAGCAGGAAATCAATCAAATCAGGTACTACAGCTTCTGCGCCTTCCGATTCCAAAAGTTCCACCAGATGGTTATTGCCTGCAGGTGAGAATTTCACCAAAATTTCACCCACAATACCCACTCTGGGCTTTTGGATGTCTAACAGAGGAACGGCATCAAAGTCGCGGATAATCTGGCGGCACATTTTGTTAAACTTAAATAAATTAATATGTTTGCTGGTGACAAATTTCTTCACCTTTTCAAGCCATTTCTGGTGCAGCGCATCCACGCTTCCGGGGACGGCTTCATAAGGGCGCATTCGATAAACACACCTCATAAAGATATCACCGAATTCGGCGCCTACGGCAGCACGAAGGAGCAAATCTGCATTCAGATGGAACCCAGGATTGGTCTCAATGCCGCCCAGATTTAAGGAAATCACGGGAATCTGTGCCATATCAGCTTTTTCTAAGGCTCTCCTAATGAATCCTACATAGTTGGTGGCGCGGCAGCCACCGCCGGTCTGGGTCATAATGATAGCAACCTTATTTACATCATATCTGCCGGATAAAAGGGCTTCCATAATTTGTCCAACCACCAAAAGAGAAGGGTAGCAAGCATCATTGTTTACATATTTTAATCCCATATCCACAGAGTGTTTGTTGTCGTTGTCAAGCACTTCAAAATTGTATCCGCAGCTGTTGAAAGCGGGCTGGAGAATCTCAAAGTGGATGGGGGACATCTGGGGGCAGAGGATGGTATAATTTTTGCGCATATCTTCTGTAAAAGGCACCTTGGTAATAGCTGAAGAATGAAGGGTGCGTTTCTTTCCCAATTTCTCACGAACGTGTAGTGCGGAGAGGAGGGAACGAATACGGATTCTTGCTGCACCTAAATTGTTGACTTCATCTATCTTTAAGCAGGTATAAATCTTATCAGAACCCGATAAAATATCGTTTACTTGATCTGTGGTAACGGCGTCCAGACCGCAGCCAAAGGAATTTAATTGGATTAAGTCCAGATTTTCCACGGTTTTCACATAGCTTGCCGCCGCATAAAGGCGGGAGTGGTACATCCACCGATCCGACATAATACGGGGTCTTTCAGGAGCAGCCAGATGGGAGATGAAATCGTCCGTTAGCACGGCAATTACATAGGAAGTAATC
>WFLX010340919.1_pt1 | contig 13291 bp, 10 predicted proteins | sample 4967041 | NCBI WGS metagenome assembly WFLX01 (sample SAMN12857096, study PRJNA449069) | gut metagenome | isolation source: stool from male and female vole | host: Microtus ochrogaster | place: USA:Florida | collected 2017
TTTTTCAGCCTGAGAAGTACTTTACTTGCTCTTATGTCTATTCTTTCTCAGTCTCTTCTTACGCTTGTGCGTTGACATCTTGTGTCTCTTATGCTTCTTTCCGTTTGGCATAATAGTGTGTATTTTGGGTTAGTACTAATTATATTCCACCTTTTCGGACTGCAAAGATACGATTATTATTTGTTATGAAAAACATTTCAGCCGTTTTTGTTAAAAAAAAGTATGTGAATGACTGTTTTTGATGGAGTTTTGTGTACTTTTGCACACTGACTTTTGCGCACTGACAGATGGAACAGTATTTTGCAACGCGGCTGGAACTGTGGTACGAGACCCATGGGCGCGACCTCCCATGGCGCCATACGGACGACCCCTACCTCATCATGCTCTCGGAGTTCATCCTGCAACAGACCCTGGTCAGTCAAGGCATGGACTACTACCTGCGCTTTGCCGAGCACTATCCCACTGCCGGGCATTTGGCTGCCGCAAGCGAGGAAGAGGTGCTTCTGCTCTGGCAAGGCTTGGGCTATTACAGCCGGGCCCGCCATCTGCATGCCGCGGCAAAGTTAATAGCCCAAGCCGGATGTTTCCCAAAAGATTACGCTAGTGTCAGAGCTCTGCCCGGTGTGGGAGACTATACAGCAGCAGCCATCATGAGTTTTGCCTTCGGCCTGCCTTACGCCGTACTCGACGGCAATGTGCAACGCGTGCTGACCCGTCATTTCGGCATCAGCGAACCTGTTGACACCGCAAAAGGGAAGAAACTCCTGCGGACCCTTGCCAACGAAATGCTCGACCCTCGCCATTCTGCCCTCTACAATCAGGCCATCATGGACTTCGGCGCTTTGCAGTGCAAGCCTTCGGCACCGGCATGCTCCACATGTCCGCTGGCCGAATCCTGCATAGCACTGGAAGAACACAATGTCGATGTGCTGCCTGTCAAGTCCAAACGCACTGCTGTCCGCGACCGCTTCCTTACCTATATATATGTATGCACCGAGGACCGCTACACCCTGCTCCGCCGTCGTGGCAGCGGCGACATCTGGCAAGGCCTCTTCGAATTTCCCTTGATTGAATCGGAACAGCCACTGACACCGGCCGAAGTAGAACGGCATGTACTGGATTCAAAATCATTCGGCCCGGCATTACAAAACAGGGAGGGCGAGGACATGCTGGCCGGTGGACATCGGTTGACGGCCATTGCCNGCGATGTACGTCACCTGCTCACTCACCAACGACTTCACGCGGACTTCTACTGCCTCTCCCTTCCGCAGAAGATACTTGTCCCGGGAGCAACAGACGATACGCTTCAGTCTGTTGCTGAAGCATCGGCAGAAGAATGTCCGATGCNCNACGTCAGGTGGGTGCATGAGTCAGAGCTCGACCGTTATGCTCTCCCGCGTCTGCTGGTAAAATTGCTGGAAAGACTTTCGTCACAGAAGTAACGGCCGGACAGGCTTTGCGTCGCCGCANNCTCATCAAGCAAAGGCTGTGAAATAGACAGTGCTCTGCCGCGGAGNAAGCCGGTTCCGGCCGCACAAGGATACACTTCAAGAAGACGGAAATAATCTCACCACAAGCGGTGATGACTTTCGCTTGCCACTGTGTCCCGTTTTCTTCTTTATCTTTTTCTCTTCACCATCTCCACCGGGCCCAAGAGACCTGATGGACGCAGGGGAGCACCGGCCGACGGTCCGTTGATGACCCATGTGCGACGCTGTTCCTTAGGCAGTGTTGCATCATAAACCAGACGGTTGAACCACGTGCTGGTAACCTCAACGGTGAGGACATTACTACCGCGACGAAGACGTGATGTAATGTCGGTCTGATAAGGTGCAGCCCAGAGGGTGTCAACAGCTTGACCGTTCACTTTGACTACAGCAATCTCTTCTACTTCGCCAAGACAAAGCAGATACTGCTCGCCCCGCGGCTTGTGGTCGAGCAGGACGGCTGTTTCGTAGGTCGCAGTACCGGAGAAGGCGCGTCCCTCAACACCGAGCGGCAGGTCTTTCCATGCTTTGAGTTCGCCAAGCAGGAGCGGTTGTTCGATGCCCCACCCTTCAGGGAAAGTGAGTGTCCAGGCCGTCAGAGGCACAACTTCCGCCTCCTTGTCACTCTTTCTGCGTTCGGGCCGTGCATCATGGCGAAAGACGAGAAAGAGCATCTCGCCCTGCTGCAAGTCCAACCGCACACGAGTGTAGTCGCCATCAGGCTCTGCATCAGCCAACTGTACACTACCGTTCATCGGGTTCCAAAGCTCAGCACGCCNTTCCTNACGAAATGAGNCTTCACCGCAAAAAGCNTGTCCCTTTTGAGGACACACCATGTACCAATCGGCNCCGNCTGCCCGGCGATGCAGCCAGCGCAGGTCAGTTGGCATTACGTCGGGACGAAGGTCACAACTTTCAAGAGCCTGCCGTAGTTGCCGGACGGGAACATCTTTAATGACGCAACCGCCTTGTGCCTCCATTGCCTGTAACCTCGCCGCTGTCTCGGGCAGAAGGCGACGGCTGTCCGGAACCCAAAGCACATCGTATCGGATGCCCTCCGGTGTTGTCCAACGCCCGTCTCTTAGTCTGACGCGATGAATAAGCGCATCGGTGTTGCAATAGTCGTAGGCATAGCCATTGGGAAAAGGTANATATTGATCAGGCTTCTGCTCTATCTCATCGCCAATGTACCAAAGGACACTGCTCACCGGACACCCTCTCTCCAGCATGAAGGCGCAACGGGCCAGATAGGTGTTGAAGTGGTGCATGAAAGGCCACCAAGTCTGCTTCCTGAGAAACGGTGTGCCTATGCCTCCTCCAAACGAAGTGCCGGGGAAATAGCGGTCGGCATCGGGGTTGTGCGTGTAGGTATGGAACACGGTATGCGTGATGCCCTCCACCATATTCTGGTTGGCAACTTCGCGCAACTGACTGAGATGCTCGTCCCACGTCAGTTCGAACGAAGTGAAAGACTCTGCCGACACGCGCGGTTTGCCATACATGCGGGCAGCCGAAACCGTAGGGCGGATGGGCTTGTAGTTGTGGTTTGCGAGCCAATGGCTAAAGGGCTGCCAGTACTCGGCCATCGGCACGTCGGCATACTTATAGTACTCCATCGGGTCGCCGGGAAAGATGTCGCCTGCTGCCGTCTCATAGCTTACGGTCATTCCCTTTTCGTGAGCCAGCTTGCTCATGTGCCCGTAGAAATTGTCCGTAAAGAGTTCGTTGATAGTGCGACGCCAGTCGGAAAGGAATTTGCTACTCTGTTCGCGGCCATCTACCACCCATCCGAAGATGGCCGGCATCCAGTCAAGCAGGTTATAATGCCGCCGCTCTCGGAACTCTTTCTGCATGTGTCGCGTCCACGTCTGTGAGGAACACTCCCAGCTATCCATCAACATATTATTCACCAACCCCTTCAATGGCCCATCTGTAAGCCGGCCGATATAACTGCGGAACTGGTAGGCAACGTAGGCTGTATCCAGTTTGTTCACCTCCCAACCGGTTGCCTCGGCAGGTGCCGGTCCGTTGCGGCGGCCCGTGTTCACATGCCCGATGCGCAGAATTATCCACTGTCCCTCCGGAGCCGTCCAGCGGAGCCGCCCGCCGGACGTCATTCGATCTGTCAGGTTGACAATGGAAGCACGATTGACAAAGCCACTGCCATCCTCGTTCATGTCCTTGGAGAGCGGCAACAATGTGCGTGCCGTCCAACCTGCCTCCATCTCCCAGTTGTGGCCACGAGTGGCAGTAGAGAAACGCAACATAGAGAGGCGCATGGGGTGTTGGTTCGTGATTTCAATGATGTACTCTCCCTTTTCTTGCACGTCAGGCAGAGCGAAAGTCATCGTCTGTTCACCGTCTTGCCAGTTGGCATGCGGAAAGTCTGTGTCAAGACAGACCGTTTGCCCCGGAGTCGTGACGCGCAGGTGGATATCCGGCTGTACGCTGAATGCATGATTAAAAGCATCGATAGGGTTGAACTCTATGGTGCGTACTTTAGCCCCGCCCTCCATTTTGACTCGGACACGGTGGGGCGTTTGCGCATCGGTCGGTTGCAGGGTGAATCCGGAGTTCGGCTCGCCGCCGAGAAGTCTCTGCCACTCCTGCCGGTACTCCTCAGCCTCTGTTGTCTCCACCCGACAATACGTTCCTGCATCGCCCTCGGGAGCCGGGAAGGCCAGCACAACGATGTCGCGCCAGTCACGCCACTCTTCCTTCTGCGGGATTGGCAGTTCCACATCCACCTCCTTGCCGCCCGTAATATTCGTTCGGGAATAGCTCAAATGACGCATGGCTTGCTCGGGCTTAATCCANGGCCCGCCGCTCATGGCCCAACCCGGACAGGTTTGCAGACTGAAACGCAACCCTAAGCGATGAGCCTCCTCTGCCGTATGCCGGACTAACGACTCCCACTTCGGACTCAAACACTCCACATGCTCCTCCGTGCCGGGCCAGTCTGCGGGGTCGCCCACTTGTCCGTGGAAAAACTGCACGCCGCGGATGCCCGATGCTGCAATGGCTTCAAGGTCGCGTGTAATACCTTCACGACGGATGCTGCCGTTGAGGAAATGGAACCACGTCTCGGGGTAGTAGATGGCCTCCGGCTGCAAGAAGGCCGTNCTGTCATCTTCCGAAAACGGGCCACGCAGNTCTGTCGAGTCGGGCACTGCCCTGTAACTTACTTGTGCCGTGACGTTCAGTCCGACAGTCAAAAACACAACAAGTATGCAAATAATCTCTGTTTTCTTCATCACGCTATTGTTCTCACTTTGAAAGACCGACAAGTCTCGCTCCACACTTTGGCCTGAAAACTCCGGGGGTTCTCTTTCCGTACTACTCTCTTCTGCATCAGACCATCACTTCATGCACCGCAACATCATGGACATCGACAGGCACGGCATCCATCATCTGAAAACTATAACAGATGCCCACCAGACGGGCTTCCGTGAGTTGTGGAAGCAGACGATCATAGTATCCCTTGCCGCGACCCAGCCTATGCCCTGCCCTATCGAAAGCCATGCCGGGTATGAGGGCAAGCTGTATCCGGTGGTAATCCTCGGAGGGAAAGACGGTNCCTGTGGGTTCCTGTATGCCGTATGCGCCCACTGCAAGTGCGTCATCTCCTTCATAACGGCGCAGTTCCAAATCATTCCCCACGCACACAGGGAGCAGGATGCACTTGCCGCTTTGACAGCCGGCAGCTATGAGCATCCGCACATCCACCTCGTCGGACAGCGGATGGTACAGGAGTATGGTGTCCGCCATCTGCCACTCGACAGATGCAAGCACCTTTTCACACAACTGCTGCGCCTCGGCGGCCAACGTTGCAGCGGCCTGCTCTTTCTTCAGTTTGCGCACTTGAGAGCGCAGTTCCGACTTGGACATCATTTGTTTCTCTATTGACGTTTCTACTATTCATAAAGAGGCGAGGTTCTCAATTAAGGACAGATACTCTTCCGACACGCAATTCGAAAGATGGCTACGCAGTGTTTGAACACAGGCATGACTCCGCCGCTTCATTTCTCTATAACTGCTCGGCGAGCCAATGGCTCTTGCGTTTTTGTTCTGCCCGAACCACTTCATGACAACCGTCGCACGAAGGCTTCCTTGTGTTGATTCCGTGTTAATATTGCTGTTTTAGTAGCATACGCTATGCTTCAACACTTAGTGCACGGGACTATGCTCCCTGTCGTATTTCTCCCATAGCTTCTCCCTGACGGCACGTTCCTTTTGCTCTTGAGTAGCAGTCTCTGCAAGAATCTCAGCGGCACGCTCGTCCTCGGGCGTTGCAAAAGCATGACGGAAACCTTTTTGCACGTCTTGGCAACCGCGGGTGAAGTCGGGGAATGATACTGAACAGCAGTTGTGATCCATGCTCAGCGAGCCGAGTTCTGCCAAGGCGCACCATTCTGCAAGGTCATACACATCCATGTCAAGCGGCAGGCCGTTGTGCAGGCAATACACCAGACGAGCATCCATGATGAAGTCCATTCCGCCGTGACCTCCCACTTTGCGCGCCATTTCGCCATAACGCGTCAAGATGGGGTGCGTGTATTTTTCCATGAATGCNTTTTGCTGTTCGCTGCTCATGAAGGAGTGTGTGTCGAGTTTATCGACCTGTGGCACACCGCTTGCCTGCATTGCACCGCCGTCCAGAGCGATGCGCTGTTCGGGGTATTTTGTGGCATATCCCTGTTCGCCGATGATTTTATAGAGGCGGTTGTAGGGTTGGTAAGTCATGACGTTATGCTGTATCTCCACCACGCGTCCCCGTGCTGTACGCAGGAGCGTTGTGGTGTGATCGCCGTTGCGGAAATCGGGGCAATCCTTTCCAGTCTTCCTCTCCACGAGGCGTCTGCCATGTACGCTTTTGGTGTCCATGGCGACGAGGGTCACGAAGTGGTCGCCTCTATGTATGTCAAGCGCTTGAGCCACAGGGCCAAGTCCGTGCGTGGCGTATACGTCGCCGCGATTTTCCTTGTTGTAGAGCAGACGCCAGCCAAGCCCTTCCGGGTCGTTGTCGCCCGGAGCTTTCCAATAGCTGTCCCAGAAAGGGTCGAGGTTGTGTATGTAAGCACCCTCGGCCCGAAGCACTTCGCCGAATACGCCTTGCTGCGTCATGTTCAGCACAGTCATTTCGTACCAGTCGTAGCAGCAGTTCTCGAGCATGATGCAATGCACCCTTTTCTGCTCGCTGAGGTCGATGAGTTCCCAGCATTGCGCCAGATTCATGGCAGCAGGCACCTCGATGGCCGCATGCTTTCCGTTCTGCATGGCGCACTTTGCCACGGGGAAGTGATGGTGCCAGTCTGTGGCGATGTAGACGAGATCGATGTCCGTGCGCTTACACACGTCCTCGTAGCCGCGCTCGCCGCCATAGACGGAAGCCGGAGGAAGACCAGCCGCACGAAGATACTTCTGGCAAGCCTCGGCACGCTGCTTCTCGTAGTCGCAGAGTGCCACTATCTCCACACCGGGAATGTGCGTGAAGCGTTCCACAGCGCCGGGCCCGCGCATCCCCAAGCCAACAAAGGCCACGCGCACCANCGGAATCNTNGGAGCCGTCAGNCCCAGCACATGCTGCTGGCCTTTCTGACGCTNCGGAGTTTTCNCAACGAGGGTTCCTTTCTTCCAGCTTGTCTTCGTGTTCGGGCTCTGGCTTTGTGCTAAGACGGGTACGGAAAGGAGGGTCGCAAGAAAAAGGCAANGGAAGTGCCGACGGATATTCATTGGTNATGATTTCATTGGTTAAGGTGCCACAAAGTTAGTAAAAGAACCTGAATTTCCCATACCGTTCATACAAAAGAATATAAAAACGGTAACTTTTCGACTATTCCCTGTCCTTCTTTAATGAGAAAGGTGTATCTTTGCACTATAAAAGGCACCTGATGACAAAGAACAAACTGTTGGGGATGACGCTCTGCGAGCTGAAAGACGTGGCAACCGAAATCGGCTTGCCTGCCTTTGCAGCGAAGCAAATGGCACAATGGATTTATGCAAAACACGTCCGCAGCATCGACGAGATGACCAACCTCTCGCTCGCCGGCAGAGCCGCTCTCGCAGCGCGATACACCATCGGGTGCGTGCCGCCATCGGACGTACAGAAGAGCGCCGACGGCACCTGCAAGTATCTCTTCCCAACGGAAAGCGGACAACTGGTGGAGAGCGTATTCATCCCCGATGGCGACCGCGCCACGCTGTGCGTCAGTTCGCAGGCAGGATGCCGCATGGGCTGCCGTTTTTGCATGACAGGCAGGCAGGGCTTCGGGGGCAATTTGACGGCCACGGACATTCTGAACCAAATCTATTCCGTGCCTGACAGCGAGCTGCTCACCAATGTTGTCTTCATGGGACAAGGCGAGCCAATGGACAATCTGGATGCCGTGCTGCGCGCAACCGAGCGACTCACCGCCGCCGACGGCTGGGCATGGAGCCCGAAGCGCATCACGGTCTCTACAGTCGGCATGTATGGCGGAGTGGAGCGCTTTCTTCGGGAAAGCGACTGTCATCTGGCCGTCAGCCTGCACAACCCCTTCCCCGGCGAACGCCTTGCCATGATGCCCGCCGAGAAGGGATGCAGCATGACGGCACTGCTTGACCTCCTTCGCCGTCAGGACTGGTCGCACCAGCGCCGACTGAGTTTCGAATACATCGTGTTCGGCGGGCTGAACGACTCCGAGCGGCATGCACGCGAACTGGTGCGGCTGCTTGCCCCGACAGAATGCCGCGTCAACCTGATTCGTTTCCATTCCATCCCCGACACACCTTACAAAGGAGCCCCCGAGGAGCGGATGGTGTGGTTGCGCGACTTCCTGACACAACACGGCGTCACTGCCACCATTCGCGCCAGCCGCGGGCAGGACATCTTTGCAGCATGCGGGCTGCTCCACGCAAAAAAGGCATCCGACGATTCGTCTGCACAAGAGCAGAAAGGCAATAATTAACCTCTCACAACACTACATCATGAAACGTTACATCATCGTCATCACAGCTTTCTGCGGCATGCTCCTTTCCTTCTGCAGCTGCGAAAAAAGCCATTTTTTCCCCTCTGCCAGCGGACGTCCCTACGAGGTTCTCGTAGTCCTTGACGACAAGATTTGGGAAGCTCCTGCCGGACGTGCGCTCTTTGACATACTCGACACCGATGTGCCGATGCTCCCACAGAGCGAACGCTCGTTCCGCATCATGCAGATTGAGCCGAAGGACCTCGACCAGACGTTCCGCATCTTCCGCAACATCATACAGGCCAACATCGATCCCAACATGTACTCACAGACCGGCATGCGCTTCATGCGCGACAAATATGCCACGGGACAAATCGTGCTGACCATCAACAGCCCCAGTCTGGAAGACTTCCGCAAGTTTTGCATAGAAAACAGACAAAGCGTGGTTGACTTCCTGACACACACCGAAATGAACCGTCTCATCAAGGAACTGGACAAGGAATACTCAAAGGTCACCTACGACTTGGCATGGCAAATCTTCACCTGTCACCTCAAAGCCCCCAAGGAACTGAACATCTACAAGAAAGGCAAACAGTTCCTCTGGACAAGCNGCAACACGGCCGCCGGCAGGGAAAACATCGTCATGTACAGCTACCCATACGAGGGGCCGGAAACCTTCAACAAGGAATACATTCTGGCCAAACGNGACTCCGTGATGAAAGTAAACCTGCCCGGCGCCAAACCCGGCATGTACATGAAGACGGACACGCTCTGCTCCATGGTCAAGCCCATCGTGGTGCACAAACAGTACGCCATGGAGGCACGCGGACTCTGGTACATGGAGCACGACTGCATGGGCGGGCCTTATGTNAGCNACAGCCGTGTAGACAAGGAGACTAACCGAGTCATCGTGGTTGAAGGCTTTGTCTATGCACCCGACAAAATGAAGCGCGGACTCATCCGACGGCTGGAAGGATCGCTCTACACGCTCCTGCTCCCCGAAGAACAGTACTCACTCATCGACACCGACATAGAGGAAAGCAACGACTCCACCGGCTTGTCAAAGTAATTCTCACAGCAGACAATGAAGAAACTCAAAATAGCCATCTCACAAGGCAACTACAACGGCACAAGCTACGAGCTCATCCTCCGCGCATGCGAGGANCCTGCCATGCTGGAACTCTGCACACCTGTCATAATCGGCAACGCCACAACGGCGCTCGCCTATCGCAAAGCGCTGGGGCTAACCACNAACTTCGTCACCGTAAAACACCCCGAAGAGGCTCCCGACGGACGCCTCTCCATCGTCAATGNCACCGAAGGCACTGCACAAGTGGAGATGGGNTGCGACACGGCCAACGCCTTACAGCAGGAAGAGGAGAGCATGCAGGCAGCCATGGCCTACATCGCTGACGGCGCTGTNGATGCCCTTGTGCTCTCCCCCGCACTTCAGCATGTGCCATGCCCTGACGACGCCACCGAAATCATCATCACCGAAAAGGCAATCATCATGCCNCTCTCCAATGAGCCGGACATCAAGGACATCGCAAACATGGCGGCCATACTGGAGCGCGACTTCGACCGCCGCTCGCCACGCATTGCCATCATTCAGGAAAGCCGCATACAGAACACGATGCTTGCCGCACAGGCCACAGCCGAGAGTGGCATCAACACATACGGCCCCTACACCGCCGAGCAGTTTCTCGACAAGAATCTGGCAAGCCACTTCGACGGCATCATCATTGCCGACGGCACGGACACTGCGCAAAAGATGATTACGGAACTGGCACAGGAAACACCCGCTCGCTTTTTCGCCGGCACAGACAAAGTGGTGACCGGCGCTTTCTACCCTGCCAACATGGACGATGCAGGCAGGTGCGTAGCGCCACTCTCCACGCTGACTCTCCCCATCTACACCGCCATCGACATCATCCGCAACCGCGCCTGCTACGATGAAGCACGCCGGAATCCGCTCCCCAAACTCTTCCGTGACAAACGCGAGGACAGGCGCACCGGCGATGCACCACGTCCCTTCGAAAAAAACAACCCCGCTGAAAAGACATCATGAACAGGAANACCGACATGCAAACGCTGAAAAACCGCTATGGCATAGTGGGGCGGAATGAGGCTCTGGACGAAGCACTCGCCACTGCCGTCCTCGTTGCGCCCACCGACCTCTCGGTGCTCATTCAGGGCGAAAGCGGCGTAGGCAAGGAAGTCATTCCGCGCATCATACACGACAGCAGCCCGAGAGCCGGCAAAAAATACATCGCCATCAACTGCGGCTCTATCCCCGAAGGAACCATAGACAGCGAACTCTTCGGACACGAAAAAGGCTCCTTCACCAGCGCTATCGGCGAACATGAAGGCTACTTCGGCGCAGCCAACGGCGGGACACTCTTCCTCGACGAAGTGGGCGAACTGCCCATGAGCACACAAGCCCGCCTGCTGCGTGTGCTTGAAACCGGCGAATACCTCCGGGTGGGCAGCAACGAACCGCGAAAAACGAACGCACGCATCATTGCCGCCACCAACGTGGACATCCCCAACGCCATCAAGCACGGACGGTTCCGCGAAGACCTCTACTACCGTCTCTGCACCATCAACATCAAAATGCCTCCCCTGCGCGAACGGAAAGGCGATGCCGTATTGCTCTTCAAAAAGTTTGCGCTTGACACTGCACAACGCTACAAAATACCGGAACCCATACGCCTTACACCGGAGTCCGAGGCCGTGGTCAACGCCTACAAATGGCCCGGCAACATCCGGCAGTTGCGCAACGTAACCGAACAGCTCAGCATACTCTCGCAAAACCGCAACATCACGCCGGAGATTCTGGCCAAGCATGGCATCACGCCCAATTCCGATGCAGACACAGGCGTAGCCACCATCGGAAACAATAACGAAAACGACAAACACCACGACTACGAACAGGAAATAAAGATTCTGGCGCACGCCGTGTTCGAACTGAGGGCCGAGGTGCAGGAACTCAAGGACAAACTACAGGGAGGCGAAGCCTGGCATGCAGGAGCCGACACAGCCACCACTCTGCCTGTCCCCATCCATGCGCAGAAAACCACACAGCACATGCCGCACACCTTCCATGCACTGCCCGCTGCACACTCCGCGCAGCCGCTCGACATCGACATACCTACCGCAGAGGAAATCCTCGACGACACACTCAACATCGGCGACATGGAAAAACGCAACATCATGCTCGCCCTGCAACGCAACCACTACAAGCGCAAGCTCGCCGCCGAAGAACTTGGCATCAGCGAACGTACCCATTACCAAAAGATACAAGCCTATGGTATCGACGTATAACACACGCGCCTTCCTCCTCTTCGCCCTGACTCTCCTCTGCTTGTCGGCGTGCACGGTCAGCTACCGGTTCAACGGAGCCAGCATAGACTACACACTGACCAAGACCATACAGATTGACAACTTCCCCATCCGAAGCGCCTACGTCTGGGCACCCATGCAGAGCATATTCCAAAACAAACTTACCGACATCTACGCCAACCAAACGAAACTGCGACAGGTAAAAAAGAACGGCGACATGCAGCTCTCCGGCGAAATAGTCGGATTTGACCAATACAACAAAGGCATCTCCAGCGATGGCTACAGCAGTCAGGTACAACTCAAGATGACGGTCAACGTCCGATTCGTCAACAACAAAAAGCACTCTGAAGACTTCGAACGACAGTTCACAGCCACCACCGAATACGATGCCTCACAACAACTCACGGCAGTGCAGGAGGAACTCGTCACGCAGATGGTCAAGGACCTGACTGACCAAATCTTCAACGCCACTGTGGCTAACTGGTAAGACACACCACATTCAACATCCGCAACAACGACATTAGAGATGCAACGACACCTCATCGACTACATACGACGCCCCGACACCATCGACGATGATGCCATCAAAGGACTACAGGCACTCGTTCAGGAACATCCGTACTTCCATGCAGCGCGCATACTGCTCCTTCAGGCGCTCTATCGCAAACACTCACCGGCATACGACGAGACGCTGCGCAGCACCGCCATACTCCTGCCCGGCCGGGAAGCGCTCTTCCACCTCACCGAAGAGCCGCACTTCACGCATGCAGAAGAACGGAAACGCTACAACGACATCTCTGACACCACAGCATCGCGCACGGTAAACCTCATCGACTCGTTTCTGGAAACACAGCAACCCGACGCCGCCGTCACACATCCCATTGATGCTTCGCAGGACTACATCGGATACCTGCTGCAACGAGAAAGCCTGCAAGGAAAGAGAGAAACCGAGGCGCTACCCATGAACGGAGGCGGAGTTGTAGAGGACTTTCTGGAGAATGAACCGGGCAGAATCGTACTGGCTGCCAACAGCGAAGAACAACCGGCCAAGGAAACTCCGGCCGAAGAGAGCACGCCGCAAAACGACCAAGACAACGAAATACTGACCGAAATAATGGCCGGAATTTACATTAAACAAGGCAAATATGAAAATGCAGTGAAAATTATCAGGCAACTTTCCTTGAAATATCCAAAAAAAAATCGTTACTTTGCAGACCAAATACGCTTCTTAGAGAAACTAATCATCAATAACAAACATAACTAAACATGTACACATCTATCGTTATTCTGGTTGTTCTGGCATCTGTCCTCATGTGCCTCATCGTGCTCATACAGGAATCAAAGGGAGGCGGCTTGGCTGCCGACTACTCCAACAACAACCAGATTCTTGGCGCACCCAAGACAACCAACTTCATCGAAAAAGCAACATGGTCACTGGCCGCCACTATGATTGTGCTCAGCATTGTCAGCGTGGCTTGCTTGCCAAACGCAAACGCAAACGAATCGGCCATCATG
>WFLX010293812.1_pt1 | contig 13288 bp, 13 predicted proteins | sample 4967041 | NCBI WGS metagenome assembly WFLX01 (sample SAMN12857096, study PRJNA449069) | gut metagenome | isolation source: stool from male and female vole | host: Microtus ochrogaster | place: USA:Florida | collected 2017
TTACGTGATTATGCCGGGATTCCATATAAAATTCAAGTTGACCGGTCGGGAAATTTTCGGCTTTTGCAGTGAATTCTGTATGTACTTCGTCTAATACTATTAAAGGTGCGGGGTATAAATATTTGTAGGTGGCATTTTCGTTGGATACGCCTATATCCTTGCCTGTAATGGGTATAGGGTTGACTTCCTTGCCCGCGCAGGTGTTAAGGTTTTTGTATTTTGTATTTTCATAAACGGGCGGCAAGTCGGGGAACGATAAAGGAATTTTACGGTCTACGTTTTCTTCCCAGATAAGCTGTTCTGATAGCTCTTGCCGTTGGTCGCCCAAGGTTTTAATATATGTGTCCGTAAAATGCCCCATAAGCGAAGATTTGCCTGAGCCTTTCGGACCGAAAAATATTACGACTTCGCTTTCCGGGTTAAGTATGAGATTTGACATTATTTACTTTTAAAAATTACCGCCAAAGCAAGTCCGATAGTAGCAAGAGCAAAACCAACGCTAAAACAAATTAACGCTTTAACGGCTGCACCGAGTACCGGCAAAGTATCCGCGTAAAAGCTGCAAGCAATGCAACCGCCCACGGATAGCAAACACATAATAGAAAAGAATACCGTTAAAAATTTCATTTCTTTTTACTCCTTGCAGCGGCGGTTGCCTTGCGCCGCGCGGTTACGTTGGATATTGCCCGGCACAGTGCAGCAATAGCACGGAAGGGCAAGAGAATCACCCATAGAAGGGCTTTACCGACTGTTTTCAGTATTGCACGCAGTACCGGACGAAGGGCGGGGACGAAAATACTTACTATTGCGGATATAATGTATCCCAATACGCATAAAAGGACAAGGCACACAAGCAGCGCAATTATAGCTACTGTTGTTTCTTTTGCCGAAGCTGTCCCGGTAAATAACGCCGTGATGCAGTGCCAAACATATTCAAGGAAACTTTGTTCGCCGCTGTCGTCTGGGTCGTCCGGGTCGGTATTGCCGCCGCCGAAGGGCGGCTTGCCTGATACGGTATCCGATACCGTGCCTAAATTGTACGTTACGCCGTCTTCGACAAATTCAAGGCGCAAAACCGTTACGTTGTCGATTATTTGCCCGGACTCTTCGTAAACCGTTATTAGTGAGCCGTCCTGATAGCAGAACGCCGAAGTTTCTTCAAACATTAGCACCCATTGCAGCTTTTTAACTTCGTTGTTATCCGAAGAAGATGCGCCGGCAGTGTTTACGAAATCTTCCGAAGACTGAATGCGATTCCACGTAAACTTTTTGCTAAGGTCAACCGCGCCAAAAAGCAGCGTAAAGCCTTCTTGCTTTAAATTCACCGTTTCGTCTGCGTAAACGTCGCGCGTTGTATTTCGTTCGTTTGTAAATACCGCTTTTTTGCTGAATTCTGTACTGCCAAAATTTAGTACGCTATTATTTTTGTAATAATAATCTTGTATACGGTATTCAACCGTTGCGGATAAGAGCTTTTCTATATTTCTGTCGGTACTGAAAGCAACGTAATAGTTATCCTGATAGTAGTCTGTTCTGTTTGAACCCGTCCCGGCTTTTTTCTTTCTGATATGGCTTGTAAAGGGGTTTATAATTTGCACGGTTTCGACTTCGAGCATTTTATACGTAACGTCGCCGTTGTCGGTTGTTGTTGCGTACCAATATTGCCCCACGCCGTAAGCTCTGCGGTTTATCGCGCTGTCGTTGCTGCTTGCGCCGTCGTATGCAGCAACGTAAGGGCGTTGTAACATTATCACGTTATAGAACCGCTCTTTTTCGCTCGATACCTTAAACCCGGTTACTGTGTATTTGTAAAACACTCCGACATTGCTTACAAGCTGCAAGTTATATAAGACGGGTTGCAAGTCGTCCGCGTTGTTCAGCTGTTCTGCAATGCTTATCGTGGATGCCGTTGTCTGCTTGTCTGCGGATGGGTGATAAACGTATACAAACAGTTCGCTGTCCGTGCTTTCGGCAAGCTGAATAACGTTCAGACTGCCGTCGCCTTTTTTTGTCGGATATTTTTCAACGTTGAACGTGCTGTCGGTGCGAAGGTCGTCAAATACGTTTGAAAACGACGTCGCGGCGGACACGTTGAACGCGCCGCCGTATAACGCAGCTATGGCGGCAAGCGCAAAAAGCACCGCCGCCGCCAAAACGTATTTAATTTTAGTATCGAGCTTACCCATACCGCGCCGCCTTAAAATACGTAGTTTTTGTTTAACTGCACGTTCGGCGCAAGGTCAGGGGCGTAGCCGTTCCCGCCGTCGTAGTACTCACCAGTAATGCNATAATTAAGTAATTGATAATCGCATTTTTCANAGCTTNTAACTNCATNNCTGTAACCGTATGAAAAAGTTGCCGNCAAATANNANNTAGACCGNGTACTCTNTTGCGGCATTATACCAAGCATAGTAAATTGCTTCCTTGTGTGCCTTGTCGTAATTGTCAAAGTTTTCAATAAACATTGAGTGTGTTAACTCATTTTCAAAAATTGCATATACGGCAAACGCAAGTGTGCCGCCATTGCTATAACTGTCGGTTGTTACGCTATCAGGATTATTTAACGATATAGTGCGTATACCAACGTCAAATTTAAGATAATCTTTGAAATCGTATGTAAATTGGTCTGTAAAATCAATAGTAGCAGAACAGGAAACAAAATCACCGGTTACCGTTCCAACGCCGTAATTTACAGTTGCAGAAACTTCCATAACCCCGTCGCCGGTATCGCCGTAATATTCCCAACTACTTAATGTAACAGGCTTTACACAATCAATGGTGCAGCTGTCCGAGCTGTCAGTTCCGCGCAACGTCGCCGTTAAAATAATTTGTTCGGCAAAGGGGGCAAGGAAACGCAGCTTTGCTCGTGAGCTGTCGCCGGGAACTGCATCCGCTGCGACGTAGTAGTCCGCAACCTTTCCGACTGCCCATTCCGCGTTTTCGTTCGCAAACTTGACAGACCAGTCAAACGCGCCATTTATGTATTCATTTGAAAGTTCTGCTGTTACGTAGATTTCGCCTTCCGGGACGTACGTCNGATTATTCTNCNTTTCGGTCAGNTAGGTTATGCCGCTTATTGCANNGCGCCCCATTGAGNACGTGCANCCGTTCTTTATTGCGCTGCCGTCCGAGTCAACAGCAATAACCGGGTTATCGTCGCCGCCGTCGCCGCCGGGTTGCGTTTGGGTTGCGNNGGCTTTNCNNCATTTNANCGGATTCNATACGGGCGNGCCNGCGCGTATGCNNAGCGCAANCGACGTGATGACGTATGCGACCGCAATTACAATCACAAATAACGCCACGCCGATTGCCTTTGCGGTTTCAGTTTTTGCAGCGGACGACCCGCCGCGGTTTTTGTTCTTGCCCATTGATTTTTACTCCTTTTTTCGACTTTTACCGCGAAAAGGCGGTCAAAGGCTCGCGTACGCGCCCGTAAACGGGTCAAAATCGCACGTTAGCCCCGCGCCGATACTCCGGCGGTAAGCCCTTCACGAAAATAAGCATATGCTAATTTTAAACAATTGTATCATAAGCATATGCTAAATTGCAAGTAAACAAATGAAAATTTTTTTAAAATTTTATTTGTAAGGAGTTTTAAAAATGAGCTTTGGCGAAATCTTAAAAGATTTAAGAGCCGAAAAAGGCGTAACACAAGTAGAAGTTGCAAAAGGTTGTGGACTTACAACGACTTGTATTTGTTCATTAGAGCAAGGAACGCGCAACCCGACGGGCAGCACGGTTGCCGTATTAGCTACATATTTTGGTGTATCTGCTGATTATCTTCTCGGACTTGTGGATGACTTCGGAACGCACACAGCGGCGCCGATGGGGGAGAGCTCAATTTCTTATTCTTCCGAAGAACGCAAACTTATAGAAGATTATAGAGAACTCAATACTGCCGGCAAAAAACTTGTAAATGAAACAATAAAAACACNCCGCGCAACCGTNGCGNGGAGTGAACCTAAGAAAAANGAGANTTAGAGATGAAAAAATTTGCGNATAAACACATTNACTATATGAATTTACCTTATCATTTTAAACTTTTGCGTACACTTAATAAACNTGATATAGGGTACATAGCAAAATATTGCAAAACAACTAAACGCAGAGTTTGGGCTTGGGAAAAAGGGTTAGCTGAGCCTACGCTGTGGCAATTGGAATGCCTTACTGTATTGTTTGATACTTCTATGGATTTAATTTGCGGTACTATGCAGAGTTCAAAACTAATCGCAAATCAAGCCATTACCGATAGAGAAGTTACAGTTGAAGAATTAATGCTTATACGTTTATATCGTGAATTAAGTAAAAATACGCAAGATTTAGTAAAACATTTAATTGAAAATCGTTTTTTGGAAGAAACGGAGAAAAACGAAAAAATGCTTGAAGAGTTACAAGAAGTACGTAATTCTCACGACCCCGAGAAATTATGGGCGTTTTTGCAAAAGTATAAGAAAGCCGACTAACTATGAATGATAAAATTTACTCCGTAGGCAAATTGCTGAGAGGAGTATTTTTATATGAACACCAAAGACATATTGGATAAAGTGCTTTTCTTTATCCAAGAATTAACACAGTTCTACGGCGAGCTATCGCAGGAACTGCCGGACTTGCGCGTGGTGGTCGACAATACGCGCAACTATTCAGACGTAAAAAAACGCCGACGGAAAAATACTTTACTTTCCGGGTGTGGAGAAGGGGGACAAGGACAAGGAAGAAGGCACAGGCTTTTATTTTACCGATAAGGAGATTAAAGCAATGCCAAAAAATTTCAGAGATAAATTTGAAAACCAAAAAAATATAAGTTACCGTGAAGAAACGGGCGTATATGAAATACGCAAGCAAATTGACGGCGTTTCGTACTTCGGTTCTTCCAAGAACAGGGACGAAGCCGTCCGCAAGTTTATTCAGGATATACGCAACGGCGGCAAACCGGCAAAAAGCAAACGCCCGCCCGTCCCTGTTATCGAAGAAGCTGCACCGCCGCGCCCGCCGTTTAACGACGTCGCCGCGCAATGGCTCGAACTTCGGAAACCGTTAATAAAGGCAACGACTTACGAGCATTACGAAAGCGTATTCCGCGCAAACGTTTTCCCGGTTTATGCCGGGCGTGGTATAGACGAGCTTAAACAGTCAGACTGCCAAGAGCTTATAAACTGCTATATGGGGCAGAAGAAGTACAGGACGGCAGACAAGATTTATCAGGCGTTAAAAGCTGTATTTGAGTTCGCTTTGGGTGAAGAGCTTATCGAACGTTCGCCAATGCGTTTTATTAGACCGCCGCAGTATGAAGAGCAGAACGGCGTTGCGTTAACGCCCGAAGAAGAGCGGGAGTTCCTGCGGCTGCTTGCTGTCAGTAAGTGCGACAACGTAATTAAACACGCGCTTATTTTTTTGCTTTATACGGGCATCAGAAGAAGCGAGCTTGCAAGCGCACGTATCGAAGGCGGCTTTGTTTCGGTAATCTGCGCAAAAGTCCGGAAAGGCTTTCAAGAAAAACGCCGCCTTATTCCGATAACGCCAATGCTTGCCGCGTGGATGCACGCCTTCAAGCTCGAAGAGCTGCGCAACGTTCGCCCGGATGCACTTACACAGGCAATGAAGCGATTAATGCCTGCGCATCACCTGCACGAGCTGCGGCATACGTTCATTACCCGGTGTCAGGAATGCGGCGTTCCGCGTGAAGTCGTATCTGTTTGGGCGGGTCACGCCGCGGATAACACGCAGACGAGCAACGTATATACGCATTTTTCGCCGGAGTTTATGAAAGAACAGGCGCAAAAGGTCGACTATAATATATAATCGTCGGCGTTTACACGCAAGTTACACGCAAAACGCATAAAAAAAGCCCCGTTTTTTCTGTAATTTCTTGCCGGAAATCACGAAAAACAAGGCTTTTTGGCTGCCCATACTGAACGTAAATTGAACACCCTGTTTAAAAAATTTTGCCTTTAAATAGACTTTCAGACGGTTTCCAATCGTGAGCAAGTAAATCAGCCTTTTCAAGCCACCTTTTAATTCTTTGGTTAGGTGCAACACTTTCGCCCCAATATTCTACGAATAACGCATCGTCCATTGTTTGTGCCGCTTTTATCATTTCATCTTCAATTAACTTTAATGCACGTTCGATATAAATACCGCCTTCGTCATCATTTTTAGGATTTGCGACACTGCCAGCAGAAAATAAATCTCGTGCTTGGTGGCATAATACGCCGTGATATGTAATCAAGTATAAAACCATATCGTCATATTTGTTCCTGCAACGCCCCGACTTTACAATACTCGGGCATAATAAAGCCGCTTCTGCTCGTAATTTAATTTTTTCTTCCGTTGATAAATTAGTATATAATCTTGCTTGCAATGGCGTAGTATGTTCCGTGCCGCTGTTATCGTTATCTATCCACCATAATCTACCGTCAGGGTGAATTTTACGCGCATAGGCACGAATGTAGCGCATTTTATCTTGCATATCTAATTTTCTGAAATCGTCATAACGTACGCCCATTTGCTCAAATAAAGACGTTTTTACTGTTGCTTTATTAGGAGAAATCTCAACTTCAAATCTCGGAACGTGAGAAGTGCGGACGTGAATAACACTTTGTTCATATTCTCCCCAAGCAACTTCGGGAGTTCCGCCCATTTTACCAAATACAACATAAATATGTTTTACGCTTTCTATACGCTGTGTTTCTAAAACGCTATTTGCAACACTTCGCCAAGTGTCATTGAGCGTAAATTTTACTTCAACGCCGTATTCGCCCATAGCAATATCAGGAAACGCTTGCGGATGGGGGTTGAAATCAACGCTAAATGATTTTTCCGTTATCGTCAACTCGCCTAAAACTTCACGCACTCTATTTTCAAATTGGCTTGCAGACTTAAAACCATTTTTTCGCGCTTCGTCCGTTAATTTTGCGCAACACAAATTTAATATATTTTCAAATTCAGTTTTATTCATTGTTATTATTCCTTAAAACTAATTTTACTTGCTGTGCTATGTGCCACGCCAAAACAGGGGGGACAGCATTTCCTATTTGCCGTTCGGTTTCCCTTAAACCGCAAGGGAAAATAAATGTATCGGGAAACGACTGTATTCGAGCAGCTTCGCGCATTGATATTCTTCTCGGCAAAGAGTAATGAAATTGAATGTTGCCGTGGCATTCTGCACGAATTGTGTAACCTGCTCTATCGGCAATTAAACGCCTATTGCCCTGTTCGCCACTAACGTTTGCATTGCTCCAAATATGAGAAAATTCTTTATCCTGCGGTAAAGTTTCAAGGTCTTGTAACGCTTCTTTTGCCGTAATCGGAGATTTAACAGTAGGCTTCGGTGGCACAAAGCGCGGTAAATCTTTTTGCGTACCAACAAAGATTACTCTTTCTCTTGTTTGTGGTACACCGTAATCTTCCGCGTGATATAAAGCATAATCAACATTGTAACCCAATGAATTAAAATCTTCAAGTATCTTATTCAGAGAATATTCATTTTGCTTATAAAGTAAGCCGCCGACATTTTCCGCAATAAAAATTTTAGGGCGTACGCGCTTTACTGCTTCAACAATATAAGAATATAAACTGCTTCTTTTACCGTTTACACCAAGCATTTTACCATTTATTGATATATCTTGACAGGGGAAGCCGCCTACAATAATATCAGCATAATCGGGCAAGTTTTCTATCTCTGTTTTAATATCCCCTTCGACAATATAATCGCCTAAATTTTTACGATATGTTTTNCAAGCNGAAGCNTTAATTTCANTTGCCCAAATTATGNCAAANCNTGTTTTATCATAATGTTTATTAAGAAAGTCAAAGCCNCCGACAAGACNCNANTCCATACCGCNNCNACCAGAGAATAAGGAAATAACGGAAAAACTTTCTTTTGCCTTTACTCTTTTCTTTACAGGATAGACTTCATTGCTATCAATTACCCAATTACGACCTATTTTTTGTGCTGTCTTAAACAAGCCATTTTCAGCCATACGTCGAAGTGTATCACTACTTCTACTTTGAGATTTTGCATATTCAGACAATGCGACAAGCATAAAATGCTCCTTAAATAGTTTGAACTCATTATACACGCTATCGTGTATAAAGTCAAATGGTTATCACACTAAAAAGACCACCTAATTTTTGTTTGGCACTGTGGCGGGTGCTTGAATAAACGAGCGCGCGGCTACGCCGCGCGTTCAAGCACCCGCCACGAAATAAAACAACCTAATAAAAAGCAAGAAATGAATACCGCAAGGACGGGCGTTCGCCGCTAAACCGCTTGGCGAATCGCCCTGTAACCTTTGCGGCATTTTTTCATTTTAGCCTTACGCTTTTTGCGTAGGGTTATTTTTTATTTTCCGCGGCAGTTTCCCTTTGAACGCAAACATAATTTATGTCCGCAAATGTGGGGTATTGTAGTAACTTTGCACGCAATTGTTTGGTTTTGGCTCTGCAAATGTGGGTTTTCTGCACACTCAAAAAGGTTAACTTTTGCAAATTTTTGTACTGAAAGATATGTAAGGATGTTTTTTCAAAACTATTTTTTGCAAAAATACGAACTTTTAAAAATTGTTGTCCTAAAAGATATGAAAAGTTTTTTATTGTGGCAAGTAGGTTGCCACTTTAAATGTTAAAAGAATTTTATCAAACACGACATTATGTGTCGAGTTAGGCTGTTAGACTGCTAATGAAAAATTTATTAAAACAGCTCATTTGCTGACCTGTTTAACCGCTATAACCATATCGCAACGGAAAAAATTTTTGAATTATTTTTTCAAACAGGAAATTAGGTTTCAGGTTTAAGCGTTATAACCGCATTACATTAAAAAATTTTCAACCTACTAAGAAGCCTGTTAGGTTGAAAGATATAACCATTATAGCCCCGAAATAAAGCACAAAAAAGGAGGTGATTACAAGTGCTAAAAACGGAATTAAAAATAGAAACTATCGGCGAGCCTGATATAAGAGCGTTGCCCGAAAGCGAACAGCATACTTTTTTTGAAACGCTTTTGGCACACATTAAGGAATTGAAAGCGAACACCGAAAACCACGATTAACATATATTTTTACCCTTAAATGCAAACATACGTTTNAATATNAACAAANTNAGGAGAAAATNTTATGCCCTATATAAANGCAAAAANATATTCGNACGGCGGTCATTATATAGCCATACCGAAAGAGAACTTTCCAAGCGAACAGCGCAGACGGAAAAAACCTAAACCCAAGCAGTTAGAAATTAAAAAGGGCGAAAGCCCACCTACACCCAAAGGCAAGTTTGAAACAGCTTATACGGAAAGCCAAAAGCTACCCAAGCGAGAACGCAAGAAATATATTTCGGACAAGCTGAAAGACGAGTTTAAAACCGCCGAGCAAGTAAAGGAATTTATAGAAAGCAATATCGTGCGCAAAAAGACTAACGCAATAAAACGGTATTCAAGATTATGGCACAAGGTAAATTTGCAGAGTTGGAACTATTTTGTAACTTTTACCTATTCGGAAGATAAGCACGACGAAAAGAGTTTTGAAAAGAAATTACGCAACGCACTAAAACACGCTGTAAGCCGTAACGGTTGGAAATACATAGGCGTATTCGAGCGTAGCCCCGAAAAGCAACGCCTACACTTTCACGGCATTTTCTATATACCGCAAATGATAGGCGAAATAACGGAAGTTAAAGATTACAGCACCAAGCAACATAAGGTACAAACCACATTTCAGAATACCCACTTTTTAAAGGAATTCGGCAGAAACGATTTTAAACCGTTAGGACGGCAGGAAGAAATTTCACAGTCCGTAAAATACCTACTCAAATACATAGAAAAGAGCGGCGAGCGGTTAATCTACGGTGGTAAATTACCAACCTATTTCAACGGCGATATTTTGGACGAAGATGTGCTATGCGGTTACGGCGTGGACGATAGAAAGTTATTACTTGCAGACAATTTTACTTGCATTGTAGACGGCGAGATTTTGGGAAAGGTCAGCCCCGAAATTATAGAGAAAATGCCGAAAAGTAACTGACCGAAATATTTTGTCTTACGACCGGCGGAGCTTAAACGAAAAGCCACTCTGTTGCAAGGGTAAAATGCACTACTTTCGTAGCCCTTGCAGCAGAGCAGAAACACAATTTGAAAACGCCATATTATGGCTTTCCGTTTGTTCGCCCCTTGTCGAAAGACAAAATAAAAAATCTATTTTAAAAGGAGTTTAAAAAACTATGAAAACAGCAGTCATCTATGCTCGATACAGTTCGGATAATCAAACCGAGCAAAGCATTGAGGGACAATTAAGAGTTTGTCAGGAATACGCCCAACGAAATAAAATTATTATTCTTGATACTTATATTGACCGTGCAATGACAGGTACAAATGACAACCGTCCTGATTTCCAGCGTATGATTAAAGACAGTGCAAGAAAAGAATGGAATTACGTTCTCGTATATAAACTTGATAGATTTTCAAGAGATAAATACGCAACGGCAATTCATAAGCGCACGTTAAAGAACAACGGCGTTAAAGTTTTATCCGCTATGGAAAATATACCCGATACGCCCGAAGGCATTATTCTTGAAAGTTTACTTGAAGGTATGAACCAATACTATTCAGCAGAGTTATCACAGAAAGTCCGCAGGGGTATGAAAGAAACACGGATAAAAGGTAACTATCAGGGTGGTGCAATACTTTACGGATATAAGTTAGACGGAAGAAAAATCGTTATAGATGAATTTCAAGCCGAAGTTGTTAAATATATGTATGAGCAATACACAAATGGTGTTTACGTTAAAGATATAATAACAGCTTTAAACGCAAGAGGCGTTACATATAAAGGCAGACCGTTTCAAAAAAGTACAGTTCACAATATTTTGAAAAACGAAAAATATACAGGTATTTACAAGCACGGCGAAGAAATAATCGACAATATGTATCCGCAGATAATATCTAACGATTTAATGGCAAAAGCGTTGGCTATCGCAAGCAAAAATAAACACGGCAAGCGCAGTGTTCAAACTGTTTATTTATTACGCCATAAAATGAAATGCGGTTATTGCGGAAGTTCTATAAGCGCAGAAACAGGTACGTCAAGGAACGGAAAGGTTAAACGTTATTATAAGTGTTTAGGGCGCAAGCGTCAAAGCGGTTGCAAAAAATCAGTGGTGCGTAAAGACGAACTTGAAAATGTGATTATAGAAGCTACTGTCAAAGAGTTAAGCAAACCGCAAATTATNAACGGTATTGTAAAATATCTGCTTGAATATCAAGAAAATCAATTACAATTAAATTCGGTTTTAACCACGCTAATAAAGGAACAACGGCAAACCGAGAAAGCAATTCAAAATGTAATGACGGCTATTGAAAACGGAGTTTTGACACCTACAACCACAAAACGTTTAAAAGAGCTTGAAAGCAGACAGGAAGAATTAGAAAAGCAAATACTAATAGAACGCAGTAAATCGGCAGTAAAACTAANTGAACGTGATTTTANAGAATATTACGAACAGGCATTAAAACTTGAACCGCAAATGCTTATAAACTATCTGATAAAAGAAGTNATATTATTTGACGANAAAATACAAATNCATTATAACTGTCCTATAAGAATAAGTCCTGATGACGAAAATCAGGNCTTTATTTTTTACTCAAAAACNGTTATTTTACATACNTTTGCTAACGGGAATTTATATTCTCATAATATTTACGTTGAAATGATGATATAAATAAACGGCTATTTATTCCACAGTGCTATTGACTGGAACCTTTCTTGCGGTGTGTTTGTAGGCAAATAAGGGCGAAACATAGCAACCCGACTGATAACAGTCGGGTTTTGGTTTGCCTTTGGCGCAACAGCCTAACACACCGCAATTCCAGTCAATAGCCTTTTGCGGCATAAACCGCCGTTAAAAAGCAAAGAAAAAACCTAAACTAAACACTCTTTTATGTGTTCAATTTAGGTTTACAATGGCTGGGGTAGCTGGATTTGAACCAACGAATGACGGAGTCAGAGTCCGTTGCCTTACCGCTTGGCGACACCCCAATAATTTAATTGCTTAATTATTATATAAGTAAAACNCGAAAATTACAAGCGTTTTTAATGGGGTTTTTAATTTTTTATTTGCCGCATGGAATTAAAAAGAACTTTTAAGAGCTTACACGGAAAAAAGGAAACGGTTTTTCAAAGATTAAAGGTATCAATTACTGAAAATAAAAAGCAAGGTTGAAACAACAGACCTTGCTTTTTTTATTTGATATTGATATAATGAACTATGTTAAATAGCAATTTACGGTGGATAATATGGATAAAATTTGGATTAAAATGTATGAAGCGGCAAAAACTGTTCTGAATGAACGCAGAATTTCAAAGTACGTTACATGTGGAGAAGTATCTGCGGCAATCCTTTCAAAATCAGGGAAGATATACACCGGNGNTTGNATCGACGCTTGTTCGANTCTTGGTATCTGTGCTGANAGGAATGCAATTTTCAATATGATTACAAATGGTGAGCAAGAAATAGATAAGGTGCTNTGCATGTCGNCTGACGGCTCTAACGGCGCACCTTGCGGCGCATGCCGTGAACTTATGGTACAGCTTATGCCGAACGGCAAATATAGAGATATTGAGATTATGCTTGATTATACTGCTGGGCGAACCGTAAGGCTAGGCGAAATAACACCTGAATGGTGGATAAAATAAATTTCAGTTAGCGGGCGGCAAATTAAAAAGTAAAATATAGCCCGCTGACTTCGCTTGCAAAAAAGTGCACAATTACGTTTGAGGATAATTTTATGAAAATAATACACTGCGCGGATATACACCTCGGCTCGAAAATCGACGGTACATTTCCGCGTGAAATTTCAACCAAACGCAAAGAGGCGGTGAGGAATACCTTCAAACGCCTTGTAGCGTATGCGAAAAGTAACGGCGTTAAAATAATACTTTTGTCCGGCGACGTTTTCGACGGCGACAACCCCTTTAAAAAGGACAAAGAATTCTTTTTCAGCGTTGTCGCAAACAACCCCGAAATCGACTTTTTGTACCTGCGCGGCAATCACGATATTAACGGCGAGAGGGGTGAATACGAAAACCTGAAGACCTTTTCAGACAGCTGGACCAAATACGAGTACGGCGGAGTAACCGTCTGCGGAATAGAGATGACGGGCGAAAACTGCACCTCGCTGTATTCCACGCTTAACCTTGAAAAAGANGGTTGCAATATCGTANTNCNGCANNGACAGNCTNCAANTTCCGCCGGCAAGGACAAGATTGATTTGTCAAAGGTGAAAGATAAAAATATAGACTA
>WFLX010041060.1_pt1 | contig 13281 bp, 13 predicted proteins | sample 4967041 | NCBI WGS metagenome assembly WFLX01 (sample SAMN12857096, study PRJNA449069) | gut metagenome | isolation source: stool from male and female vole | host: Microtus ochrogaster | place: USA:Florida | collected 2017
TCGGCCCAGGAGAAGCCTCCTACGCCCGTAACCTCTCCTCCGGCGGAATTGCTTCTCGAGGAGAAGCATGAGGCGCACGTCAGCAGCAACAGTGATGCTGACGCTATCGGCAGAAAGCGTGATTTGCGTAAGGAGAAGTCAGGTAGATATTTTGAAATTGCTTTTATCATCATCATTATCGCTACATTATCCTGATGGAACGGTGTTTATGCTTGTTTTTCCCGGAAAGGTCGAGCTTCAGCTGATAACCTGCCACCAACTCATGGCTTCCGGAAGAGGCTTTGGATAAGGCCGAAAGGGGATAATCGTAGGAATAACCGAGAAAGAAATTCTTATATTCCGCTCCGATCATCACTGCTATGGCATCTTTCCAGCGGTAACCGACTCCGACACTTAGAAATCGGTTGTAGATGGCGCGCATCGATATTTCGGTCGACCAGGTGGTGAAATCTGTGGCCATCAGCAACGATGGCTGCACTTGAAATAACGAATTTTGAAGCCCGATATTGCCGTCTGCGGTAAAATATAGGGTTCTTTTGAGTTGGGTTTCATATTGTTGCGCATTTTCTGTCTCGGTGCCTTCCACACTCATACCGATTCTCGGTGATGTGAGATGTAGTGCCGAGATGCCTAAATGCAGATATTTGTTGAGATAGTTCACCCCTATGGAGAAATCGGCGGCATTGCCTGTGAGATCTCTGGTAGGGATGGCCGGATCATCGGGCTGTCCGGAATCATCGGCATCGGGTAGGATGACTTCGGAGCCTTTGAAACGTGAATTGTAGTATCCTATCTGTAGACCGATACCTAAGGTGCCTCTGAGGAATTTCAGTTTATATGAACCTTGTGCCGCGATCAGGAGATTGGAGAAAAGCCCTATACTCTCCTGCGATACGCTCAGTCCGGCTCCGATGCGTTTCGTGCCTATCATGAAGGGCATGTCGCCGGTGGCTACGAAACTCTTGGGAGCATGTGTCACGCCTATCCATTGCAGACGTGCTCCGCCGCGCACTCTGAGGAAATCAGAGTCGCCCGTGGCAGCAGGGTTATAGAGAGTAGGGAGAGCCCAATGTTGTGAGAATATCATGTCGCTTTGGGCGTGGGCGGCTTGCGTGATGCAGAGGCATACCCCTGCACATAGCAGCCGCATGAGCACTGTCATCAGCACGGAATAAACCCCTGTTTCCCTCTTCCTTCTCATACAGTCAGTGTCTCTCTTATTCAAAATAGAATGACAATACCACCATGTTTGATTTCACTTTCGACAGGGACTGTGTCATCTTGAATGTCTCCGGATCATCTGTGAGGTCTGGCCGTTCGTGACGCAATATGTCGGTGAGTCCGAAACAGAATTTTATCTCCGGATTGAGTTTGAAGAAGGGAAGATAGAAATCCACCCCCAGTCCTACGCTCAGGTAAATATCGGCCGTGTTGAACACCAGTGCTTCTGCCCGTTTCTTGCTTATGTCGAATGTGGCCATGGTACCCACGGTGGCGTATGGACGCANGTTNNGCAGACNGTCGNCTGAGATTTTCAGGTCAAGAGGGGTCACNACGTATGACGATNTTATATCCTGNNTGCGCNTCAGGTCNCTGTTGTGNTCNATCATNACCACATTCTTGCTCCCGAAATACATTCCGGGTGAGAAGCGCAGATTNAGATANCGGTGCAGACGCAGGTCNGCCATCACATTTACGCAGAAACCCGGAGAGAAGTCAGGCACNTCGGCCACCCATCTCTCCCCCTCGGGNGTNGTGTAGCCGTTGTGGGTGAACGACAGATCCTGCACGTGTGCGCCCACCGAAAAACCGAGATGCCACCGCTTCAGGTCGGCGTATGGACGGTTCAACGGTTTGTCACCCGGTTTTGCCTGCGCTGCAAGACCTGTGGCAAGTATGGCGAGAATTGCTGAGATTATCCGGCACAAAACGCTCCGGGAAACAATATTACGGCGAATACGGTTCATAATTGTAGTTATAACGCGAATAAATAGGCCAATATTGCAAAATAAATTTGTGATAGATTGGGTTAAATCCGCAAGTAAACGTTAACTTTGCATAAAGTATATTATGGATTGGCAACGACTCATAAGCGACAAACGTCTGGGCATGGAGGAATTCCATGATCCCCGGGTGCATATAAGAAGTGATTTTCAACGGGATTATGACCGTCTGATATTCTCTTCCCCTTTCCGGCGTCTTCAAAACAAGACTCAGGTATTCCCCTTGCCGGGCAGTATCTTCGTCCATAACCGTCTTACGCATAGTCTGGAGGTCTCATCCGTAGGCCGTTCTATGGCGCGTGAGGCCTGGCTTCGTATGGCTCCCCGTTATGACGCTACGCCCGCGGGTAAGGCTCTTGAACATATCCCTGATATCGTGGCTACGGCTTGCCTCTGCCACGATCTGGGTAATCCCCCCTTCGGCCATTCGGGCGAACGCACCATCTCCACTTGGTTCACCGAAGGGAAGGGTCAGGAATTGCAGGCACGGCTCACACCTCAGCAGTGGACTGATTTCGCCTCTTTCGAGGGCAACGCCAACTCTTTCCGTCTGCTCACTCATCAGTTTGCCGGACGGCGTAAGGGAGGATTCGCCATGACCTACAGTTCGCTGGCTGCCATAGTGAAATATCCCTGGACCTCTCTCTCGGCGGGTGATAAAGGAAAATTCGGTTTTTTTGCTTCCGAAGAGGAGCATTTCCGTAAGGTGGCGGCCGATTTGGGGGTGCCCGAACTCTCACCGGGCGTCTTTGCGCGTCATCCTTTGGTCTATCTCATGGAAGCGGCCGATGATATCTGTTATCAGATTATGGATATAGAGGATGCCCATCGCCTGCGAATACTTTCTACGGAGGAGGTAAAGACTCTTTTCCTTGATTTCTTCGAGGCTAATGACCGTGAACGTATGGAGCGTGCTATGGCTCATCTTGATGATCCGAATGAGAAGGTGGGTTATCTGCGTTCCAATGCCATAGGTGCTATGGTGGGTAGCTGTGCCGAGGTATTCACCGAAATGGAGGCGCCTCTGCTCGAGGGGGAGATGGTGAGACCGCTTGTGCAGCTCATGACCCCGCGCCTGCGTGAAGCCTACGTGAAGTGTGCCGACACCGCCTGTGCTAAAATCTACAATGCCGCTGATGTAGTGGATGTGGATATAGCCGGCAACCGTATCCTTACTTATCTGATGGATTCTCTCATGGAGGCGGTGCTTCATCCGGAACGAAATGCCTCCCGGCTTTTGCTTTCCAGAATGCCTCATCAATATGAGGTGAATGCCGAAGGATTGTATGAGAGACTGCAGAGTGTGCTCGACCATATCTCCGGCATGACCGATGTCTACGCTCTCGACCTTTTCCGTAAACTCAACGGCCATTCTCTGCCCGCGGTTTGATATTTGTTTTTGTCTTCTTTAATATGATAGATATGAGATTCAAGTTGTTGATGATGATGCTGGTGAGCTTGCTCGCTATCGCCCGCGATTATAGTCCCGGGGATATACCCAATCCGAATGTAGCCGACCGTAGGGTGTATGTGGCCGATCCTGAGGGACGTCTGAGTGCTACGACCAGGTCTGAGGTCAATGATGTGCTCGCTCGTCTGCGTCAGGCCACTTCCGCTGAGGTGGCTGTGGCGGTGGTGCCCTCCATAGGGGATATGCCCATCGAGGAATTCTCGGAGAAACTCTTCACAAGCTGGGGTCTGGGAAAATCAGATAAGGATAACGGGGTCCTGATAGTCATAGCTCTCGACCAGCGTCGTGCGCGTATACAGACAGGTTACGGTGTCGAGGGCGTGTTGCCTGATATATCGGCCAAGAAGATCGTGGAACGTTCCATAATCTCCAATATGCGTGAGGGTAATCTTGATGCGGCTGTCACAGCCTCGGTCAATGATGTGGCGACGGTCCTCACCGATCCTGCCGCGGCTGAGGAACTGAAAAGTTCAGAGCACGATGCCTGGGAGACATCCTCAGGCGGCATCACCCGTGAAGATATCTCTACGTTTATACGTTGGCTGATATGGATATTCTTCCTTTTCTCTCTCGGCCTTCTCATCTATGATATGTTCAGCGTAAGGGGCAAGGATCGCTACCGTAAAGCCATGATATGGCAGAATCATCGCAGTGCCTATTGGATACTTGCGGCCTGTTCTTTGGGTCTTGGTCTCATCCCTGCCGGCATCGCGGAGTGGATGCGTTATCGTGCACGTAACAAACCCATCACGTGTGGCGTATGCGGCACGAAGATGCGCAAGCTTAACGAGGAGGAAGACAATGCTCTTCTAAGTCCGTCGCAAGATCTCGAGGAGCGTCTGAAGACTGTCGATTATGACGTGTGGGAATGTCCGGCATGCGGCGCTGTGGAGCGTTATCCTTTCCGTGCCAAACAGTTGAAATATTCGGAATGTCCTAATTGCCACACGGTGGCTATGTGTGAGGTATATGACCATACGCTTACTCCGGCCACTACCCGCAGCGAGGGCACCGGAGAGAAGATATATGAATGTCAGTTCTGTCATCATCAGAATCGCCGTCGGTATAGGATACCCAAGAAACCTGATCCGGCAGCTGCCGCGATAGCGGCGGGCACTATCCTTGGTTCTTCGGGCCGTCATGGCGGAGGCTTCGGTGGAGGCGGGGGCTTCGGTGGAGGTTTTGGCGGCGGTAGCACCGGCGGTGGCGGCGCTTCGGGTGGCTGGTGAGAATCAATCTATCCGTCGGAGCCTTATGGTTGAGGAATGGTAAGGAAACTGCAGCAGTAATGTGTTACCCTCGCCGCTCTGGGCCGTGATTGAGTTTGACAGAACTTTACCCTCGGAATCTTTCCATCTCAAATTGTAAAGTCCGTCGAAGGGGGTGGGGAGCAAATGGCCCTTTGTCATACCCGGTTTCCATGCATTCCCGTTTACTCTTGCTCCCTCAAGATAAATTATGTCGTAGCGGTCGTGATTTTTCACGATCGCTAATTTGTAATCTCCCCCTAATTTCAATAGTGATTCGTCAAGTGTACGGTCAAATATCACCCAGATACCCTCCAACGGGTCTTCTGAGTCGTCAAGCCGTTGTTTCAGTTGGAAGAGTTCTTCCTCCGTGAATGTGTCACGGCAGGTTCCCTGATCGTCTGTAAGACCCTCGGAAGGGAGATATGATATATCGCTCACCATGATTTCTCCTCCCGGTGCCACGGCGAAGCCGAAACTGTGGATGGCCGCCAGGTTTACGGGGAGTTCCACTATCGATACGGGCGCTCTGTCACCGGCAATAATCTGCATTCTCCCGGAAGCCATTTCTATCCTCCAGAGTGTCTCTCCCGCGAACGGCAGCTCGCGCTCTTTAATAAATTTCTCCGCCAACGGATGCTCGAGATCATCCTGACTGACGGAGACTGTTGTGGCGGAAGAGGAGGAGAGGGCATCATCAGCTGTCTCATTCTTATTTATTGTCACCCAGCAACACTTGCCTTGCGAATCCTCTATAAAGAATGCCCAGGGTGGCCGCCGGCGCTGACGTGTATTGTCGGAAGAATCTTTATAGTGGTATCTGCGCGACGGATGTCCGTGCAGGTTGTCCACTCTGAAAGTCACGGCATAGTCAGAGGCCGGGGCTACTGTCACGCTGTCAATGAGCAGAGTGTCTGAAGAGTTGGCCAAGTGTATTCCGTCGCTGCCGGCATTTCGGAATGGCTCGTAGCTTCGTCCCTTGTTCCAATGACGGTTGGGAGTGGCTGCGGATGTGATGTTGGAAAGACTCGTCACGATTCCCACGATGGCGAACAGGAAAATTACCCCGCCTATTATCCGGTTGATAAGCCACATCGAACGCAGGTTGAAATGTGCCCTTACCTTGTCTATGAAGTAGGTCACGAGCCACCACCAGCCGAGAGCACCTGTGATTATGGAGATAAAACCTACGATATAGTGGTAGAACTTGATGTCGGGCATCAGGAAGTTGAATCTGGCGAACAGACCGATTATGAGGAAGAGTATCAAGGGGTTGGAGAAAGTGAAGAGAAAGCCGCCTAAAATGTCTTTCTTCGGAGAGGAGTCTTTTATCGCTGGTTTTCTCAGGGCTTGTGCCGGATTCTTTTTGAAAAGGAAAATACCGAATCCTATGAGCACGGCGCTTCCGATCAGCTGTATGATATTCTGGTTGCGTTCGAGAAATTCCTCGATGAATGACAATCCGAATCCTGTGAGCAGGCAATAGNGCANATCGGANATNGCAGCCCNGACACCGGTGTAGAANCCCGTGCGCCTACCTTTGTCAAGGGTACGCTGAATGCACAGAATCCCCACAGGACCCATAGGGGCCGATATGAGGACACCGATGGCGATCCCTCGCCATATCATGTAGAAAAGACTTTCGATAAAGCTCATTGTCCGCTTTATGAGTTGCTTTATGAATTGGTAATTATATAACCTCCCGTTCCTGTGGGAAGGCATTGATATCGGCGCAGACCATATTTATGTTCGCCTGTGGCGGCCGGACCTGACTTCGGGGCACCCCCTGCCATGGTTACGTCATAACGGGAATGGCACACCGGACAGACGGCTTCATAAAGGTCACCCTCGATCTCTACTCTCACATCCTGCCTGCATTCCACAGGACAGGCTAAATCGTATGCCAAAGGCACATCCGTGTCGTTGGTGAAAGGGTCCATGCCGTCGATAAGCAGAATGCCTCCGAAACCGGTTGCACTCTGCGAATTATAGGTGAACCCCGCCGGCTCGCGCAGGTTGCCTTTAAATATGAAATTACGGTGTGAACCGAATCCGGCCACGCCGTAGGTGTTCCATAATCCTGTGTCGCCTATATTCACGTTGACGGCCATATTCGGTATCCGGTCATCATCCACCGTCTCGCATGAGGTGATATGGACCGCTGTCAACGATAGGGCCAGCAGGCCGGCCAACTTCATCAATAGGGTTTTTGCTCCACGCGCTCCCTGCTTTCTCTCCGACCGCATCAGGAGAAAGGAATAGCCTTTAGCACCTGGCCGAATTGATCGGCCATCTTCTGGATCTGACCTCCGATCATTGGAGCCAACATGGCGGGTAAGGCTATGTCTATCACCACCTGAGCCTCACATGCCGAAGCATCCACGGGTTGTAGATCCATCTGAAGGGATAAGGGTATGGGGGAGTTCTCGGCGGCGAGTTTTATTCGTGAAGGCTCGGTCTTCTCCACAACCCTGAATGTGAGATTCCCCACCGGACCCGCGGGCACGGATATGGAATCGGGAGTGATTGAAATGCTGTCAAACATCTCTCTCTTGTCGTCGGGCACGCTCTCCGAAGGCACGTTCTCCAACATGGAGCGCAGATTCTCAAGATTCGACAGTTTGTTGTAGACGTTTTCCGCAGAAGAGGAAAGCTCTATCTTGTCGCTTTTATATACTGACATTTCTTATTCTTGTCTATGAAGTTTATTCTAAATACTGTTGTGGGGAGTCCAGTCGGCCGGATCCTCTCTCCATTCGCGGAGTGCCTCCGCCTCTGCCTGACTGATATAGTTAGTCTCCTCAGCCACCTCTATCATGGTGGAGTAATTGCAAAGGGGCACGAGTGTCACGTCTGACTCTCTGAATCTCTTGACGGCCATAGGGAACTGATAACTGAAGAGGCAGGTCATGCCCACCACCTCGCAACCGTATGTGCGGATTACGTCGACAGCTTTCAGTGAGTTGCCGCCGGTTGAGACAAGATCTTCGAGCACCACCACTTTAGTGCCGGGCTTGAGGTTTCCTTCGATAAGGTTCTCCAGACCGTGATCTTTGGGCGTCGAGCGTACATAAACGTAAGGGATACCCAATATGTCGGCCACTATTGCACCGAATGCTATGGCGCCCATGGCCACGCCTGCTATGGCTTCCACCTCAGGGAAATTCTCGAGGATGACGCGGGCAAACTCCACCTTGACATAATTCCTTATGTCAGGATAAGAGAGGATTCGGCGGTTGTCGTTATAGATAGGCGAGTTCCACCCCGAACCCCATATAAAGGGATTCTCCGGCTGAAGCTTTATCGCGCTTATCTGCAGGAGTTTCTCGGCAAGAATTCTTTCCGGTTTTTTCATAATAATACAATTTTTAAGTGTATGATATATTCACTTATAGGAGAGAATTGGCGTGAAATCTACGGCGGGGAGTAAGCTCCCCACGAAAAAACACGAAAATTCCGGGTTAACCCCATAATTATTTATGGGGGTCACTAAAAATGCAAAATTACATTTATCTCTCAATATATCCAAATGAAAAACAAAAAAGGGAGTGAAAAAGTAAGAGACCGGCTATGAAAATTATGTTAATGTGGATAAAAAAATGAAATGGACAGTTCAGAAGGTCACTGCCAAGGTGAATAGCGTCAGGTCGGAAGGCTCTGATTGCCATATCGCTTCTGCCGCCGAGATGAGGGTGGAGCCGGTGGTGCATACGTCGTCAAGTAGGAGCACGTGGCGCCCTTTTATTTCTTCGGGATCTTTCACCCTGAAGAGCCCTGATGTGTTGGCGAGGCGTTCGTCGCGTGAAAGAGCCGTCTGTGTGCGGTGGGATCTTATGGCTCTGAGGGTCAGACTTACGGGTATGCCTGTCGCGCTGCTGATGCCTGCGGCTATGCGGTGTGTCTGGTTGTAACCCCGGTTCATCTGTTTCCAACGGTGCATAGGCACGGGCACTATCACCTCCACTCCTGTGAAAAATCCCTCTTCCATGAGTTCGGTGGCGGCGATCTCTCCCAACATGTTTCCGATAGAGGGGAAGCGCCGGTATTTCATATCCTGTATAAGGGTTGACACTGCCGAACCGCGGGAATAGAGAAAATAACCTGTGCCCCGTCTGAATGGAAAGATACCGGCGAAACGTTCCTCCATTGGGTTGAGCTTGCGCCGGTGGAAGCCTGAACGGGGCAGTTTCGAGAGGCAGCGGGTGCACGCGAACCGTTCATGCGTTGCGAGCTGACCGTCACACACATGGCATTTGGGAGGAAAGAGTATGTTGAGAAGATCGTTGAGCAGTGTCATGAGGGCCGTTTAGGATCTGTCATGAGGGCCGTTTAGGATTTATGGCCTCCTTTACGGCTTTTGATGCGAGTTCGCTCTCGAACCCTCTTGAGATGAGATGACGGAAAAGTTTCATGCGTTCCTCCCGTGCATTAGGTCCGTTGAGGTCGAGTGAGCGTGCCTTGGCGGTAGCGGTACGGTTTATGGCGTCAGTATATTCCGCCGGTTCCAAAGCATCGAGGCCTTGGGCTATGTCGTGGGGAGAGATTCTTTTGGCAGCTAAAGCGAGGCGTATCTTATGGCGTCCCCAGCAGGAGAAGCGGCATTTATCGTGTGCGAAACTGCGCGCGAACCGTGCGTTGTCGATAAATTTCTCTTCGATCAGTTCGGTCACTATTTTCTGCACCTGTCCTGACGACAGTCCGAGTCGGTAAAGTTTCTGCCGGATGTCGGCCTCGCATTGTTCGGATCGTGCACATAGGTCGGCCATCCTTATCTTTGCCGCCTCTTCTGTAATCGGTTTCTTTTCTTCCATTTTTTATTGTCTTCTCTTTGCGCGTATGAATCGGTCTTTGCCGTAGGAATCTTTTATCACTTCTGTCTGTGTGAATCCTCTCGAGGTGATTAACTGTGCTAATTCTGTGGCATGACGGGGATTTATCTCAAGATAGAGCATCCCGCCGGGTGTGAGGATTGTCTTGCTCAGTGCCACAATACGGGTATAGAAGCGGAGCGGATCCTCATCGGGTACGAACAGGGCCCCGTGTGGTTCATAGTCGAGCACATTGGGGTCCATCGACTCTTTCTCCGACTCGTCTATGTAGGGTGGATTGCTCACAATTATATCATAGATTCCGTTGCCTGACCAGGTGAATATATCCCCACAGATAAATCTTATATTGGTTTTCAGATCTTTGGCATTTTTCTCGGCCACTTTCAACGCCTCCGGCGAGATATCGAGGGCGGTGATTTGGGGAAAACGGAGGGTCCGTGCCAAGGCTATCGCTATGCAACCGGAGCCGGTGGCTATGTCGAGCACTTTCACATCTTCACGCTCACCGGCATCATCGGCTATGATGTCCACTAATTCGGCTGTCTCGGGACGGGGAATTAGCACATCGGGTGTGACGTGCAGTTCGAGACCGTGAAAACGGGCCTCCCCGGTGATATACTGAATCGGTTCATGTCGCAGCAGACGTGTGAGTATTTTCTCCACTTCCGATTTGATAAAAGGCGACAAGGGCTCAGGCTCATGTATGAGCATGTCCACAGTGTTCCACCCCTTGAGATGATGGAAAATTATCTTGATGATGGCTTCGGTTTCCCGTTCACCATAAATGGGGCGCAACTCCGAACGGAGTCTCTTCAGTGTTTCGCGCATTTAAGATAACTGATTTGGGTTAGGAGGTCAGGGTTTGATAGTGATCGTCTCGCCGGGAAGCAGGTCTACAGGTGTGGAATTGCCGTTGACTATGATGGTGGTTGCCCCGCCTTTGGGTGCGCTTACCGTCATCTCGGTCACTTTACCGTTGTGCCATTCGGCATCCACCTCGAAACCGCCGCGGGCTTTCAGACCCTTGAAACTTCCGTCGCTCCATTGCTCCGGAAGTGCGGGCAGCAGGGTTATTACATCCGGTTCCGACTGTATGAGCATCTCTGCCACACCGGCCGTTCCACCGAAATTACCGTCAATCTGGAATGGTGAATGAGCATCGAGCAGGTTGGGGTAGGTGCCTCCGCCTCTGCGAGCNTCCTCNCCTTTGTNGCCGNCGGGACTCNCATNTTTGNGCAGTCTGCGGTACATGGAATAAGCCTTTGGCGCGTCCTTGAGACGGGCGAGCAGATTCACGCGCCAGCCTGTGCTCCATCCGGTGGTGTTCTCTCCTTTGATTTCAAGAGTCTTGGCAGCAGCCTTGGCCAGCTGTGGGGTAGATTCAGGGGTTATATGGTTGCCGGGGAAAAGTCCGTAAAGGTGCGATTGATGACGGTGCTGCGGATCTCTCTCCGTGAAGTCNGTGGCCCATTCCTGAAGCTGCCCTTGTGCGCCGCTCTTATAAGGAGCGAGACGGGACAGTGCGGTGTCGATTTCTTTTATGAGTGCGGCGTCAGTACCTAATGTGAGAGCAGCGTCTCGTGTGTCGCTTAGGCATTGGCGTATCATTGCTAAGTCGGCGAATCCCCCTTTGCTTGTGGCGGCCGGTTTCCCGTCAGGAGCGATAAACTGGTTTTCGGGTGAAGTGGAGGGTGTGGTGATGAGGTTTCCGTTNTCGTCCTCTGTCATCCAGGCCAGACAGAATTCTGCGGCTCCTTTGAGTGCGGGATAATACTCGCGCAGGAAGTCGAGGTCTTGTGTGAAGAGATAATGTTGCCAGATATGCGACGACATCCAGGCACCTCCCATGTTCCAGTTGGCCCACATCGGGTCGTCGGAACCGAAACCCACGGGACAGGTCATCCCCCAGATGTCGGTGTTGTGGGCCAGGCACCATCCTCGGTCTATGTCGTAATATTCTTTGGCGGTTATCTTACCGGCTTCCGGCAATTGGTTTACGAAACCTAAAAGCGGGAGATGCAGTTCACTGAGATTGGTCACTTCCGCCGGCCAATAGTTTTCCTCCACATTTATGTTGGCGGTGTAGTTTGAGCGCCAGGGTGCGTAGAGGTGTTCGTTCCAGAGTCCTTGAAGGTTNGCCGGTACATTAGGAGTGCGCGAACAACCGATCAGGAGATAACGNCCGTATTGGAAATACATCTCCTCAAGGTCGGGATCGCTTGCTTTATTGTCATAGTAGTTGATGAGACGTTTGTCGAGGGACATGGAGTTGAGAGTAGTGCCGCTGTCACCGAAATCCACCTCCACTCTTGAGAAGAGNGGCCGGTAGTCATTGAGATGGTTTTCCACGAGGGCCTCGAGTGATTTAGAGGCCGCTTTGTCTGCGAGCCTGTCGGCTGCCAACTTTTCGTCAATACCGGTCTTAGCAGGTAAGATGTGGGCCCCTCCGAAGTTTGTCGCTATATTAATAAGGATATTCACATCCTTGGTGTCGCTCACTGTAAGAGTTCCATCCGCACCGGGTGTTACATTTCCGGAGGCGGTCACTGCTGTTACATTTGTACGGAAATGCACTCCACGGTCCGGGTCAAACTGAAGTACTTCCTGCCAGTTGCCATCCTTCTGCACACGGTCAAATCCGTAAGGTGCGTATCCATCAGCCGACAGTCGGTTCCCTTTGGCGGTAGTGGAGAAGGGTAGTTGTGAGTCAAATCTCAGAGTGAAGGAGATTGGTTCCTTGGCAGAAATGTTCACCACTATCACACTGTCAGGGGCCGAGGCGAAGTAGGTGGTGGTGATATCGTTTCCCCCTTTGGTATAGTTTACGGTGGCAGTGGCGGTGTTCAGATCGAGCTGTCTTGAATATTCCGAAGGCACGGTAGCGTCTTTGAAATCGATGAAGAGATTACCGAGAGGCATGTAATATTGGCTGTTCGTACCTTGCATTTTTTTCTGCAATTCTTCGGCAGTGCGTATATCGCCACGGTCGAGAGCTTCGCGAATTTCAGGCAGATATTTTGATGCACCTTTGTTGTAGGCTTCCGTGTATGGCTCGCCGCTCCAGAGTGTGATATCGTTCAGGGAGATTCGTTCCGATGTCGGGTTACCATAGATTATTCCCCCCTGTGAGCCGTTGCCTATCACGAAAGTTTCCTCGAAAAAGTCGGCGGGACGGTCGAATTTCAAGGTCAGGTCATTGGCTTGGGCGTATATGGATGCGGTTGCAGCTATTACTAAGAACAGATAATTTTTCATGACAGTTATTCTCCAGGTTAGTGAGTAATGGGTGTGCCGGGTTACTCGTCGGTTTGGTCAATATCAAATGAGAAGGGGAGATAGTCCTCATCATCAAACTTATCCTGTTGGATAGTCACGCGGTTTGACCGTGTGGTTGATGATTTTTTCGGAGGAGGTACGGGTTGGTAATTGAGAAGGAGCTTGCTGTTGCTCAGCATCCGGAAGATAATCTCATAATCGTCCGGTTCAAGATTGTTTTTGACAAGGAGTACCACGGCGGCGATGATTTCCACCTCCTCGGCACTCAGGTTTTTTCTGCCTTTAGCCACCATGTTGATAATATTGCCGGCGTTCCATTGCGGCAAGGTAACGGGCTCCGGCATAAAGTCGAGCCGGGGCATATTATCAGGAATTTTCCTCTTTTTTTTCATGGCCGCCATAATAAATCAAAAACAACCTCAATCTCACCGCAAACATCAGTAAGACCTTCTGAT
>WFLX010129196.1_pt1 | contig 13281 bp, 10 predicted proteins | sample 4967041 | NCBI WGS metagenome assembly WFLX01 (sample SAMN12857096, study PRJNA449069) | gut metagenome | isolation source: stool from male and female vole | host: Microtus ochrogaster | place: USA:Florida | collected 2017
ATGCTCGAAATACCTTTGATCGGCTTACTGTCATCCTCAATATGCTCGCGTATGACTGATCCCGCAGCATCCGGATGGTAAGTGTTCTTTACTAATATAGGTATGTTCTTGACGCAAACGGGATAGATTGTAGGGGGATAAATAACCTTGGCGCCGAAATTTGAAAGCTCCATGGCCTCCAAATAGGTCAAGGAGTTTATGGTGTAGGCAGTCGGGATAACACGGGGATCAGCAGTCATGAAACCGTCGACATCGGTCCAAATCTCAAGCACCTCAGCATCAAGGGCAGCTGCAATTATAGAAGCAGTGTAGTCGCTACCTCCACGACCGAGATTTGTAACCTCTCCTGTGTGGGCATCAGTAGAAATAAATCCGGGCACAATGTGCACACCATTCAGTTCCCTACCAAATTCCTTAACTACAAGCTCGTTTGTAAGCTGAGATGCAAGCATGGAACGATTATGCTTCTCTTCGGTCTTGATGAAGTCTCGGGCATCATGCAATTCAGACCCTGCTATCAGGCGGGAAACAATCTTTGAACTTAGACGCTCTCCATAGCTTACTATCAAGGCCCGGGTCTTCTCGCTGAGATCACGTATCAACGACAAGCCGTGATAGATAGAGGCTATCTCGGCAAGCAAGGTATCGATTTCCGCTATCAATTCCTCGGTACGCTCTGTTATGATACTTCTGATCAGATCGTGATGCCTATTGTAGAGCTTATCCAATCCTTCCCGATAAGCCGGGTCGCCGGCTGCAGCAAGCAGAGATGTGTTAAGCAGCAAGTCTGTAACTCCGCCAAGCGCACTGACGACCACTACACAGGCATCATCCTGCCTCTCCACAATATTTTTGAGATTCGTGAGACCCTCTTTAGAACCCACGGAAGAACCTCCGAATTTCAGTACCTTCATAATATTTTTTACCTTTATCAGCTTCTTAAAAATGCAAAATTAGTTAATTTTGACAATTTTTGCAAACTTATCAGTAAAAATTGCATAAAATGAATAAATGCCGCATTTTTATGCAGCATTTATTCATTAGCACCCCCACATCTCCCTAAAGCAAAATAAGTCGGAAGCGATCTCCGAGCGCGACAACCGTCAAGCCCTCATCACCACCGATTATAATGAATATTCTCCGGCTTCCACTTGTCCTTAGGTGCATGTTCTCCCGCCGGATAGCCGATGCAGACACATGCCATCGGCACTATATTCTCAGGCAGTGAAAGCATCTCGGAAAACTGCGCAACCCTGGCGCTTATCGGATAAATCCCGCACCACACTGCTCCAAGCCCCATTCCATGGGCCGCAAGAAGCAGATTCTCTGTAGCCGCCGACACATCCTGCACCCAATACTGCTGACCCTCTCCTTCCAAGGTGGCTGAGAGGTCGCCACACATTATCACCGCATTAGATGCCTTCTTTGCCATGGTCATCGATGGGAAGTTGGCCGCGATACTGTCGAGTATCGCCCGGTCGTCGATCACCACAAACCGCCACGGCTGTTTGTTGACTGCCGTAGGTGCTGACATAGCCGCCCGCAGAAGGGTGTCCATCTGTTCTTTGGTTACTTCCTTATCGGTATAAGACCGCACACTCGTGCGCGTCATTATCGTTTCTATAATACTGTTTGTTTCCATTGTGTTTTCATTTTTGTTTTCATTCGATGTGCTTATCCATCTGTATGAAACAAAAACAAGTCCAAGCGCAAGAAGGATTATCAAATACCCCGTTTTTTTCATTTCCTAAAAAATTAATATTCAAAATCATTAAAAATCTTCCCCCACCTTAAACAAAGACCCAGTAGGGCAAACAAACCGACAATAAGGACGGGCGATGACCGCCGACAGGGCTACAAACGAACAAGCCGCAACAATTATCCATGCGGATGCTGATTTAAACTGGAAGGCCTGAAAAAGCTCGAGATCCATCCATCCGGTCATGCAGTCGGTCCAGAGCAGCAGCATCAAAGCAGCCCAGAGTATCTTGCGAAACCAATCAAGCCCCGTAAGCACCTTCTTCGGAATGTGGACCTTATATCCGCATATCTCAGCCACCAACTGCTGGGCTGCTCCGAGCGGACATATATGATTGCAATAGTGTTGCGGTCGACCGAATAAAGGATATATGAAAGCCGCTGTCAGCATGACGACAGCAACAAGCCCGGCCGGCAGAATGAATCCGCTTGAGATATATTTAAGGATGAGAGAGTAGTCAAGAAATTGACCGCACCAGAATCCAAGTACTATGATATTGGCGATCATCTGGACATTATGATAGAATTTATTTTTCACAAACAAGGGGAAGATGCATGCCGAAAGTGCCACAGCCAGCGCAATCCATATTTTAATAGGTGTATTGCTTTTGGGCTTATTTGCCACTCCGTCGTAATAAGCCATGCCGGCATCTACATTACTGATAATAGCATTGGATGTATAGGTTGCTCCACTGACAGCATCTACATTCAGCGCAAGCGCTTCTTGCGGTGTCTTACCAATCCAGGATTCAACCAACACTATAGCCCTCTTGAAGAATGAAGGTGTCTCATCGTTTTGCAGCGGCTTGATATCGGAAATCTTTCCATCCTTGACATATATCTCCAAAGGCACAGGTCCGGCATACCCTGTGACGGTCTTAGGAAGTTTTGACGTGTTGATGACTACCGTCCCATCTGCAAGAACGTTAACGTGGTCATCGTTGACATCCCCAGGACTATCTGAAGACTCCTCAGCTACCGGTTTATCTTGTAAACTCTTGCCAAAAACTGACTTATTGACAGTTATTGCTGCTGCCACAAGCATCAGGAAAACCAAAACGAGGCTAAATATCCTATCTTTTAAACTAACTACTTTCATACCTTTAGAGATAATGTGCAAAATTACGAAATATTTTGAATTTTCACAAATCGCTGAAATATATTTTAGAAATTTGGGTATTACCACAGAAAATAGTATTGTTCCTGCACATTTAGACCCCGTCTCATAAAGATTTTAAGAGCAATTAAAGAGAAGATGCATATTCCCATATTAAAGAAGCTCTGTTTAATTTTCTATATAATGGTTCGGTTGTTTGTCATAATGTTTGAAGAGCCATTGGATTCAACTTGTTCTATAAAGGTTGCTTTCCTGATACCATTTGCCCGGAACGCCTCAAATACAGCTTCGCGCACTGCCGGTTCGGCGGCAAGATACATCTCTGAATCGATCCATACTTTCAATTCCACACGCATGACGCCACTACCAAAATTACGTATTATAACCACATGCTTTCGAGAATTGTCGACACCGGAAATATCCATGAGGCAAGCAAGAATAAGTGCCCTGACAGCCTTGGGGTCATTTTCAGCTGAAATGTCAAACGTGATATGGCGCAGCTCTACCCGATGGTTACGAGTCATATTCTTAAAGTTCTTCTCAAACAGTTGCCGGTTTGGCAGTGTCATAATGGGTCCGTCTTCAGTCTCCATTGTGGTTGATGTAATACCAATGTCAAGAACTTTTCCCCGTACACCCTCATACTCAAGGATGTCGCCGGGGCGAAGACGGCCTGTCATCAGTGATATTCCGCTAAAGAGATTCTCAAGTGTATCTTTCAACGCAAAACCGACACCGACACTCGCTCCGCCAACTGCAGCAGCGAGTCCAACTTTATTAATATCAAGAATCACCATAACTGCCACAATATAAAGAATCCAAACTACAATTCGACCCACTGAAGTCCAGACTGCAACTTGCTCCTGACGATAGCTGACCTTGCAACGCAACATTGTCTTTACAAGGCAAAGAACATAATTCACGAAAATTCCCAGACCATAGATTAAAAGGAGTTTTGCAATTGAGACAACACCAATGGTATCGGGCATATTCAAGAATGGAGTACGCAGCAGTTCCCCAAACCAAATGGTAAGATTATAGATATGTGCAACCCAAGTGAACGCCATCAACATTATAGCAGGGAGTGCCAATGGATATATGAACAAGCGTATTGTCAGCCCCAACACCCCGGAGGGCTTCGGATTCCTTTTTGCGATAAATATCTTGCCGATCGAAAGAAGCATGAACCCGGTGATAATACCAATCCACATAAGAAATATCATGGTCGCCAATATGGTATATCCTACGCAAATACATATAAAACCGACGGTTATGGCACCCAGATTTGCCCAAGCCATATTCCTGTCTTTTTGGTCAAGTTTCTTCCGACTCTTAAAAAGAATAATCAATTGTGTTATTAGCGCAATAAAAAATAGGAAAGGCATTGTGACCGTTACAGTTGATAAGGGATATTGATCCTCTCTATAAACCAACAGTATATTGGTAAGGAAGAAAATAGGTAGATATGAAAGCAACGCCCGCCAAATATCTTTACGTGGGAGGCGCAGAGTTAAATAAGCCACTATTGTGAGAGCTACAAGATATATTTCGCTCTCTATTAACAAAATTGAATTAAAATTGTGGTACTCCCCTATGAAAGAACTTATAACTATCAACCCAATCTGCACCACAATCAACCCCAATATGAGGGAATAATATAAACGTTTGCCTCTAATCTTCGATGGACAAAACCTCTTTATTCTTGTAATGAAAAAGAAACAGAGGGCAACGAAGATGGCAACATAATTGTTGATACCCAACAGTTCGTTCAGACGATTTTTCTGTGTCTTCCAATCTTCTGAATTTATTTGTCCGGTAGTGAAATGCCACTGAAAATCCGCTGTGAACTCTTGCCATCTATCCGGGAAATGTCGAAAAAGATCTTCAATGTTTTCGTTTCCGGTGCTGAACATTTGAATCTGAAGCGACGACAGCACTTTACTGTTGTAAGTCTCCAGCTTATCTGCATGCGCAAGAAGCTCGTTGTATGTTTTCTTATCCGCATACAAGGATGTTATGTTGACTTGGAGAGAGTTTTTAAGTGAATCTGCAATGTTTTGAGAGGTAACGAGAGCTTTATGCCCTTCATCTGACAAAGATCTTGACCCGAGTTGACGAAGAAATTCCGACAGTTCGCCATAACGTTGTGATATTGTATGTAAATCGTTTTCAAGCAAGACAATAGTCTTTTTTTGACTTTTGATACGACTTATCACATTCTTCATACTCTGAGTTGCCTGAAGAGAACCATAAAGATACCGTTCATCTTGAGAATATAACACAACTCCTGTCTCATCGCATTCTTCCGACAATTGGTTTATAGTGTTTCGGAACTCAGACTGACGCTTCTCAAACCGCAGTAAGTCATTACTGATATTCTGCTCCAGAACCTTCATGTCGGAAGACAACATAATCAACGTTCGATCTATGTTGTTTTCAGGTAATACTGCCCATGACGGTAATGCGAAGCTAATTACTGTCATTAAAAGTAGCATGAATCTACGATTTCTATCAGAGCCCATCTCAATCATAAATCTATACGATTTCATTGGTTAAAGAGCATTCAATATTGAGATAACGTTATTCATAACTCTGCAACCGGTCGGATTTGAACACCAAAGAAGCGGTTGCTGACGTTTGAAGACACAATGTCGTCCGAATTGAAATATAGGTTGAAGGACCCATCAACATTAGCGAAAGGATTTGCACTCCAGTAAGAGCCGTAAAAGCCGTATTTTTCGATACTGTTACCAAAGATATAGCCACTGGCAGGAAGGAAGATTTCACCTCCGGTGGTGTTCGACTTAACCTTATAGCCTACGTATCCGGGATCTGAACACCATGTCCAAGTGCAGGAATTTTTAAGCCATATCCACTCTTTTTCAGTTGGCATGCGCCATTTACCGCCGAAGTTCTTAGCAGCAGCATCATATTCAGGTTTTAGAACTGCAGAGTCCGGATCGTTGGTAGTGATATAGCCCTCGTCATATAGTTGCTGTATTGTCTTTTTATATGTGACAACTTCTGCATTATCAAAGGTGAAGTCAAAATAATTTCCGGAAAAGTAACCGTTGATATCTCCCCACCAAAAGTAATAACCTTCTTCTCCGGGCGACCATGCGCCGACGTTGCAATCAGCGAAATAAAGCGCGGGATTATCGTCGGATGCTTCACGCATAAGCACTGCTGTATGTCCATTAAAGGGGTCCGCCTCGCCAAATGCAGGTCGGTCAGGGCCGTTTATTCCGAAATCAATATCGTAACCATCAGTCACAAATGCTTCTCCTCGGGCATTGACCTTGCCCCCGAGTAAAAGAGATGTTCCATAAAATGCGATGAGATCTGAAGCTTCCACAGTAAATGTATCATCAGCCCCCTGTGATTTATAGCTGATCACCATGTCGCGGTTGAGGAAAGATACAGTAGTATTCACATTGTATCCGATTTCATATTCACCGGTATAGTTACCTTCTTTAAGATCAAACTCAAACATAATACCGGCTTTGTCGGGTATGGAATTTCCCTTCAAGATCCATTTGTTACTGGTTTTATTGATTTTTTCCTCATTGACAGAGCCTTGAGGAGTGCGTATGTAAGCCTTTACATCGGCTGTCTTGAAGATATCTTCCGAAAACTCAGCTTCAAATACATACTCTGTGGAAAAATCATCCTCCATATATGGTTCGTTCTCATCATGACTACAAGCGGTGAAAGCAACAAAGCATACAACAGAGATCAAACCTGGCAGTATCTTGGAATAGATTGTCTTGTTCATATTGAAAAAACATATAAGTAATTTAAGTATAGCAACCACAACTTAAGGGTTATGAATTAATAGGTTATGGGATCATCTCCACCAATTTTAATAATTAAATATATCCCATTTTTATCATTCAACCAATAACACTATAACCTTTCGTTCAACTTTCGCAAGCGAAAGTTGAACGAGTAATATCTCTACTATACGAAAAATGCTTCCGATTGATGTGAGAATGCACATCAACCGGAAAATAATAAACAATATCTGAATTGTGGTATAGTTCAAATGAGCTTAAAAAGTCAAAAACTTAAATACTGTTGCTTTACTTGGAAAAAACAAATGTATAAACCACGTCTCCGGTATTGACATTTATCACTTCAAATTTTCCTGAAATATTCCAGGAATAGTCTTTCAATGAATCTGCTGCTTTTTCGCATCCCGCCTTCACTTTGGCATCACATTCCTTTACAGAACCGATCATCGAGAATGGAGTGTCTTGAATGCCGAGTGCCGATTTAAAGGCAGATTCAATAGTGTACATCTCTGAGATAGCACCTAAGCTGCTGCTTTGGAATTCGGTGAATCCATAAGTATAGAAAACTTGTCCGGGTTCCTCCTCCTTTTCACTGCATGCAGTGAACGACACTCCTGCAAGCACAACGAAGAGCGCAAGAAGTAGTTTTTTCAAAAGTTCTTTTTTCATTGTATGTGTATTTATGAGATTAATAATCTATTCTTCAGGTCGCAAAGTTATAGCTTAAATATTATGGTTGCAAGAAAAAGGGCCTTGCATTTGTACTCTCTTCAACCAGTAGGACACGAAATGAAACCCTGTCGTTAAAAAAGTTTGTACCATAACGTGTACTATTTTCGACCAAACACTATCAATCAGATTATTACAATAAATTTACACAAATATCTTCTTTCGCTAAAATAATATTCGTATGAAAAATAATTGTTAATTTTGCACCATGAAAAAAGCATATCTCATTCTTTTGCTGTTCTCTCTATCCTTGATTGTGGAGGTATTGGCTGCATCTTCAGGCAATAGCACGGAGTTGGCACAGTCGCTCCGTGCCCGTGTAGTAAATGCTCCTGATTCCATACTTATGGAGCTTGACAATATTGAGGCTATGAAGGAGCCATCACTACCGGCATATCAAATCAACCTGCTGCGCGGACTTGCTTACAACGAAAAAAGAATGTTCTCACTTGTGGAAAGATATGCCAAAAAGACACTCAATTCCGATTCCATCTCTGAATATCCTAAAGCAAAACTCAACGCATTGATATTGCTTTCCCAAGCACAAGCTTATTTTGGGAATTATCAAGGAAGTATTGAAAGTTCTCTGGAAGCAATAGATATGGCAAGAAAGCAAGGGAACAAGGGTTCGGAATATAATATACTAACCACTATGGCAGAAACATCTTTCAAGATGGGTAATCGCCAACAAGGATACAAATACATTGACCATATCATTTCCGATGGCATAAACTCCGACGAGGCTCGTGTTCTCGCCAGTGTGTCAGCTGCGTATGGGGTAAAGATCATAGAGTTGTACGCTGATGACCGTTATGACGAAGGTCTTTCGGAAGGAAGAAAACGTCTGGCATTAATCGATAAGATTGATAGGGTTGGAGGTAGTCCTGCAGGTTTTACCGACCAGCAAAGAGCCTATGCTTATGCCCGCATCGCTTCATGTGCGGAAAAACTTGGCAAGACTGAAGAAGCCCGCGAGGCATACAAGGCATTTATGTCGACCGACTACGCCAAAAACCCGATTGGCAGAGTTTACATCATGGATTATCTTCTTGAATCAAAGCAGTGGAGAACGGTATTGGAATTCACCGCGCCTCTTTTTCCTATGTTTGAAGGAGGAGACACTATTAACGGAGACTACCATAGTCTTCTGACCTCTGACGGGTGGGCACAAGCCGGACTTGGGAATTACAGAGAGGGCTATGGATTGATCAAGCGAGCATCGGCTATTCAAGATTCACTTTACAAAAGAGAAAAAACCACGCGCGCACAGGAATTAGCTACGGTCTTTGCTCTAAATGAAAAGGAATTGGATCTTGTTAAGGAGAAAGCAAAGTCTCAACGCAAACATATCATGTTTATTGCTTCAAGCGGGATCGCTGTTCTAATTCTTATCATCCTTTTATTGGTATGGAGAGCATACCGTATTTCCTTGCAGAAGCAACGTATAGCAGCAAAACATATTGATGAACTTATAGACAGGCAGCCCCTTGAGGCGGATGCCACACCTGAAGACCAACAGGATTACACACTTTTTGCCGAGATGCAGTCAAAGATAATCAGTGAAGCCCTATTCAAATCGCCCACTTTTAATCGCGACAATATAGTCAAGGCAACCGGATTGGGCAGGGCAAAGGTCACCCAGTTAATAAATCAATTTGCAGGGTTATCACCAAGTGAGTACATAAATAAATTGCGTGTGGAATACTCCGTTAAGATGATTAAGGACCACCCGGAATGGACCATGGAAGCGATAGCAGAGTGTTGCGGATATGTGCGCAGGGCGACTTTTTACAGCCACTTCAAAAAAATATTTGGAATATCGCCGGCCCAATACAGGAAGGAAAAGAGTAAATTAGATTCAGAGGTTGGAGACTTCTCTTAACTAACTATAATTTACAAAGCTGACAATAGTATCTTGCAAATTTAGAAAAGATTGAGTAAATTTGCATTCAGCAAACCTTACGACTCATGAAAATGTCAGGTATCATTAAATATCCAATCTTCAATCATTCTTTCATTTTAAAAGCTGGAAGTATCATCTGTTTCCTTTGCGTTATCCTGAACATCACAGACATTTCAGCTAATGAACCATCTAAAGGCTATCGATGGTTTGTTGATCTAAGCAGTGAGGCTTTGTTCAAGAAGAAATATTCCAACGATCGGGATATTGTCTATAGTAATTCAGGGATTACCACTACTCTTGGCTACCAATTCAACCGGAATTTCTTTTTGGGCGGTGGCATTGGCATCGATGTGGTCACCTCGAATTATGATTGGTTCTCGTTGGGCTTAAGCCTCCCTGTATATGCCTCAGGCCGTGCTGACTGGAGATTAGGTAAAGTGCCCCTGTTTGCCGATTTAAGAGTAGGCACGTTTCTCAAAGCCAACTCCAATAATCTATTCATCAACCCATCGATAGGCTATCATTGCTCATGGGGACGAAAAGTTTCTCTCAATATTGGAGTGGGATTATCTGTGCATTTTGCCAACAAAACTTACAGAGAACACGGCAAGTTGATGCCATCCGTCAAGATTGGCATTGATTTCAATTGATCAGTCCAGTCAATCACCTTGCATCGTAATGCATCTATGCCTGGGAATACAGGTTTTTTAAGAAAATCAACTGAATATTTGGCAGTTCGAATTTTTTATATTAATTTTGCGCAATCTTTGGGATAGGTATGTCCTTACAGTTCCTGCAGGTCCGTCAGGAAACTACAGGAACGACCATGGATATGCGCCCAAAGACCAGAGATTTATTAACCCAATTAACTAACATTTTTTAATGAGCGAACTTAATGTTCAGACCCCGATCGANGATTTCGATTGGGANGCCTACGAAAAAGGCACAACCGCTGGCGCAAAGAGCCGCGAAGAAGTAGAAAAGACCTACGACGAGACTCTGAAGACAGCAAAAGACAATGAAGTAGTGACCGGCATCGTGAAATCGATCTCAAAGCGTGAAGTACGTGTTGATATCGGCATGAAGAGCGATGCAATCATCCCGGTAAGCGAATTCCGCTACAACCCCGACCTTAAGGAAGGCGACGAAGTAGAGGTATTCATCGAAAACCTTGAGGATAAGAATGGTCANCTNCGNCTCTCNCANANNAAAGCCTGCCANNCCCGCAGCTGGGATCGTNTNAANNAGGCTCTCGAAAACGACGAAATCATCANGNGNTANGTCAAGAGCCGCACNAAGGGCNGTATGATCGTCGANGTANTCGGCATCGAGGCNTTCCNCCCCGGNAGCCAGATCGNCGTTCGTCCTATCCGCGACTACGATGTATTCGTTGACAAGACAATGGAATTCAAGGTTGTCAAGATCAATCAGGAATACAAGAACGTTGTTGTCAGCCACAAGGCTCTTATCGAAGCAGAGCTTGAGGCTCAGAAGAAAGAAATCATCTCCAAGCTTGAAAAAGGCCAGGTTCTTGAAGGTAAAGTCAAGAACATCACAAACTATGGCGTATTTATCGACCTCGGCGGTGTTGACGGCCTCGTTCACATCACAGACCTCAGCTGGGGCCGCGTAAGCGATCCTCACGAGGTTGTTAAGCTTGACCAGGATATCAAGGTTGTTATCCTTGACTTCGACGACGAGAAGAAGCGTATTGCACTCGGCCTCAAGCAGCTTATGCCTCATCCATGGGATAACCTCGACTCAAATCTCAAGGTTGGCGACCACATCAAAGGTAAGGTTGTTGTCATGGCAGACTACGGTGCATTCGTTGAGGTTCAGCCGGGTGTAGAAGGTCTCATCCACGTTAGCGAAATGAGCTGGAGCCAGCACCTACGCAGCGCTCAGGACTTCCTCAAGGTTGGCGACGAAATCGAAGCAGTCATCCTCACACTCGACCGCGAGGACCGCAAGATGAGCCTTGGCATCAAGCAGCTCAAGAACGATCCTTGGGAAGATATCGAGACTAAGTATGCTATCGGAAGCCGTCACACTGCAAAAGTTCGCAACTTCACAAACTTCGGCGTATTCGTTGAGATTGAGGAGGGCGTAGACGGTCTTATCCATATCTCAGACCTCAGCTGGACAAAGAAAGTGAAACACCCGAGCGAGTTCACTTCTGTTGGAAGCGAAATCGAAGTTCAGGTATTGGAAATCGACAAGGACAACCGTCGCCTCAGCCTTGGACACAAGCAGCTTGAGACTAATCCTTGGGAAGAGTTCGAAGGCCGCTTCACAGTTGGCAGCATCCACGAAGGAACCATCTCTGAAGTTATGGACAAGGGTGCAGTAGTGACTCTTGAAGGTGGTGTTGAAGGCTTCGCAACTCCGAAGCACCTTGTTAAGGAAGACGGCAGCCAGGCTAAGCTCGGTGAGAAACTCAACTTCAAGGTGATTGAATTCAACAAAGACAGCAAGCGCATCATCCTAAGCCACAGCCGCATTGCTGAAGACGCTACCCGCGCTGCGCAGCGTGCAGAACGCAACGCTAACCGTGCAGAACGTGCAGCAGAGCGCAAGGCTCGCCAGCAGGAAGAAGAGCGCGTAGAGACTCCCGCTATTGAGAAGACAACTCTCGGCGACCTCGGTGCTCTCCAGGCTCTCAAAGAACAGCTTGCTAAGGCTGAAAAGAAAGATTGACCAAACTCCACATTATTCTCATAAGGTTAGGGAGAATCCTTCGAGGATTCTCCCTTTGTTTATTTTGCAACAGAGAGAAAAAATTGCTGAAAAAAGCAATTTGACTTGTCATGTCAAAAAAAAGTATTAATTTTGCGAGCCGATTTTATCCAGATCTCATTTCAAGCTCCGGGAATGATGGAATTTTGGCCGATTCCGACATTGGTCCGAAGCAGTGAGACTGAGTGTGCGCAGAAGGAATCTTAGACCTTCCAAACCACTCAAACAAAGGAATTTAAAAAATCAAAAAAAACAAACAAAAGTGGATTCTTTAAGTTATAAGACACTTTCCGTTACTCCGGAAACCATCAACAAGAAGTGGGTCGTAATCGACGCCACCGATCAGGTGCTTGGACGCCTTTGCTCCAAAGTCGCTAAGATTCTTCGCGGCAAATACAAACCTGACTTCACTCCAAACATGGATTGTGGTGACAACGTAATCATCATCAATGCTGAAAAGGTTATCATGACCGGCATGAAGATGGACAAACACGAGTATCTCCGCTACACAGGCTATCCCGGTGGCCAGAGAGCATTTACTCCGCGCGACCTGATGAACAAGTCGTTTAAGAAGACTATCAAGGCAGGCAAGCACCCTCTCTACATCAAGGTTGTGAAAGGCATGCTCCCCAAGACTAAACTTGGCGCAGCACAGTTGAAAAACCTATATGTATACAACGGCAGCGAACATCCGCACGAGGCAGTTAATCCGGAAGTAATCGATATCAACAAACTGAAATAAACGAAGATGGAAAAAATCAATGCACTGGGCCGTCGCAAAGCAGCCGTAGCCCGCGTTTACCTCACCGAAGGAACAGGTAACATCACAATCGACAAGCGCACTCTCGACGAGTACTTCCCCTCTTCGATTCTTCAGTATGTTGTGAAGCAACCGCTCAAGACTCTTGACTGCGAAGAGAAATATGACATCTACGCACACCTTGACGGTGGCGGCTACAAAGGCCAGGCTGAAGCTCTTCGTCTTGCTATCGCCCGTGCCCTTGTGAAGATCAATCCTGAAGACAAGGCCACTCTTCGTGCAGAAGGCTTCATGACCCGCGACCCACGTGCTGTAGAGCGTAAGAGACCGAGCCAGGCAAAAGCACCCAAGCGCGTCCATTTGCCCAAGCGTTAGTATTTACAGACGTCTGGAAACTGCATCTTAGAGTGTAGTCTGTAAATCTGCCTGATGCCATGCTTTCAGAGCAACTGACCTACAGTCAGATTGGGATTAAATCCAAACA
>WFLX010137648.1_pt1 | contig 13271 bp, 12 predicted proteins | sample 4967041 | NCBI WGS metagenome assembly WFLX01 (sample SAMN12857096, study PRJNA449069) | gut metagenome | isolation source: stool from male and female vole | host: Microtus ochrogaster | place: USA:Florida | collected 2017
TGAGGTTGGTGACCTCCGTTTTCACTTCGTTTTTCCTCTCTTTTCAAGAATTACTCTTTGTTTTTAATTTTACTCAAAACTTCAACCCCGATTTCTATTCCGAAATCGGGGTTTTTCGACCGACTGAGGATCTGATAAATTCAGAACCTGATAAATTTTATTGATTTGCAAGAATATTTATAATTCCCTGATAGAGATATGCGGATTCGCTTGAAAAATTGAATCCGTAGTCATTGGGATTCTGCATCTGCATTACAACTATGTAAGAACCGTTTTGATGATAATTGCTGTAGTCCGTATAAACGGGATTTTGGTACGTCTGGTCGTTAACGTTTTTCATGCAGCCCGTGATATAGAGTATATCAGAACCGCCTGTTTCGGCAGTACCGGTTTTTGCATAGAAATTATAGTTTTCTCCTGCATATATTCCGATATTAGAGCCTACTCCTAACATACCGTCAAGTATACCCTGTCTGCAATTTTCCGGAACAGACGCAATTACCTGATAAGGTTCAGTACCATTAAGAAGTGCCGCCTGTGCTCCGCTTGAGTCAATAACGTTCTTTAACATGAACGGTTTTACCATGTCACCGAAAATAGCTTCACGGCAGAGGGCTGCAAGAAACATAGGACTTGTGCGGACATGAGCCTGTCCGAAAGCACTTCTTCTCAAATCGTCCATACAGGTTATCTCCATACTGCTTGAAATCGTACCGAAATCACATTCTATATCGCAGCCGTCACCGAAATGGAAAATTTCTCTAAGGTCATTCCGTGCAGTTTCCTCGCCTATTTCGTCAAAGACTTTGGCAAAGAAGATATTACTTGAATTTATGAAAGCTGAATACAGACTTCTTTCCATAGGATAGTAAGAATTTTTGTCGTGGTCCCAGTCAACAATAACGCCCTCGTCGGAATACCATGTACCCTCGTCGTAAAGAGAATATATCTCATGTTTGTCGGCTATAATTTCGGTCATGATTTTGAAGCATGAACCCGGAGGCTGTTTTGCCATTGACTTGTTTTCAAGTACGCCGTAGCCTACCATATCGATGTAATTCGGGTCGCTGTTGTATTCGTCGGGGTCGAATGACGGATAGGAAACGTCTGCCATAACAGAGCCGTCAGTACGCATTACGACTACCGAACCGACCATATTTATACTTTGCATATAGTCATAAATTGCCTGCTGGATTTCAGCGTCAAGAGTTAGCTGAATCGATTTTCCCATATTTTGGGAATGGTCAGGGGAGAACGGGTCTGGCGCACTAAGAATGTCATTGAAAGATGCTTCAATACCGTTTGAAAATTCACTGATAATATTTCCGAAAGATACTTTATATCTTTGTGAATACTTTCTGTTTCCGTTTTCGTCGTTTTTTGCAAGGATTACGCCATTAATATCATAAATGTTACCACGTCCCGACTGTGAAATGTCAACCAGTCCAAAAGCTGTAGACGTTGTGGTTGTAGTTACGGAGTTTTCCGAAGTTTCCGTAGCTGATGTAGTAGTAACAGTTGTTGTGGTTGTCTGTCCGGTTTCCCCGTTAGAATCAGATTTTGCTTTGTTCTGCCCCCTTTTATTTTCTGCTTTGAGGATTCCGCCGTCTGCAACGTCGCCGAAATCGCCTTCTCTGACGGTCATAATGACCGGTTCTGCTTCAGGTTCAGATTTGGATTCGGAAATATCATCAACGATTTCATTTGAACCGCATGAAACAGCAGATGCCAGTACAATACCGGCAAGAAAAATTGAAGCAAAATATTTTTTCCCCAGCTTCATAGTTATATTACCGCCTTTTGTTGTCTTTCTGCATACCGTATGTATCTTATACGGATTACTATTTTATTATACTATTTTTTTCCTCTGCCGTCAACTGCATTTTTCATTTTTTATGAATGAAACTGTTTTCAGTGAATTTCCGTGATGTACTGTGAACTTGCATATCCGTAATATGTAATATTATTTTGCTTATAGCTTACATAGTACCATTCACTGTTGTATCCATATATACGGATAGGTGAATCTTTTGGCATTTCAAGGATTATTTCGCAGTTTAAATTGGGCGCTGTTCTGAGATTAAGAGGTCCGATATCTGTAGATACTGTTCCGTCGTTGCAGGTCTGGTTGAAATGAAAATCTGAACCTGCTTTATCTGTATTATAATAAGTATATGACAGTTTAATCAGTACTGATGTATTGCTCCAGTCATAAGACTGAATATTCGTTCCGTATTCTATATAGGTTTCGGACTGTTCCTTTTCGTATACATTTTCTGTTGAAACTGATTTACCGTCAAAGCTGATTAAATCTACCGACTGATTTCCCATTTGTGTATAATTTTTATAAAGTTTTCCGTCCTTTTCAGTAAGAACGCTGTGACCTGCTCCTATATCTCCGGCAAATATCATTTCATTGCCTTTGATGCTGTAAACGGAATATTTGTTGTCTGCCTCACAAGTACCCATTTCTGTTATAAGTTCATAAACGCCGTCATCATTTATATCATAGATGTAATAATTGTGATATAAAAGACTATCTGTTTCTCCTGCCATGCTTTTTACTGCATCAGAATACCATGAATAATCAATATATGTAGCAGTTGTGTTAACCGATGCAGTAGTTGTAGTGGTAGTAGTGGTTGACGAAACGGTTGTTGTCGTTGTTGAAGATATGGACGTTGACTTTGATGATGAAAATGTTGAAACAGTTGTTTTGGGTGTTGTGTTAGTAGTCGTCGTTGTGGATTGTTTAGTAGAAGATACTGAGGTAGTTGTGGTTGTTGAATGCGGAACGGTTGTTGTTGTCGTTTTATTTTCTTCATTAGGCCATGTAGCATGACCGAGTGCAGAAAGCTTTGCATAGTACTGCTGAATCTGTGTAGCGTCTACTGCATCAACCAAATCATCATTATTTACATCGGCTGCAAGCAGCTGTCGTTCATTGAAAGTGCTTTCACCGGTTGCGGAAAGTTTTGCATAGTACTGCTGAATTTGTGTAGCATCTACCGCATCAGTCAGATTATCACCGTTTACATCGCCTTTCAGGTAATGACTCATATGAAGTGAGATATTTTTTTGTGTTTTAGTTTCAGACGAAATATCCCATTTATTGCCTGTATATTCGTTGTCTATAGTGAAACTGTATGTTATATTTTTGAAACTGTCGGGATTGTCGTTGCCATCGGGAATTGTAAATGTATCTGTATAAACAATGGTATCATTGTAATCTCCGCTTGTAACTGCAACACTGAGAGTGTAATTGCGGTAATCGTCGTCAGTGGTGTCTCTGCCCTCGATATCGAATGAGTACGAATTTCCACCGTCTGCGTCTGTTATATAATATTGTTCGTCTGTTACTTCGGGAGAAGTGAAGTTTATTTTTATTTCCGCAGAAGCTTTTTCCGGAATTTCAACGGTTATTTTACCATTTACATCGTTTGCGTTGAAATCCTCATAAACAGGAGTAATATTTTTCGCAAATACATTTTCCATTGGAGACAAGACCGTTACAGCCGATAATATAAAAGCTGAAATAACAGTCGGTATTACTGATTTTTTCATAAAAATTTTCCTTTCTTTATTTTCTATTGTGAAGAAACTGCACTGCCGTCGTCGTTTACAGCTATTATTGTTATATCTTTTGTATTTACTACTGAATCTTTTGGAATGTAGAGTGAAAAACCGTTGTCACTCGTTTCTCCCTCACGTTCAAGGAGCTTATCCTCAAAGGCATTGAAAGCCCTGTAAGTAATTCCGTTTGCAGTTACAAAAATTTTCGTGTTGTTGCCTGTAANAAATTCGTTNNCGAGNTCTCCGANTATATGGATATAATTTCCGCTTTCCTCGCTATGTACTGTCAGATTACTGCATACTTCAAGATTTTTGAAGTTCAGACCGTCGGCAACGGGTGCAGACATTAGGGGAGCGTATTTCTGCAAATTCGGTATATTACGTTCAACTATTTCAAGTATGACCGTATCTGCACCGTTTTCGCCGATTCCGTCCATTCTGTATGGAACTGTCCTTGTGAACTCTGCCGAGCCGAAACATTCAGCCATGAACGGAATTATTGCCTCTCCGTAAGAATCACGGTANATCAANAGATTTCCGTTTTTTCCCTCNCNGAAAGTCTTTATAGNCATATCGTCAAACGCCATANANCGTCNGANATNCTGATATTTATATTCATAGTCACTGTATATCTGGGTATCGTCCGGTTTTTCAGACGGATAAATCATATTTGCCAAATCGCCCTGACGGTCGTTTCTGACTGTCCAGTTTCCCGACGGACATTTTTCCCTGCCGAGCATTTCCATAAGACGTGCATGACCTGCATATGCACCAAGATTGTTCCAGTGGGTATCTTTTTTGTGATAAAGCGGAATGTTTGACTTTGTATTCAGAATCACTTCTTTCATGTCGCAGTAAGGGAAATCCTCGTCAAAGCTTTCCGAAAGCTTTTCATAGTTTCCCTTATTATCAGCAGGGGAGTAATTTGACGGCATATACTCCGGATAAACAGAGTTTTTATTCGGAGCTATTGTAAATATAAACCGTGCATTATTCTGATTACAATAGTCATTCATTATTTCAAGATTGTTTTTTATATTATTTATTCCTCTGTCACTGAGAGTATTTATATTCAGAAAATCATTTACTGTTTCGCCGTAATATAGCCAGCCTTTTTTACCGGTGATTACGTCCTTGTTCGGAGAAGTTCCGAAAACAGTTGATTTCAGCCGTCCGTCAAGCGTTACAAGCTGTTGACGGAAAGCGAAATGTTCCGAAAAATAGGTTTCAAATTCGTCAAAATATTCAAAGTTAAGTTTTCCGGTGTCGTCCTTTATTTTCGGAGCGTCTGAAAGCTTGCGTTTTTCGCCCGAACTGTCGGCTTTGACGAACGGCATAAGTACGGACGGTACAAGGCATATTCCTATAAATACAGCAGAATAAATTCTATATGATATGTTTTTGTTCATGAATACCTCCGTCAGAATCTGAAATAAATAAACGGATTGTATGAAGCTGATGAAAGTGTCAGTATACAGACAATAAGAAGTATAAGCGATACGCCGTATGAACACGCTTCACCTGCTGAAAGTAATTTCTGAGAGGTTATTTTTCTGCGTACCGTCTGCCATACCGGCATTGAAAATATACACGCAAGCAAAAGCATGATAATAAACATAGGTGTAAGCTGTTGTCTGAATACTGATATGCTTTCTGCACTGCTGTGTGACGGACTGAACATTTTTCCGATAAAACCACACGCCGACGAAATATTTTCCGCTCTGAANAACACNAATGNCGTGACAGTTATTAGGAGTGTATATATATGTCTAAGCGGTTTGAACCATTTTTTCGTATTAATGATTTTGTATGATTCAATCATCATAAAAGCACCGTTTATANGTCCCCACACTATGAAGTTGAGACTTGCACCGTGCNACNGTCCCGTACAGAAAAAAACANACAGTTTGTTTAATGCCGTGNGTACTCTGCCTTTTCTGTTTCCCCCTAATGGTATGTATAAATATTCCTTGAACCATGTGGAGACGGATATATGCCATCTTCTCCAGAACTCCTGCATACTTCCGGAAATATACGGATAATTGAAGTTTTCCTTAAAATCGAAGCCAAACATTGCACCAAGTCCTATAGCCATATCACTGTAACCGCTGAAATCAAAGTAAATCTGTAACATATATGAAACCGCACCCAGCCATGCAAGAGGAAACGTAAGTTTGTTTATTTCAATTCCGTATACATAGTCTGCGGTGATAGCCATAGTGTTGGCGATAAGTAATTTTTTTGAAAGTCCGGTTATGAATCTTCTGATACCCTGAGCTGTTTTTTCGGGNGTGATTTTNCTGTNGTCAATCTGTTCTGCAAANTCGTAGTACTTGACANTAGGACCTGCCACAAGCTGAGGGAAAAACGTTATATACAGAGCAAGTTTATATAGACTTTTCTGAATGTATTTAGGTTCTTTGTAAGCGTCGATGACGTATGACATTGCCTGAAACGTATAGAAAGATATTCCTATGGGCAGGGCAATATTCGGTATATTCATACTCATGAACGGCAGACGGTCAAGCAGTTCCGCACCGAATCCCGCATACTTGAAAATTCCAAGCATGAGGAGATTTGACGTTATACTTATTATAAGTACAGTTTTTCTTGATTTGTTTGTTTTTTTCATGGAAAGCCCGAAAACATAGTTCATGATGATAGAAATTATCATCAGAACTATTGCTTTCGGTTCTCCGTAGGTGTAGAATGCTATGCTGAAAATCAGCAGAAGAATGTTTTTAGCTGTAATTGTCGGAATTATACGATAGAGTATATAGACCGACGTTAAAAATATAAACAGAAATACGGGACTGCTGAATACCAAAACAGTTCCCCCTTTCTTATACGGGCGTATAGAATAAAATTGAAATGACAGTATCGCCGTTATACTGTATGTCCATTTCGTTATTACCGGAAGAATAAATTATATAGTTACCGCTTTCTGTGCCTGTTCCGTAGGCGGATTCAACTTCTGAGCGTGTACTTCCTACTTTTATACCCTTGTCGGTCTGATATTTATCTTCTGTTATTTCAATCTGGAAAATATATTCCCTGTCTCCGTCAATATAGCACTGTATTGAAAGTCCTGAATACTGATAAATCTTTACATCATTTCCGTTGTTGGTACAAGCATCACTCTGTCCGGAATAATCAGGATTGCCGAGGTCGGAAATTATACCGGACGCATCACTGAGCAGATTGTCCATGCTGAATCTTACTTCTTTCTGCTGAGGTTCGTCCTGCTGATTGTCGTTTCCGTTGTTGTCATTATTGTTGTTATCCTGCTGTTGATTGTTATTTGAATCGTCCTGATTGTCATTATTGTTGTTGTCAGACTGNTCGTTCNGTTCCTGCTGAGGTGTTTCTTCCGGCTGTGAAGTTTCTGCGNACGTTGTAGTAGTAGCTGTATCTGTTGCTGTGGTTGAAACGTCAGTTGTTTCCGTGCCGTTTTCTGNNGNNACAGACGAAACTGTAGTAGCTGCTTCTGTTGTTTCAGCGGNTTCCTCTGTTGAATCTTCTGTTGCGGATTCAGTTGTTTTGTTTTCGCTCAGTGACATACTCACAGAATTTTCTATGTCGTCTTTTCCGCATGAAACTGCTGACATAGTGAGAACAGCCATAACTGTCAGTAATAAAGCTTTTGAATTCATAATATTTTTTCCTCCATGTAATAAGATTGATTTTTTATGTGAATGACATTAATTGTATGTCGGGTAGACGTAGTTATAGAAAGTATAATTTTTACTTTGCAGATAGCTGAAACTTACCTGGAAAAATCCGTTGCAGGTATCTGTGCAGTACCATGTGCCGTTAAGTTTGATTTCGTTCCAGTAGTGTTCACCTGTACCTGTACCTGTACCGTGAACTATTCTTGTCTCATATCCTGCCTGTTTATAAAGAAGGTCTGTAATAGCTGCAAAATAGTAACATACTACAAAACGGTTATTGAAGGCATAGTTCGCAAAATATGACCAGCCGATAGCTTCAATCTGTGCCTGAGTCTTTGTGGCTTCCATAAGGCTGTATCTGTTGTTGTTTCTCACAAAGTTATATATAGCCTCTGTACTTGTGCCTATCTGTGAGATAACAGTGTTTGCTTTTTCCTGTACAGCAGAAATCTTCTGTACTTTTCCATCAGCTCCTAAAGTTTTACCGTCGATAGTAGTGTTTGTTTCCATTATTCCATGATTATTGAAAAAATATTCATCGCCGTCAATAGTTTGCCAGCCGAAAACCATTTTTCCGCTTTGAGTATTGAAATAACACTGATGATTGTTTACTTTTATCCAGCCTGTCTGTTTACTTCCGTCGTCACCAAGAAAATAAGTGCCGTCGTCGGTTATGGTTACAAGACCGTGAGAAAGCGAGAAGTCCTCTGAAAAATAGTATTCGGATTCGTTGATAGTCTGCCAGCCTGAGAGCATTTTTCCGTCACTGCCACAGTAATATTTCTTTTCTCCGTCCTTAACCCAGCCGGTCACCATTACGCCGTCTGCATAGAAATAGTATGTGTAACCGTCAATTGTAAGTTTTCCGGTTGACATAATACCTTCACCGGAAAAATAGTATGTATATCCGTTAATAGTCTGCCAACCTGTAAGCATTATACCGTTATTGTCAAAATAATATGTGTTTCCGTCAATTTTGGTTATTCCGGAAACCATAGTTCCGTTTTCCGAAAAATAATATCTGTGATTATTAATTGTCTGCCAGCCCGTAAGCATTATACCGTCATTGTCAAAATAATATGTATTTCCGTCAATTTTGGCTATTCCGGAAACCATAGCTCNGTTTTCCGNAAAATAATANCTGTTGTTATCAATAGTCTGCCAGNCGAAANACATTTTTCCGTCATCTGCAANAAAATATGTATTGTCATCTGTTACAACTTTACCTGTTCCGGCTTTTCCGTCCGAATTTACATAATAGGTATCTTCACCTACTTCCGTAAATCCCTCTTTCGTTACAGCAGAACCTTTTTCGGAAAGAATATATGCGTCGCCGTTGTTTTCCTTGAAATATCCTGTGATTTTGCCGTTGTCTGTATCTACATAGTATTTTTTACCGCAGTATTCAAGCCAGCCGGACATAGGTTTTCCGGTTTCAGGGTCAAAATAGAATCTTTGTCCGTCTATTGTTCTCCAGCCTGTTTTAAGTACGCCGTTTGCGGAGAAAAGATATTTTTCCCCGTCAATCTTCTGTACGCCTGTAAGATAGTTTCCGTCTGTATCATAATAGAAGATACGTCCGTTTTCGTCTGTGAACCATTCTGAATGTGCGGAATTATCAGCATATACAGCCACCGGAACGGCAGACATAATACTAAGTGCAGCCGTAAATGCACATATTGTTAATTTTTTGTTCAGTTTCATAGCTTTTTCCTTTCTTTTGGGTTTTATAATAATACATTCNATGANTTATATCANAAAAGNACATTTTTATTATTTNTTGTCAGAAATTTCAAAATTAATTACTTCATCACGGGAAAATTTTGTTTCATCGCAGTCACATATCATGAATGAAACTGCTTTCTGACAATTTGAAATCACGCATTGCATTGCGTCACCGCCGTACTCGCCGTCCCTTGTCCATGTAGCGGGTTCGTCGTCAAGACAGGTAAATGTTATTCTGTCTGTACGGAAGAATTTGATATAATCCCTGTCAATTTCCTCCTTTATATTAAGGAGTGAGTGGACTATACGCTGTAACTGTACGAGATTGGCAGGTTTTTTTATAAGAACGACTTCAAAAACGCCGTCGTCAAGCATAAAGTCATTCATTGAAAGCAGACCTGCAACAGACGCTGTATTTGTTACCATTCCGAAAATAAAATCATCTTCAATCACATTGTCGTTATACTCAATTTTCATACGCTTTGAACGTATATTTGTAATCTGCATAAGTCCGTTTAGAATATAGGCAGAATGACCGAGTATATTCTTTACCTGCTGCGGANTTTCATACGTTATATTNNTGAACNCTCCGAAAGCCGCTANATACATGAAGTAAGAGTCGTTGAAACNGCCTACGTCACAGTCAGCAGGGTGTCCGTTTATAATCCAGTTAACAGCGTCCATAATTCCCTTTGGAATGTCAAGACTTCTGGCAAAGTCGTTTGTCGAACCAGCCGGTATATATCCTACAGGAATTTTCCGGTTGCTTTTCATTATACCCTGTAAACACTGACTGAGAGTTCCGTCTCCTCCTGCACAGACAAGAACGTCAAAATTGTTCTCACAGGCATAATATGAATATTCCGAAGCATCTTCACTGCTCTGGGTAGGGTGTACGGTAACTTCATAGCCTGTTTTTGTAAATTCATTTATTATATCGCCGAGACAGTCGCTTATCATGGCTTTTCCGGCAACGAGATTTACTATAAGATACATTTTTGTCATAATCAAATCCTCCTGTTACAATATATTATATAATGATTTTCTGTATTTTTCAAGGTTATATATATAATTAAAATAAAAAAATATTTCCTGACGTATTGACTTTTTTTGAAAAGCGTGCTATAATATAAAAGCTGAAACGAATGTAGCAAAAATGAAATACTGGGGTGTCGCCAAGCGGTAAGGCAACGGACTCTGACTCCGTCACTTCCGGGGTTCGAATCCCTGCACCCCAACCAATTCTGAAAAGTCCGGTTTTTCGGACTTTTTCTTTTTATCCATAAAATAACATCAAGAGGGATTATCTATGAGTATGGGAATAGGCGGAAGTGCAGAAATTCTTTCCGAAAATGAAAACGAAATAATTTATCAATACTATAATTATGATTTAAGTGTTATTGAACATCGCAACGACCAAAAAATAATGGANGGCAGAATCANTATAAACAAAAATAAAATAAGTGNGGAAGAAAATGATATTGTTTTTTTTGCAGGAACAGGGGATAATTACCATAGAAAACAGTAAAAACAGTTGGTGTATTATTGGCGAAAAATATGACCGTATTGCGTTGAGTTTGATTATAAGAATATTCAGATACTATGAAAAGGAAAAGTCTTTTCCGGAAAAAATCGGGTATCACGTTTAATTAAAGGAGTAATGAAATGACAGAAAATTATAATATTCCGTTAAATTACAAAGAGGGTACATATAAGCCGGAGGAAATGGAAAATTTCAGCGGTGAAGTAATTAATATTGAATATATCGGCTTTGATATGTTTCGTTATATAGTACNGAAATATGACAGGGAAGTCCGTATATATGGAACACCGAAAAATCCTGTTTTTACAGCAACTTATGACAGCGACGGAGTTATTAAACACATAGAGTTGCATCGTGAAAACAGAACAGAATTAGTATATATAAATTTTAAGGACAATGAACACGCCAAGGAAAATATATGGCAGTATTCGTGTTTCTGGGGCGACAAAATTTCTGAAAAGCTCCTTGAACATAAAGAAAAAGTTTCAAGATTATTCATTGACTATTTCTATGACGGTCAGTCAGTGAATTTTTTGGTAAATATATACACTCATGAAGATGTTCAGCAGGTACTTGATGATTACCATAAATATATAGAATCAAAGGGCAAAAATTATAAGCGTCGTGATTATCCTGTTGCGGACAGCAGTGCGAACTACCGCAATTATCCGAATAACAGCATAGTACCTGATATTGATACCCTCAGAATAATGCTTTTGTGTACTGATAACGGTTTTGACTGTGAACTCTATGGTTTTTCTATACACGTCATGACGCAAAGAATTAAAAATAACGTTCTTGACAAACTCGACAAGACAGACGATTTTAAGTTTATAGCCGAAGAATACGACTGATAAAATAATATTTTCAATCTCTCTGCATACGTGGAGAGATTTTTTTATTTTTTTCGGAAAACCTCTTGACAAATGACAAAATCTGTGTTATACTACTTATGAACTTAAAGTTACTAACTAAATATTACTATCATGGAGGTGATAAAATGTATTCAATAGAAAATTTTGAAAGACCTTCAGTGGCAGCGGACTGCGTTGTGTTCGGAATAGACAGCATTGAGCCTGATTCTCCCCGAAGTCTCCGACAGCGTAAGCTTAAAATCCTGCTTGTAAAAAGAGGTGAAGAACCTTTTATTAACCGTTATTCACTGGCAGGCGGATTTCTGCGAAAAGGTGAGNNAATTGAAGNAACTGCCGTCCNTNAACNNAGGGANGAGGCANGTGTTTCCGNNCCGAAAATAATAAATATTGGAGTTTACAGCAGGGCAGACCGTGACCCGAGAGGCTGGATTATCTCATGTTCTTTTCTTGCACTTACAAGGACGGTTGCTCTTTCTACTGCCGACGATTCCGACGCTCTTGATGCACACTGGCTTGATTTTGAGTACGACGATTCCGACGGCGAAAAAATTACTCTGTCCGACGGTAATAATGAAATTGTTATCCATTACAATGACGGAATATCGTCAAAAAATCCCCTTGCATTTGACCATGCAGAAATTATTTATGATGCTTTTATGAGACTGCGTGATGAAGTCGCAAATCATGACCTTATATTTGACCTTATGCCGCCGCTTTTTGCAATTTCTGACTTACAGCAACCGTATGAGATTATTATAGGGAGGAAAACTTCTCCGCAGAATTTCCGTAAAAAAATGGCTTCAAAGATACGTGAGACGGAATATTTTGACGAAACAGCCGCACACCGTACCTCAAAACTTTACCAAAAATTATAAAGGGTGGTTTATATGAAAGTTTTAATAGTNATTGATATGCAGAACGATNTTACAACNGGCGTTCTTGGCAATCCCGAAACAGCGTCTGTTNTGNGAAAGGNTNCAGAATATATAAAGAAATTCCGTNAGACAGAACCCGNCGGAAAAATAATTGCAACTCTTGATACCCATGACGAAAACTACNTGAATACTCAGGAGGGGAAATATTTACCTGTTCCGCACTGTATCAGGGGGACGGACGGCTGGAAACTTGTTCCGGAAATAGAATCTGCTGTAGGTGACTGCATAAGACTTGAAAAAATAACTTTCGGAGCGTTTGACCTGCCGTTTGCCGTAGGACGTGACGAAAAAATTGAAGAAATTCAGATTATAGGCGTATGTACAGATATATGTGTGATTTCAAACGCCATGATTATAAAGTCTGCATTTCCGGAAGTTCCTGTCAGAATTATTGCGGACTGCTGTGCAGGAGTTACACCGGAAAGCCACAAAACAGCTCTTGATGCTATGAGAGCCTGTCAGATTATTATTGAGGAGTGAAATTATGATTAATATAAAATATAAGAAAACTTATGTTCCGAAAGTACAACGCTATCCGGACGGGGCTTTTAAAATAGACATTCCCGAAATTCCGATAACAGATAGTTCACCGCTTGAAATAGAATACAGGGATTCATTCGNTGATTTAACGCTTTTANTTTATATAACTGAAAACCTCAAAGAGAATTACAGCAATCCCATAAACTTATATATTCCTTATCTTCCTAACGCACGTATGGACAGAGTTTATGACAAAAGCGAGGTCTTTACACTGAAATACTTCTGTAAGATTATAAATTTTCTTGGCTTCAATAAAGTAACTGTTCTTGATGCACATTCACCTGTTTCAGTGGCATTGCTTGACCGCTGTGAAAACCTTTCCCCTGAAAAATATATACATTCTGCTATTGAACTTTCCGGAATTGACAGGGAAAATGATTATATATTTTTTCCGGACGAGGGAAGCGGT
>WFLX010261172.1_pt1 | contig 13259 bp, 8 predicted proteins | sample 4967041 | NCBI WGS metagenome assembly WFLX01 (sample SAMN12857096, study PRJNA449069) | gut metagenome | isolation source: stool from male and female vole | host: Microtus ochrogaster | place: USA:Florida | collected 2017
AAATGAAAGGTTGGCGATGAATAATGACACCGTGAAACCGATACCCCCTAACAATGAGACTGATGCCAGACTGCCCCATGTTGTTCCCTCCGGCATTGGAGCCCATTTTAATAGGATGCAAAGCGCCGCGAAAATAAAGATACCTAAAAATTTACCACCGATCAGACCGACCATGATAGCCGGTGCTATTCCATGAAACAACTGGCTGAATTCCATATCTCCGAAGAAAATTCCCGCATTCGCAAAAGCAAAAATGGGCACAACCAGATAGTTTACCAATGGATGAAGCGAGTCCTCCATATCCTGCAACGGTGAAATCACTTTATCGGATGCCGACTCTATCTCTTTAAGCCAGTTCATCTGCTCTTTAGAAAGAATGGTCTTCTTTACAAGCTTTTCATCATCTTCGTGAGCGAAGTATCCTATATTCTTCCTGATTGTCTTTATATAGTTCTTGGGCGCGAATACCGGTTTAGCAGGGACACAGAATGCCACCAACACACCGGCAATTGTAGGATGAATTCCGGCATTGAGGAAGAAGAACCAAACAAACGCACCTAAAGCTATGTAGAATATCTTTGTCTGGATACCTAATTTTCCACCTATAAACAATGCCACCAGTACACCCGCTGCCCAAAGAAGGAGCATATAATCTATGTGCGTACTATAGAAGATCGCTATTACCAGGATACCCCCTATATCGTCAACCACAGCAAGGGTGGTGAGAAATACTTTCAGACCGATTGGAACCCTTTTGCCAAGCATGGCAAGCACGCCAAGTGAGAAAGCTATATCCGTGGCCATCGGGATTGCACAACCCCCGACATAGTTCGTGCCGCGAGCCATCAGGTAATATATCAGCACCGGCACACCCATTCCACCTATAGCGGCAACAATTGGAAGAAGAGCATTTCTGAATGATGACAACTCTCCTACGAGAACCTCTCGCTTAATCTCCAACCCTACCGTGAAAAAGAACAGAGCCATCAGGGCATCATTGATGAATGCCATGACTGACATAGGTTGGCCATGATGACTGAACAGATTGAATCCTCCTATCTGGAGAGCGAGTTCATGAGTCCATAGCGATTCATAGAAACTCTTCGTAAAAGGCAAGTTCACTACAAGCAACGCGAGGGCTGTAGCGAAAATCAATACATTACCACCATTTGCATAATTAGTGATAGTCTTCCTTGCCGTATAAAATACTGATGCCATTATTTCGGGTTAATTATTAAGTAAGTAGTTGTTAAAAATTAATCGATATATTGTAGTTGAAAATCTTGAACAATAAAACTGGTTCTTTTGGCATCTTTTGCCTTGTCATTCAGTNGCATACGAAAGTATACCNCCTCTTTCCGCAGCAAAATCTGCTCTANAATAACTTCGTTTTATTTGTTCATTAATTTTTACCAACTACTTAGCGAATGTCACGCCGGATTGGGATCATCTCTTTCATCAAGGATAGCAAACAATTGCTCGGATGCCGTCTTGGTGCTTACCTTATCAACCTTATCGGTAACAACACCATTCTCATCAGTCACAAACGTCGTCCTTACGATTCCCATATATTCACGGCCGGCCATTTTCTTCAGCTGCCATACCCCGGCAAGTTCACACAGCTTATGGTCGACATCTGATACAAGCGGGAATTGCAAACCGAATTTGGCAACAAATTTATCATGACTCGCTCCCGTATCTTTACTAACACCGATTATCTGATAACCCATGTTCTCAAAGATAGAGTAATTGTCCCGAAANTTACATGCTTCNGCNGAGCAACCGNGGGTGTTATCTTTTGGGTAAAAATATATTATAAACTTCTTTCCGGGGTAATTGGAAAGTTTAATCTCATTTCCCTTGGAATCGACTCCAAGAAGATCTGGAAATTTGTCTCCGATATTCATAGCATTAAGCAATAAGTAATTAATAATTAATAATTAATGGTTGATGGTTCTTCTTAATCACCTACCATTGATGCATTAATCAAGTTTGAGCACGGCAAGGAACGCTTTCTGCGGCACCTCTACGGAGCCGATCTGCTTCATGCGCTTCTTTCCGGCCTTTTGCTTTTCAAGAAGCTTACGCTTACGGGAGATGTCACCGCCATAACATTTCGCGGTCACATCCTTTCTTACGGCCTTGATAGTTTCTCGGGCAATAATCTTCGCTCCGATGGCGGCCTGAATGGCAATATCAAACTGCTGCCTGGGGATAAGCTCCTTGAGTTTCTCACACATCCTACGGCCGAATTTCACTGCGTTTGCTTCATGGGTAANTGTAGAAAGCGCATCCACGCTCTCNCCGTTAAGGANAATGTNNAGTTTCACAAGCTTTGATTCCCTGANATCATGGATATGATAATCGAAAGAAGCATACCCTTTGGANATACTCTTGAGTTTGTCATAGAAATCAATCACAATCTCCCCCAGAGGCATATCGAAAGTGAGTTCCATACGGTTTCCGGAGATATACTCTTGTTTCACGAGTTCTCCCCTTTTCCCAAGACAGAGAGTCATTATCGGTCCGATATAATCGGCCTGGGTAATGATTGTAGCCCGGATATATGGTTCCTCAATATGGTCGATAAGGGTTGCCTCCGGTAGCCCTGAAGGATTGTGGACCTCCGTCATATTCCCCTTCTTGTCGTAGACCCGATATGATACATTCGGCACGGTGGTGATAACGTCCATATCGAATTCTCGACCTAATCGCTCCTGCACAATTTCCATATGCAGCAGGCCAAGGAAACCACAACGGAACCCAAAGCCGAGTGCGGCCGATGACTCCGGCTGGAAAGTCAACGAAGCATCATTGAGCTGGAGTTTCTCCAATGATGCCCTAAGATTCTCAAAATCTTCCGTCTCAATGGGATAGACTCCGGCAAACACCATGGGTTTCACCTCCTCGAAACCGGCAATCGCCTTATCGCATGGTTTGGCAACATGTGTAATCGTATCTCCCACCTTGACCTCTTTCGACGACTTGATGCCTGAGATGATATATCCTACATTTCCTGCCGACAATTCCTTACGGGGAGACATATCAAGTTCNGAGGACACCAACCNCATCGNCNTGATACTCCTTACCGGTGGATACAAATTTAACGAANTCNTCCTTTTTTANCCGGCCGTTCANGATCTTANAATAAGCAATGATCCCACGGAAAGGATTGAACACAGAATCGAAGATAAGGGCCTGCAGGGGTGCATCCGGATCCCCTTTGGGGGCCGGCACTCTATTGACTATCGCCTCAAGAATCTCATCGACTCCCATTCCTGTCTTGCCGCTGGCTCGTATTATCTCATCCGGATCGCATCCAAGAAGATCCACAATCTGATCCTCAACCTCCTCCGGCTTTGCACTCTCAAGATCGCATTTGTTGATCACAGGAATAATCTCGAGGTCATTGTCTATGGCCATATAGAGGTTGGAGATGGTCTGCGCCTGTATTCCCTGAGATGCATCAACTATCANAAGAGCTCCCTCGCAGGCCGCTATTGAGCGGGAAACCTCATAAGAGAAGTCTACATGTCCCGGAGTATCAATCAGATTCAGCACATATTTCTCGCCATTAAGCTCATAATCCATCTGGATTGCATGGCTCTTGATTGTGATTCCCCTTTCACGCTCCAGATCCATGTCATCAAGCACCTGAGCCTCCATATCTTTCCCAACCACCGTATTGGTGCGTTCAAGCAAACGGTCGGCAAGTGTGGATTTCCCATGGTCAATATGAGCGATTATGCAGAAATTCCTTATATTTTTCATTTGTTTATCAAGCTATTTTCTGCAAAATTAGTGAAATTTAATGTAACTTACAAAGATGTGTAAGATGGGCTAAACGTATCTCCGCGACGGATATCTCCGGTGGAGGCTCCAAGTTTGAGCCATTTAACCCGCTGGTCGGAACGACCGTGATTGAACGTTTCAGGCACGGCATATCCCTGAGCCTGTTTCTGTAGATAATCATCACCTATCTTTGAAGCCGCATTCAGACCCTCCTCAATGTCGCCGGGTTCGAGACTGTTAAACAGTCTGTTATCGTGATAGGCCCAAACTCCTGCATAATAATCGGCCTGAAGTTCAGTCCGCACACTGATTCTGTTTGATTCAGTCTCCGACACCCGGCTCATCATTTCGTGAGCCTGCCCCAAGGTTCCCAATAGATTCTGGACATGATGTCCCACCTCATGGGCGATGACATAGGCAAAGGCAAAATCTCCCCCTGCACCCATCTCTTTCTCCATCTGAGTAAAGAATGAGAGATCAATATATAGAGTCTTGTCGGCAGAACAATAGAAGGGGCCGACGGCTGCGGTCGCGTTTCCGCAACCCGACTGAACTGATCCGGTGAACAGAACCATTTTCGGAGGTTCATAGGTCAATCCCATTTTACGGAATTCCTCCGTCCATACATCTTCAGTTCCAGCAAGAATCACCTTTGCAAATTCCGCATACTGCTCCTCCTGCTCTGACGGCACATAATTCTGTGAAATCTGGTTTCCCGTCAAAGATCCGGCGTTATCAAGCACTGAAAGAGGATTCCCACCTGAGATCCATATCAACAATGCGCCTATGATTAAAGCGCCAATTCCTCCTCCCCCTGCTATAAGGCCGGTGCGACGTCCCCGTCGGTCATCAACATTCGAACTGCTTCTTCTTCCGTCAAGTCTCATATCTGAAAATCCTTATGGTTATCCACTCATTGCTAAGCAGCTGATAATTTTAAACCCATACAAAATGCGCAGTTAGTTCCGAGAGGCTGGAAAATCCCAAAAAAGAACAAGCAGATTGTAGGCGAGCAGCATACTTATAGATTAGTATAGTTTTAATTTCACCGTTTAAATATACTGAGGATATTCTACGGCATATTTCAATAAACTTGAAAACTCACTTATAAATTTAAAACTCTTTAACATACATTAAAGTTTCAGGATTGGCAAAAAATAAGGGGAAAGTGTCAAAATTCAAAATTTCAACACGTTCCCCAATTTATAGCCTTATGGCGAGGGTGATGTCAGACTTCACTTCTTAGCCGCATCCATCGGGCATCTCGGCTTGAGTTGCTTGAAGAAGTCATTCCCCTTGTTATCCACGAGGATGAAAGCCGGGAAGTCCTCAACCTCAATTTTCCATATTGCCTCCATTCCAAGCTCCGGATATTCAAGACATTCCACGCTCTTAATTGAATTCTTGGCAAGGATGGCAGCCGGGCCACCAATAGAGCCAAGATAGAAACCTCCATGCTTCTTACAAGCGTCGGTTACCTGCTGACTTCTGTTGCCCTTTGCAATCATCACCATAGAACCGCCTGCCTCCTGGAACTGATCAACGTATGAATCCATGCGTCCTGCTGTGGTAGGTCCGAACGAACCGGAAGGCATGCCCTCCGGCTTCTTGGCCGGTCCGGCGTAATAAATTGGGTGATTCTTTAAATATTCAGGCATTGGCTCTCCGGCATCGAGACGCTCCTTGATTTTGGCATGGGCGATATCTCTTCCTACAATGATCGTACCCTTGAGCGAAAGACGTGTAGAAACAGGATATTTATTCAACTCGGCAAGGATCTCGGGCATCGGGCGGTTAAGATCAATCTTTATGACCTCACCCTCACCGGCGTTACGCATCTCTTCAGGGATAAGCTCTCCGGGGAACTCATCAAGTTTCTCGATCCATAAGCCATCACGGTTAATCTTGGCCTTTACATTTCTGTCGGCAGAGCAACTCACGCCCATACCCACAGGGCAGGATGCTCCATGACGCGGCATACGGATAACGCGGATATCATGAGCAAAATATTTTCCACCGAACTGAGCGCCAAGCCCTATGCACTGGGCTGCCTCAAGAAGTTCTTTTTCGAGTTCGATATCGCGGAAAGCATGACCATATTCATTTCCCTTTGTAGGAAGATTGTCATAATACTTCACTGAAGCTTTCTTCACGGCCGCGAGATTGGCCTCAGCTGATGTACCGCCGATAACAAAAGCGATGTGATAAGGAGGACATGCAGCTGTACCCAAAGTCTTCATCTTCTCGATAAGGAACGGAACGAGGGTTTTCTTATTGAGTATAGCCTTTGTCTCCTGATAGAGATAAGTCTTGTTAGCCGAGCCACCACCCTTGGCAACAAACAGGAATTTATATTCATCTCCCTCCGTTGCATGAATTTCAATCTGAGCCGGGAGATTGCATCCGGTGTTCACCTCATCATACATCGTGAGAGGAGCATTCTGGGAATAACGAAGGTTATTCTCTGTATAAGTCTTGTATACCCCTTCTGAAATCTTCTCTTCATCATCACACCCGGTCCATACCTGCTGACCCTTGTATGCAGCGCAAATGGAGGTACCGGTATCCTGACAGAACGGGAGCACGCCTTTGGCAGCCACCTCAGCATTGCGAAGCATTGTCAAGGCCACATACTTGTCATTCTCCGAAGCCTCCGGGTCATGGAGGATCTTTGCCACCATCTCGTTGTGCTCTCTGCGTAGCATGAATGAGCAGTTATGCGAAGCCACGTTGGCTATCAAGGTCAGTGCCTCAGGATCTACCACCAGCATTTCATGACCATTCCAGTTTTCTACTTTTACATAATCCTTGGTGATCAACTGATACTCTGTTGTATCCGGACCAAGAGGAAACATCTCCTGATAATGAAAAGGTTTAGTTGCCATATAAGTAGTTGTTAGTTACAGTTATATTTTGCAATTGGATTAATAAGTAGTGAAGAGTAGTCGGATCTCCCCCCTTTCTCTTTTCCTACAAGCAATTTTATAAACTTACTTCATCAGCGAAATTACTATTTAATTGCCAATAAACCAAATTTTCCACTCATTCCGCTCCAAAACCTCGATAATATTACCCAATGAGGGATTTTCAGTTTGTGAAGCTTCCTTTTTTTAGTTAATTTTGTATCTTGGTAAATTCAAACTCATGAAATTTCGCAGATATCTATATATTTTGATGGCTTTGATAGTGGCGGTCTCCGCTATCGGGGCATCAGATGCTTATGCAGCAAAAAAACGTTCGAAAGGGAAAGCAAAAACCACTCAGACCACCAAGAAAAAAAGGAATAAATCGCGCACATCCTCCAAATCCCGAGGGAAATCCTCACGAGGGAAATCAAAAGGTTCAAGAAGAGTAACCAAGAAGGCTCCCACTCCTCCCCCGGAGCAAGTGTGCAACGATTCCCTCACCCTCTTGGTTAATGGCGCCATTCTCGAATGGATTCCGGCAAATCTAAATCCGGNAGGATTGAGAGTGAACAGTGTCAAGCCNGACAAGATGACNAGGGTGGCAAAAGTCGGGCTCAATGAAAATTTCACCTATCTTCCTGTCACACGCGAGTTGATTGATTCCCTTAGCAACCGGGTTTCTATGGCGCTGCCTGATTCTTTGGCAGGCTACCGCGTCACTCTGAATGTCGGTCAGCGGGGACTCGGATATTACATAACCAAGGTAGATAAACTTCCTGAAAAATTCAGAAAAAATCCNCCTTTTGTCNCNNAGGTTAATCCTTNTGTGATTCCGGACAAAGGTATGGAAAACGATATCGTGGCCCTTTGGCATTCCCACGGCAGATACTTCCGGCCCGGTTCAGGATCATGGATGTGGCAGAGACCCCTTCTCTTCCAAACCGTTGAGGACACATATACAATGTCATATATATTGCCCTTTGTTGTTCCCATGCTCGAAAATGCGGGTGCATACGTGATGCTGCCTCGCGAGAGGGATACAAATGTTCATGAGGTAATTGTGGACAATGACACCAATGATGAAGGGCGTGTCTACTCTCAGCCATATTACAAGGAGATGACCGGCTCAACTCCCTGGAGCACGGGAGAGTTAGAGGGTTTTATATATGATCTTCCGGATTTCAGGGACACAGAAAATCCGTTTGAAAACGGAACATACCGACAGACGGCTACAATACGCAATGGAAAACCCTCCGTTGCCGCATGGTATGCCGACATTCCGGAGGATGGCGAATATGCAGTTTACGTAAGCTACAAGTCTTTGCCAAACTCCACGGAGGATGCTCGTTATACGGTGAACTATTCCGGAGGTTCAAAACAATTCAAGGTTAACCAGACAATGGGAGGCGGAACCTGGATATATCTCGGAACGTTTCCCCTGACAAAAGGCTATAGTGATTCCGAACCGGTAGTTACCCTCTCGAATATCTCAGACAAGGGTGAGGGTCTCGTTATAACAGCCGATGCTGTGAAGATTGGCGGAGGAATGGGAAATATTGCGCGTAGCAATTCCCGTTCGGATATTTATTACGATCCATCTACCCCGGAATCCACGATTGATAAGGATGCCGGCGACGATGCCGGTGATGATGAAGAGGATGGTGAGAACGATTCGGATGNTGAAGGTGNCAGCACANAGGATGAAGGAGATTCGNTCGATAATGAGCAGCCTATAAGTTCCACGNTTNAACCGNCCACCCCTCTTAAGAAAGGGGCTCCTCCCGTGTTCCGAACTTCCGGAATGCCTCGTTTTCTCGAAGGAGCACGCTATTGGCTGCATTGGGCCGGATTCCCGGAATCTATATACTCTCCTTATCATGGGTCGGATGACTACAAGGATGATTACACCTCTCGCGGTCACTGGGTGAATTACCTTGCAGGAGGGTCAAGGGTACTCCCCAATCGGGAGGGCCTGAACATCCCGGTAGATATGGCGTTTGCACTTCATTCGGATGCAGGGAAAAGATCGGATGATTCATTTGTGGGAACACTCGGAATATATTTCACGCAAAACGGAGATTCTTACCGCGACGGGACACCACGCATCAATTCCCGAATGCTTACCGATATTGTGATGCGCCAGATCTGCAACGATATCAGACGGCAGTATGAACCGGCATGGACGCGCCGCTCAATGTGGGACAAATCATATGTAGAAGCGCGCGTGCCTGAGGTTCCCACTACTCTTATCGAACTGATGAGCCACCAGAATTTCGCCGACATGTGGTATGGTCTTGACCCTGAATTCCGGTTCACAGTCAGCAGGGCGATCTATAAAGGCATTGCCCGTTTCCTATCCGAACGCAAGGACAGGGAATTGGTGATCCAACCTCTTCCTGTGAACGATTTCAATATCAAACGGGTAAAGAAAAATCACTATCGTCTAAGCTGGCAACCCACTCCCGATCCGCTCGAAGAGACTGCCATGCCCGACAAATATGTGATTCTCGAACGTTCGGAAGGTGAACTGGGATTCCATAAAATCGCGGAAACATCAAACNCTCATTATGAGTTGAAAGTTTCAGACAACAATATTCACAGTTTCCGGATTGTGGCGATCAATCGTGGAGGTCAGTCATTCCCTTCGGAAACTCTTGCTCTCCGCGAAGCTCCTGCAGAATCGCATCCTCTCCTTATCATCAATGGATTCAACCGTGTGAGCGCACCGCCTCATTTTGTCGACGGGAACAGGGCCGGGTTCAGTTCTGAAACTGATTTCGGAGTTCCTTATCTNAAGGATATATCCTTTACGGGANNTCAGATGGAATTCAACAGGAACGCCGGAGGAGTAGGTCTGGGACAAAGTGCCGGAAACTACGCAACACAGATAATAGCCGGCAACACATTCGATTACCCTGAACTTCACGGACGCTCAATTGCAGCCGCAGGACATGGTTTTGTATCCACAAGTGCATCTGCCGTGGAGAAAGGGGAAGTGAAGCTGACAGATTATCCGGTGGTTGACCTAATTCTTGGCAAACAGAAAGCCGGAATCGTAGGAAATGGCAGGAGTGGTTTGAAATTCAAGACCTTTACTCCGGAAATGCAGACCCAGTTGCGGAAATATTCCGACCATGGAGGCAAAATGCTCGTAAGCGGGGAATATGTATCTTCCGACCTCTTCACTATGCGATATGGAGCTACCGACCGCGAATTCGCGCAAGATGTGTTGGGTGTATTGCCCGTAGATTCTGTCGGACGCCCCAAGTCAGGAAGGTTACGCGCATCCGACGGCCGCTCAATTGATTATTCAGCTAATCTCAACGACAAGATATACATTGTTGAGAATCCAGATAACCTCTCCCCCTCTCCAAATGTAAAAGCTGAAACTTTTCTGACATTCTCCGACACCTCAACGCCTGCAGGATACTTGATAGAACACGGACGCTCTCGAAACGCAATTATGTCAGTACCCTTTGAGGCTATCGTGTCACAATACGAACGGGATCGACTGATGAAAGAGATCCTTGACCATCTAAACCCTTAATAATGGATATTTATCGCTTTAAGAACGTAGCCGACCTTCGCGAAAAGATTTTCCGCAGTCCGCTCGAACAATATATTCTCGTCAAACTCGATGACAGGGAGATCGAACTTGATCCTCACAGCATACACCGTCTAACCGAAGTGGCTTCTGAAATAGACTCTACCCTGACGTATTCATATTACAGGGAGAGAAATGCCGACGGATCCCTCCTGAATCNTCCGGTTAATGACTNTCAGCCGNGNTCGGTAAGGGATACTTTCGATTTCGGGCCGCTTGTCCTGCTAAATGCTGCTGACGTGCTGTCGGCAACAGAAGATTTTACTCAGGAAGAATCCGACCTCCTCGACGGAGGGTGGTATGCACTTCGTCTACGAATCACAATCGGGAAAATGATGGCGATGATTCCTGAATATCTATATACCGCCACAAGAGTGGATTACAGGAAAAGTGGAGAGAAACAGCATGATTATGTTGACCCTCGAAACAAACAGTANCAGCTCCAGATGGAACATACGCTCANCGAGCATCTGCGTCAGATCGACGGGCTNGTCANTCCTACNGAGAAAGTGGAGTATGATTCGGAAGAGTTTCCTNTTGANGCATCTGTAATTATTCCGGTGCGTAACAGGGTGAAAACCATCGGCGATGCGGTAAATTCTGCTCTGATGCAGAAGGCACCTTTCTCATTCAATGTGATTGTAGTAGACAACGATTCCTCAGATGGCACCCGCGAACTGCTTGAAGCAGTCTCCGACCCCCGGCTTATACTAATTAAGGTGGATGCGTCCGAGCAACTCGGCATTGGAGGTTGCTGGAACAAGGCTCTATTGTCGGAAAAATGCGGGCGCTTTGCCGTGCAGCTTGAATCCGACGTTCTCTACAATTCACCTACAGTGCTCCGGACAATCGTTAACCGTTTCCGTTCCGGAAATTTTGCAATGGTGATAGGGAGCTATCAGATGGTAGACTTCGAAGGCAATGAGATTCCCCCGGGGATAATCAGCCATGAAGAATGGACGGATTCTAACGGGCCTAACAATGCACTTCGCATTAACGGTCTTGGAGCTCCAAGGGCTTTCTTCACCCCCATTGCCCGAAGATTTCTGTTCCCCAACGTAAGCTACGGGGAAGATTATGCTATGGCTCTTCGCATATGCCGCGAATTTTCAGTCGGAAGAATCTACCAGCCTCTTTACCTCTGCCGACGTTGGGAAGGGAACTCCGATGCGACATTATCTATCGAGAAGGTTAATGCCAACGATAATTACAAAGATTGCCTGCGATCCATAGAATTGATGGCAAGAGTCAGGACGAATATGCAGAACAGGCCCCACCCCGGAGCGATGTTTCCCGACTTTGGCTCAATGCTTGATAATGGATGGAGGCCCGGTGCTCCCTGGGAAAATGAGGATTTTGATGATGAGGATGATTTTGATGATGAAGATGAACCCGATCTTCCCTTCTGATACCTCATTATGATTTGAGATCGCATATACTATTCCACGACTATCCAATACAATTCCACGACTATCCAATCGACAATCGCATGCAGCTTTCAATTGAAGATATTAACTCACTTATCGAAACGCAGCTCGGCATCTGGCCGGATGCAAAAACTAATTTCGACCGTTTGACGGAGGTGAAAAGGAAACCGCTTACCCTCGGCGATTTCAATGCGGCTGCACAATTGAACCCGGCAAGGATACGCTCTACTGCTGCTGCCGTTGACAAGGAATCCGTAGCAAAAAGGCCCTGCTTTTTATGTGCCGAGAACAGACCTGTTCAACAACTTTCAGGAGAGTGGATTCCGGGTTGGGAATTGCTGGTAAATCCATTCCCTATTCTTCCTGTCCATTTCACCATAGTATCCACCCGGCATACCCCTCAGAATGAAATTCCCATCGAAATGGCGGCTATGGCAGAGAATGCTCCGGAACTGGTGATTTTCTTCAATGGAGCAAAAGCCGGTGCTTCTGCTCCCGATCACATGCATTGTCAGGCTGTCTTGAAGTCAGAACTTCCTTTGATTCAATTGGTTGAGCAATATCATTCGATTTTTAGAGGCGGTTGGATGAGTTCTGAAGATTATGGGCTTGACCTTCCTTTTCATTTTTATAGTGCAGTAATAATGCCTGATTCGGAAGGAATGAGGGAACTTGCAAAGGTATCCGGAACTCATGGAATCAATAAAGAAACCGGAGAAGCTGATTTCGGAATGGTTAACGCCTTTTTCTGGATATCTGAGGGGGGGATTCTGAGAATAGCGGTGATTCCCAGGAAAGCTCATCGGCCATCTCATTATTTCCGTGAAAAGGGAAGTTTCATGATCAGTCCGGGAGCTATTGATATGGCAGGTCTCTTGATTCTCCCCCGTCCTGACGATTTCGACCGAATAAGTCCAGAAATAGCACGAGAGATATATTCCGAAACAGCGTTCACTACTCTCCCCAAAAACCTATTGCCTAAAATCTAAAAATAAGACCAAAAAAAATGCCCTGGATCTGGATCCCCACATTATATATTGCGGAAGGCCTCCCCTACTTTGCCGTTAACACCCTGACAGTGTTGATGTATCATAATATGGGTGTCGGCCTCACCGAAATGGCCTTCTTTACAGGTTGGCTGTATCTTCCCTGGGTGATTAAACCGTTCTGGAGTCCATTCATAGACCTGTTTAAGACAAAAAGACTCTGGACCATCTCCATGCAGTTTCTTATGGCCGGTTCTCTCTCCGCAATAGCTTTTCTGCTTCCGACATCCTTTTTCTTTACCGCAACATTGATTTTTTTCTGGCTGACTGCTTTCTTCTCAGCAACCCACGATATTGCTGCCGATGGCTATTACATGATAGAACTGACTCCTCACGATCAAGCTGCATTTGTGGGTGTCAGGTCAACATTCTATCGCATTGCGTCGGTAATCGGTCAGGGAGGACTCGTCATGCTTGCAGGTTATCTTGAAACCCATTGCCGGTCGGTTGCCACTGCCTGGTCCTCAGTATTCTTCATTCTGGG
>WFLX010094464.1_pt1 | contig 13258 bp, 6 predicted proteins | sample 4967041 | NCBI WGS metagenome assembly WFLX01 (sample SAMN12857096, study PRJNA449069) | gut metagenome | isolation source: stool from male and female vole | host: Microtus ochrogaster | place: USA:Florida | collected 2017
CTTTATCCCTGGGTGCCGCCACCTGTGCGCCGTCCTCCCAGTACGCCTTATAGCCGTTGTATTCCGGCGGGTTATGGCTCGCCGTCACCACGATACCGGAAATACAGCCCAGTTCTCTGATTGCAAAAGAAAGTTCCGGCGTGGGGCGCAGCGCGTCAAACACATAAGCTTTGATACCGTTCGCCGCCATGCATAACGCCGCCTCGTCCGCAAACTCCGGCGACATCCTTCTCGAATCGTAGGCGATGGCAACACCTTTTTCCTGTCCGCCCTGTTTGATAATATAGTTGGCAAGTCCCTGCGTGGCTTTCCTCACCGTGTAGATATTCATGCGGTTCGTACCGGCGCCGATCACGCCGCGAAGACCGCCTGTCCCAAACTCCAGTTCCTTATAAAACCGGTCTTCGATCTCCGTCTCATTGCCCTCGATACCGCGAAGTTCCTCCTTTGTCGCCTCGTCAAAATAGGCGTCCGACAGCCAAAAACTGTACTGCTCTTTGTAATCCATCTGTAACCCCTCCTTCTTTTCTCGCACTGCTGGTTATCCCTTATTTTATAAGTATACCATATTTCCCCGAAAATGGGAATATGTTTCATTTTTCTTCAGTTTATCCGCAGCGCATAATCGCTGCGGTCCAGCGAAAAGTTGGGATTGTAATAGGGATCCCCTTTCGCCAGCTGTTCTTTCCATTTCTCCCGGAAATGCGCCGATTCCTCGTCGTAACGTCTCGCCTTTTCCCCTCCGTCGTCGAGCCCTCTCGAGACGGATTCAAAGTGATACAGCTCACAGTACGGATTAAAGATATTCAAATATCCTTTTTCCCGCAGCCGCAGGCAGAAATCCACATCGTTTAAGGCGATGGCAAAACTCTCGTCCAGACCGCCCAGTTCCTCATACAATGCCCGTTTCACCATCAGGCACGCCCCTGTCACCGCCGTCACATCCTGCGCATAACAGAGTCTCCCCATGTAGCCCAGGTTTGTCCGTGCTTCCTTGTAGTGGGTATGCCCGGCCGTCCGGTGCGCGCCGAGCCCGATCACGATGCCCGCGTGCTGGATCGTCCGGTCCGCATAGTAGAGTTTCGCGCCGGCCGCCCCCACATCCGGGCGCTGCGCGTACATCAGCAGTTCCTCCAGCCAGTTGATGGAAATTACCTGCGTGTCATTATTCAATAACACCAGATATTCTCCGGAAGCAAAAGAGACGCCGAAATTGTTGATCTTCGAATAATTAAATGCACCTTCATAGCGCACGACACGGATATTGTCATATTTCTCCAGCGTCTTATAGTATTCTTCAATCTCCCCGGTCTCCGAATTGTTTTCCACGATGATGATCTCATAGTTGTCGTAGGTGGACTGTTTGAGGACAGACTCCACACACCTCGACAGATCCTCAAGATGATCCTTGTTCGGGATCACGATGGATATCTTCGGATTGCCCTGCACCTCGTACTTGATGCGGAAGATCGTCTCAAAAGCCTTCGTGCTGACGATCTCAAAATTTTCAAAGCCGTTCACCCGCAGATGATCCGCCACGGCGTTTCTCGCCGCCTCAATGGCGTAAGTTTTCGCATTGATATCCGCCGCCACGCTGGCCTTGTGAGAACGCCAGTAATACAAAAGCTTCGGCACATGTACCACATGCTTTGCCTTCGAGGTCAGCCGCAGTATCATATCGTGGTCCTGGCTGCCGTCAAAACGGGGACGGAACAGTTCCATGCCCTCCAGCAGCTTTCTGTCAAAGACGCTGAAATGGCAGATATAATTGTTTGCCCGCAGATTATCGATGGAATAATCCGGCTTAAAGTGTAACGTCAGCATATCGTCTATCGTTTTATTGCCCTTGAACGTCGTCTCGTCACAGTACAGGTAGTCCGCATCCTCCTCGCAGATCCTGATCATATACTCGTAGAGCGCGGCCGGGTGCAGGATATCGTCGTGGTCAAAGAGCCCGATATAGCTGCCCTCCGCCATCTTCAAGCATTCATTGGTGTTGCCTGAGATACCCTCGTTCCGCTCCAACTTCCGGTAGCAGATGCGTTGATCCTTTGCCGCGTATTCCAGACAGATCTCCCCGACATAAGAGTGTTCGCCGTCAGAGCCGTCCGCCAGACAGAGCTGCCAGTTTTCATAAGTCTGATCGAGCACGGACTGCATCATCTCCACCAGAAATTTCTTCGGCGTATTGTAGAGAGGCACTAAAATACTGAAGCGGATATCCCTGGAAAATTTCGTCCTCCGCTGCTTTTCCCGCTCCTCCGGCGTGGGAAAACCGGCCGTACCGTGCTGCGCCCTGGCCTGTCTTTCGATCATCTTGTTTCTTAATTTGTTCGCAATGCCCCGCAAGGAACCGTACCGGCCTATCCGGTCTTTCGTCCGCTTCAGGAAGTGATATAAGCTTCTCACCGGCCCCGACATCTTCCAGATGACGCTTCCCTTGATACGGGAAAGTTTCTCCGACAGGTCTTCCACCTGCGCGTTCGCGTCGGACAGACGGCTCGATAAAGCCGCCGCCTTTTTGCGCTCCCTGAAATANGCTTCCCTGTAATAGACAAGCTGCTCTTCCTCCGGCAGTTCCTCCGGCCTGATCTCTCCGTTACCCTTTTGTTCTCTCTCCAATTTAAGGTCCCTCTTTCCCGTTAAACCGTTATCCGCCTGTCACTCCGCCGATAAGCCGTCTTTCCGCTGCAAAGATTTCTGTACAACATACCCGCCGCATATTTCCCGNAAATCAAATCCTCTTTTAATATTTTGCANGTNAANCCCGAAAGCTCTATATTNTTCTGCTGCGGCAGGATCGCCTCCACATCCGGACGNCTGCGCTCCTTCACCGGAAACCGGTAATANTGNTCTCCCTGTTCTGCTTCCAGTACAAACCAGCGCTCAAACAGGGCATTATCCTGCCCCAGCATATAGCACCAGCCCTCCGCCTCCAGAATATCAGGCTCCTCCAGATGCAGTTTCCGCCGGTTTTCGATCTGTTCCACCGTCAGCATCACCGCATCGGAGCGCACTTTTTCCAGTTCCTTTTTTTGTTCCCGCCTCTCGGGCTCTGCCGCAGGAAACGGTCTTTCATAGGGGAAACGATAACCGATGCGGTATTCCAGCGCATAACCCGCAAGCTGTTCACTGTAGTAGGGATCNTANTNTAAAAATAACGGGTGTTTTTTATATAGATTCGCCTTTTCGTCCAAAAGTCTCCGCCATTTCTCGTCGGATTCCCCGTCTAAGCCTCTGCTGGCNGACTCATGATGCAGCAGNACGGCNTCGTTTCTAAGCACATTCCGGTATCCCCGCTCNGCCAGAGTAAANCANAAATCCACNTCATTGTAAGACACTGCCATACTCTCGTCGAGTCCGCCCGCCTCCTCATAAACAGTCTTTTTTACCAGCAGGCAGGCGGCCGTCACCGCTATCATATCATAGCTCACCGTATTATGTCCGTAGTAGTACGTCCTGTCGTCGGGAAATGTGGTCATTTTGTGGGAAGGACCCACATGCATGTTGGTGACGCCCGCATGCTGCATCTTCTCTCCCTCCGGATACCGCAGTTTCGCCCCTACCGCGCCCACGCCGGGAAGGAGCGCCTGTCCCAGCATAATGCGCAGCCAGTTTTTCTCAATCACTTCTATATCGTCGTTGAGCAGCAGAATAAACTCGCCTTTTGCCGTACGGACGCCCATATTGCACATGGCCGAAAAATTGAACGCCATAGGTTGATAGAGATACCGGCACGCCGCCCCTGAAGACTCCAGATACGCCTCGATCTTCCTGCGGTTTTCCACGCCGCTTCCGTTGTCCACCACGATAAACTCCGTTTTTTCCCGCAGATCCGGCAAGTCGGTGCGCTCCAAAAAGGAGCCGATACACTTTTCCACCAGTTCCGGATGATCCTTTGACGGAATGATGACCGAAAGCAGAATGGTCTTTCCCGTGCCGGCCCTGCCGGCAGGTACAACCGTCCACACATCGGGATGCAGCGTCTGATAGCAAAATGAATCATAACCTATGCTATTTATAAAATCCTGTTTTAACTTGATATATTCTCTCTCGTATCCCCAAAACTCCGGATGACAGCCTTCTCTCATCTCCCCGACATGCAGATAGTATTCCCTGTCCGGCCCCGCCTCAAGCGGTGTCTCCTCATTCCGGTGGTATAAGATCAGATCCGTACAGACGATCTCCGGCGAGACGTCTCTCCCTGTTTTCTGCCCGCCGGTATCATAAATCCCGCCTGAGCGCCACGGTCTGTCCTTCTCAAACCGCACCGCCTCGGCGCGCCCGAAATACGGCCGCAGCAGGCGCAGTACAAAGTCATACAAATTCTGCCTCGCCTCCTCATATCCTGCTAACGGCGTCCTTTCCGCCCACGCTCTGTCCACAGCAAAACAGCTGCCGAAATAAAAAAAACCGAGCAGCGTATCCGGCGAAAAACAGGGTTTAAACCATGGAAAACTTCGCTTCTCCTCCGTCCTGCGATCCTCCGCCCCGTAGAGCAGTTTCGTGTGCGGGCAGGAAGCGAAGAATTCCTCTATATAAGAGACAGCCCGTTCATCCAGTTCCTCCGCCTGCTCCGCAAACAGAAGAATATCCTCTTTCCCGTCCTCCCCGCAGAGCTGCCGCAGATCCGTTATCCCGGCAAGCTCCCAGTAGCAGACAGCCCGGCATTTGATCCGCCCCGCTTTCCTCTCCTGCGTCAGATCCTTCAGGCATCTCTCCCGCAAGACCGGTTCCTCCTCAATGATCCACTGCCCGTAGCTGTCGCGCTGACGCGCCAGCCGTTCCCGATATGCNGTAAGAANCTCTCCCGCTTNCGCCTGCTCTCCGGCTCNCNGTCCGCGCGCGGAAGCGATACGCGCCGCCTTACGGACGGCTCTTTTTAAGAAAACAGGCGNCCTTGAAAGTTTATAGAGCGGATTGGCGCAGATCGCCTCATACTTCGCCTGCAGTTCCTCCCGCTTTGCCTCGGCGTCAGCCGTCTTTCCGGCCAGCACGGTATTTGCTTTCTTTTCCCTCTCGTATGCTTTCCGGTAATACTCGCACCAGTTATACTCCACAACGCTCCTCCGTCCGTTTATGCACCGTCAATATTTCCGGAACAAATTTATACAGCTTCTGCCTCGAACAGGTATCTTCCCAAAAATGCCCGATCATATATCTTCCCGCGGGCAGCGCATCCTCCGCGATCCAGACGCTCACACCGCAGAGTTCCGGGTGATTGATAAACGGCAGATTTTCCTCCAGATCCGGCCTGTAGCATCCCTCAAAAGGCACTTTCCACAGTCCGCCGTTCTCCTCATCCAGTGCGCGCAGCAGCAGATTCTTTTCATAACGACTGTTATCTACGTTGACGGCATAGGAGCACCCCTGAATATAATAATCGCCGCCGCCGGATTTCCCGGTCTCCCACGCACACCTGTCCCCGGCAAATTCTATCCCCATATAGAGGCTGTCATTGTGCCACTCTTCCCTCATTTCCTCTTCTATCCGGATCACTTCCGCTTTTTTGGAGAGCCGCTTTTCCTCAAAGCGGCAGGCAGGCCGGAACCCCTTGTCCAGAATATCCGTCACCAGTTTTTTAGAATAATACGGATCGCCGTTCCACATCTCGGGATATGCCGCATAGAGGACATCCCGCTCCCTGTGCAGCCGCTCCAGCTTCTCAAACGTCGCGTCCAGCCCGCGGCTCAACGACTCGTGGTGATAGAGAAACGTATTGTTGCAGCATACATTCATATATCCGAGCCGCAGCAGTTGAAAACATAATTCCACATCGTTGAACGCCACCTGCAGATTTTCCGAAAATCCGTTTGTCCGCTCAAAAACCTCCCGCCTCATCAACAGGCAGGCGCCGGTCACCGCACTGACATTTACCGCGCATCTGTTATAACCGTGATAATGTTCCTCGTTATCCCAGGAATACTGCAGTTCATGAGCGGGTCCTAAATGAATGCTTGTGATGCCCATATGCTGTATCTTCTTGGAATTCGGGTAAAGGAGCTTCGCGCCGACGGCTCCCACATAGCTTTTCTCCGCTTTTGAGAGCATGATCCGGAGCCAGTCCTCCTCCACGATCTCCATATCATCATTGAGGAACAGCAGAAAGTCACCTTTTGCCTCTTTCGCGCCCAGATTGCACATGGCGGAAAAGTTAAAGGGCATCGGCCGGTAAAGATAGCGGAATCTGTATTCTTCCACGATCCGATTATTCATTTCTAAAATCTTGTTTTTATTTTTATCGTTGCTGCCGTTATCTACAACAATGATCTCCATGTTCCCGTAATCGGTCTGTCCCATAAGAGAATGGATACATTTGGAGAGCACGGCCGGATTATCTTTCGATGGAATGATGACGGACACCGGTTTCCGGCCCTTCTTCTCTGCCGGAATCTCTATGTCGGAATACAGATGCCCTCTCTTTATGGCATCAAATGCAGGCTCCCGCCCCCAGTCCCTGTACTGCGCCGGAATATCCTCCTGCTCCGGAGCGCTGTTCACCCGCTCCGTCACCGCCCCCGTCACAAACAGGAGTTTTTCGATATGCCCCGCCTCTTTCGCCTCATCGATACAGCACAGCGCCATATCATACAGCCTTTTTCGCAGAGAGAACTGCTCCGGCGCATTGCCGTCCTCCTCCTCATCGCTCTGCCGTTCCTCATCATACAGTCCGGTTCCGCCCTTTACCTTCTCCGCCGCCCTTTCCGCCAGCGTGCGCCGCAGAGCGAACACATTGCCGAAATAAAAAAAGGACTGCAAAAGATCCGGCGACCAGCCCGGCTTGAAATAAGCGTCCTCATCGCCGTAAGCGATACCGCAGGCAGGATGTTCCAGAAAGTACCGTTCCGTCTCCGGAACCGCCGTTTCCGTAAGGCGCGAAGGCTCTGACGCCACAAGCAAGATATCTCCCGTTTCTCCCCGTGCACTTTCATCCAAAATATTTTTGCAGAATGCCTCCGCCGAGAGAACCGATACGGAAAGCCTCTCTTTCCCGCTCTTTTCCCGTTGCTCCTGCCAGACAGCGATCTCCGCCCTCTCCTCCTCCAGCATCCTTTTTATCCAGATGCCATAAGGAACGGCCTGTCCGGCGAGCTGCTTTTTATAAATCCCGTGTCTCCGCTTCACCAGAATGCCCTGCACGGCTCTTTTGACGCGACCACTCATAAGCGAAACCTCCTCTTTGCCGCATTTTCCACATCCAGCGCGATCTGCCTCTCTAAAAGAGACCGCTCCATACAGAGCTTTAACACATTTTTCTCCTCAAAAATCTGGCCCTCCAGAGCGATCACCAGATTGGGGTCCTCCGTCGGAAAGACAAAACTGCCTGTGTCGTCCAGTTCCGTACCGTTTGTCGTCAATACGGAATTTTTCCCGCTCCGCACAAGTTCCCTGCCGTTCCACTTCAACTCCTTAATCCGCACAATACAATCTTTAAACGCAGGATCGATCCTCAACTGCCGCACCTGCGGGTTCACCTCCCAGGTCAGATATAACGTCCCCTGCTCGTCTTTTTCCAGACAGTCAAAGCGGTCCGCAAAGAAAGATTCCTCCTCCCGGAATCCCTGCCCCCTGTCCTCATAGATCTGGATGCGCTGCCGGTAATTGTCAAGCAGCCGCCTCTCCACAAGCTCCTTCGCGTCAAAACAGTTGTGCCCGATCAGTCTCCATATCTCCACCATGGAGCGCTGTCTGCCGGTCACAAAATACTGAAAAGCCTTCTCCTGCGCCCGGTATTCCTCCGCCTCCTCGTCGTTCACGCCGAGTTCCTGCATGACGCTGTCCAGATCCATCCGGTTTCTTTTTTCGTCTTCCAGCAGGTAACAGTATACCGCGCGAAAAGCCAGCTCTTTGGTGTCCGCCTGTTTTCCGAACGTCCACTCGTAATCGATCAATGTCCAGACGCTGTTGGTCAGCCCGTCAAAAGGCTTTGCGGCGTCTTTCGGGCTGATCAGGATATTGGAAAAGATCAGATCGAAATCCGTCACCGCCTTCTCATTGTGATAGTCCAGCATGGAGAGATATTTCCGGAACAACTGCATAAAAGTTTCCATATTGTTCTGTTCTATGCATACGTCCAGCAATTCCGCCAATGTGACGCCCTGAATATATTCCAGCTCAATGTAGGGAGAAGACTGCCCGCTCTCCACAAACTTACAGCGGTTGATCCTCAGCTGCCCGCCCGCGTAGCGGTCCTTTAACTTCCGGTACNCCGCNTCGATATTTTTGATATGTTCCNCCGCCNCCCGGCANNGGGGATGCTTTCTNACNACANGCTGCTTCGGCCGGCCGCCCCGCTCTCCGGCAGCCATACCCGCCCCTGTCTCCAGCACCGGCAGGATGAGCGGCGAAATCTCCGTCCGTATCTGATACTCCCGCTTCCGGTCATTGGAATACTTTACATAACAGATGTCAGGTTTTTTCCCGAGAATGACCAGATAGGAATTGGAATACAGCGGAAACAGACCCTCGCGCAATATATTGTCAAAGGCTTTCCTCTCATCGAAGAGAACCAGCCTGTCCCTGTCAAAGTTTCGCATATTCATGGAAAGTTCNCCTATCTTCGGCTGATATTCGTCCGAGTACAGGCTGACCATAAATTTGTAATCCGGATACGGATAGTAAAAAGTGTAATCTTCTATCCCGCAGCTTTCAAAGACAGCTTCCAGCCCGTTTCTTGTAAAAGTCCGCGCGCCGCCGCCGTCCGGGTAGCCCTCTATCCCCGAAAAGAACCTGCCCAGNTGATCCTCTTTGCATCCGGCCCAATATTTCAATCCGNATTTATTTTCTATGGCGATTACGATACGCCCGTCCGTTTTCAAATGCCGCCGGATGATATGCAGAAAAGTTTCAAACGGCTCGTCGCCGCCGATATAGGCTTTCGCGTACTCGAATACGCCGATCAGGCAGATATAGTCGTAATNGGCGGGAAGCGACGGTTCAATATCCTGAAAGTTTCCCACNNGGATCGTGATATTATCGCAGTCCATATGCCGGTATGCGTTGATCATGCTGCGCTTCTTGGANAGATCGACACAGGTGACGCTGCCGGCCTTTCCGGAGAGGACGCCTGTTATCGCCCCGCAGCCCGCGCCGATNTCCAGCACTTTCATATTTTTATCCATCGGCAGCCATTCCACAATATTCTCCCGCTGCGCAGACAGGTGATAGAGCGTCTCCCAGTTTTTTCTCTCTTCGATGATACGCGGATACTCCACCGCCGCATAATCTCTGGCAATCTTGAGCAGATCGTCCTCCACCGCCCCGTCGCAGTAAACATCCTCGCCGGAATAATATGTTAAATCAAGATTTACTTTCCCANTNTGTTCTATCTTCGCCAACTTNTCTTCCTCTTCAAATAAAATCGCCTGTTATTTTATCCGATATTCCGGTAGGGAACGATCTTCTTTTTCCGCGTCTGTTTTCCCTCAGCTACTTTGATCGAGGTCACTTTGACCTTAGATTCCGGATCATAGAAGCCCACGGTATCCTTGTCGGAGATCACCGTCATATTCAGCACATCATACAGCCTGTGATAGACCGTAAAATCATTTCCCTCATAGCCGGTCACCCCCAGCGAGAGCAGGTATTCCCCGCCCTGCAGGTTCATATGCTGCGTAAAAGTGATCTCTTTGATCTCCCCCGCCCGCACCGGCTCTAAAAAGACCCGCTCCACCATCGTATTCGTGCCGGTGATCTCTGTTCCTTTACTGTTTTTGATCGTAAACGCGAAGATCGGCGCAGGACAGTCCTCCTCAAAAACCACCGTCATGCGGACAGTGTAATCCTGCCCCTTGATCACCGCCGTCGTCCTCGTGTCGTTTCCGTCTGTCAGGCTGTACTCCTCGATCCGCGCCTTCTTGGAGCCGTACTCCAGCAGTTCCGGATTGACGCCCTGTTCCTGCGCCGCCTTCTTCCTCTGCACGCTGTCCGCCGCTTTTTCCCGGATTTCCGCATCGTCCAGCAGATTATCGCGCTTCGTATGGTCCGGTATTTCGTACTGGCCTACCAGCACCTGTTTATAGATATCGATCATCTCTTTCGGGCTTCCCTCGCCCAGCTTCTCGCCCTTATTGAGCAGCACCACCCTGTCGCAGTATTTGCTGATGCTGCTGAGGTCATGGCTCACAAAGACGATCGTCTTGCCCATCTCCTTGAATTCCTCNAATTTATGGTAGCACTTCGCCTGAAAGAACACGTCCCCGACAGAAAGCGCCTCGTCCACGATCAAAATCTCCGGATCGATATTGATGGCAACCGCGAAAGCCAGCCGGACAAACATTCCGCTGGAATATGTCCTCACCGGCTGATACACNTAGTCTNCGNTATCCGCAAAGTCCAGAATATCCTNCAGCCTTTCGTNGANCTCTTTCTCCGAAAAACCGATCATCATGCCGTTTAAGTAAACATTTTCGATGCCGTTGTATTCCATATTGAAGCCCGCCCCNAGCTCCAGAAGGGCGGAAATACGCCCGTTCACCGTCACCTCACCGCCGCTCGGATTCAGCACGCCCGTGATGATCTTTAAGATCGTGGACTTNCCGGAACCGTTCGTGCCGATGATCCCCACGCATTCTCCCTGCCGGATCTCCAGATCGACGCCTTTTAAGGCATAGTGCTTTTTATGCCTCGTTTTTCTGGTCAGTCCCAGTGCCTCCCGCACTCTGTCGGATGATCTGTCGTATAATTTATATACTTTTTCCACCCCTTTTACGGAGATGGCAACAGGTTTTTTCTGTGACATGGTCGTTCTCCTCTATTCCTCCTGCGGTTCCGGCTGCAGTGCGATCGAATTTTTNCCGTACCAATCCGCCATNGCNCGGTTTTCCTCCGCGCCCGGNTCCTCGCTCAATTCCCCCAGGCACAGCATCCACGGCTTATAGATATACGGCGTAAACACCACATCCGTCTCATCGCCGCGCAGGATTTCCAGCCTGNNCTGATATNCCGTGTAAAAATTGTACGCTTCCCCTGTNTGTATATANTAGTAAGCGCCCCACGAAGTGAAGTCTCCTATCGGATTTTTCGATGTTCTGATGATCAGCAGCATAAAAATCGCCGTCAATACATAATATAACCACGGGCAGCCGTTCCCGGCGGCCCGGCCGCTGTTGTCAGCATAAGGACCATTTCCCGTGGCTGACTTTTTGTTTTCCAGGCGCTGTCTGAGCCATCCGATCCAGTATACCTCATTGACCACCAGCAGGATCTGGAACGTGATCCGCACCGCATTGAGCGCTCTGCTGAGTCCGGCATGCCCCAGTGAATAGAGGCTTGGCGTAAATCCCGATGCATACAGGCAGATCGACCAGAGAAGCACCAGTCCGGGCAGCCGGAACGTAAAATCACTTTTTCCCACGGTCTGCCAGATGACCGGTATCAACAGTATCAAAATCGCAAACGTCATCCAGCCCGTAAATTTCCCCAGATGGAGAAACGCTTCCACAAAGGAGCGCAGCACCGCTTTCACCGGCGGATAACCCCATCCTGTATAGAAAGCGCCCCTCACCCGATTGCCGGGCGCCGACACATTCTTATAAAAAGCAAAGGCATAGACCGCCGCCACCGGAAGATAGCGCAGGATTTTTTTCCGGTCTGTGAAAAAAGCCAGACCTGCAAGCGACATGAGCAGCACAAGCCCCTGCAGAGTCGTCACAAAATTGCTGCCGCCCGCAAGCAGAGCGCCGAGCATTCCCGCCAGAATAAGCAGGATGCCTTTGACGCTTTTCGTACGCTCCTCCGTATACAGATAAATCAGCGCGGCCAAAAACAGCATGGCAAACGAATGCATCCCGATATAGTGTATCCCCGGATTGTACCAGAAATATGCCGACGGCGTCGTGTAGACCAGTTCGATCACCAGAATCGCCGTCACGGCCTGTAAACAGAGCGATGACACAGCGTTTACATGCAGCACCTTTTTTGCCAGTGTTCCTATCAGCGTAAGCACGGATACCGTGAGGATCAGGATCAAAAAGATACTGCCGATGCAGTAATACTCCTCCCCCCAGATGAGCGGAACAAGCGTCATAAAAAAGATGGAGGAAAAAGTTCCCTGCCATGCATACCACTGCACTCTCGCACAGTCCCAGGCCCCTTTCAAAGCCCCGGCAAGTCCCGGCTCCGTAAGCATCATCCTTTGGGCAAATCCGCCGTAATTAAAATCGTCATACCAGGGAACCGTATAGAGCGCAAGGCGCAAAAGCGGCGCCAGCAGAAGAAGCAGCGCGATCACTGCCCCCGCGCCCAGCAAAGGCAGGGAGGGGCTCCAGGACAATATTCTGTTCAGGGTATTCTTTTTGTCTTCCATCCGTCCTTTTCCTGCCGTCCTACAATACGTCTGCGAAGTGCACCTTCAGACGTTTAAAAATGAGCGCCCCGATGCCGAATGCCACCACCGTAAAAATCCAGAAATACATTGTGGAATAAAAATCCTCAAAGAACCACTGCTGCTCGCAGACCGCACTGCGGTATCCGTTTACAATATATACCAGCGGATTTATTTTAATCACGGTATTCCAGATGGGGGACTTGTTGTCCAGCACCGCAATGTTCCAGAGGATCGGCGTCGCCCACATCCCCACCTGGAGCACAATGGAGATGATCTGCGTCAGATCCCTGAAAAACACGACGATGGCGCAGGTCGTATAAGACAGTCCCAGAACAAAAATAAACATGCAGAAACTGTAATACAAAAGCTGGATCGTATAGATCGTCGGATAATATCCGTAGGCAGCCGCAACCACCAGAAGCACCAGCGCAAAGAACAGATGAATAAACGTAGCCGCTATGATCTTGATGATAGGCAGGATACTGATCTTGAAGACTACTTTTTTCACCAGATAATTGTATTCGAGAAGCGCCGTCGTCCCGTTCATGATGGCTTCCGAAAAATAGAACCACGGACAGAGTCCCGCCGCCAGAAACAGCACATAGGGCATGCTTGCCCCGCTGGAGAGAAACTGCGCCTTAGCGCCCATAAAATTTTCAAACACAAACCAGTACATGACTACCGTGACCACCGGCTGTACCAGCGCCCATATGATGCCGAGATAGGAACCGGCATAGCGCTTTTTGAAATCATTTTTTGCAAACTTCCAGATCAGTCTCCGGTTATCGTACAGCTCCACCGGCAGGACCGTCAGTTTATCGTAAAAACAGGTGAAAACAAAGCAGGAAAATGCGATCAGGCAGCACGCAATGATCTTTTTGATCAGTTCCTCCCGCTGATTGGCAAACGGATTATGGTGTGCCACAATGA
>WFLX011265868.1_pt1 | contig 13254 bp, 14 predicted proteins | sample 4967041 | NCBI WGS metagenome assembly WFLX01 (sample SAMN12857096, study PRJNA449069) | gut metagenome | isolation source: stool from male and female vole | host: Microtus ochrogaster | place: USA:Florida | collected 2017
CTCCTGCTCCTTCAGTACCGCAATAATCTGCTCTTCCGTAAATCTCTGCTTCTTCATGCGTCCGTCCTTCAATAGGCCGGACTCTAATCCAAACTGGAGGAAATTACCCGTGGCAGGTCACCCTCAGGCGTCGAGGCGACCAGGGAGCCAACCCCGGACGTGAGATAATAAACATGGTCTATGGGGGCGCCGGCCTTAGCAATAAGAGCGCCCCTAGCCACTTTGACATAGGCGAGGTCAGGAGCAATCTGGTTATGGTCGGGCTCCGGAAGCAAGTCCAACAACTGGTTGTCAACCGCAGCTTGGACTGGAATTGCCATTGCCTTCCCCTCAATGGGAGCCGGGGGCCGCGGCTCAGTCGGCATCTTTCTGCCAAAAATTGCGGATCATGTTACATAACTCTAGCATGCCGGCTGCCCATCGACTATGTGCAAGCAGCAGCATTCTGAAAGGCCAGTCGTCTCCAATCCGACGGTGAACGTACGTTTCCGGACGCTTTGTCCTCGGGGCGAAGTATTGACTCGCCATGTAGACAAAGACGCGTAGACTTTCCCCGAGGCGGTCGCCAGTCCCGGGAGGAGAGCTAATGAGACCCCAAAGAGTATCCACCCTTGATCCACTAGGGCCTGACGAGCTCGAGTTGATCGAAGGCATTTTCCTTAACGAACTGCAATTGCGGGCCTTACCACTGAAGTCCGAGGAGGCTGCAATACTCGCAGCGAGGCTGATTGGTGCCTATCAGTCTGGAGTACGCGACGCTGCAGGCCTCGCCGCGGCGGCGGAACGTATGTGATGCAGCACCTCCCGATCACCTTGAAGCGCACTTGCGTACTCCCACGCGTCGCAGGTCACCTGCTAAAATTCGTGCAACTAAGGCAGGCTGCGTGGGCTATTTCCGCGATCGGAACGCCGTCATAAGCGTATCTCCGAGATAGCGCGGCAGCGCCATGCACGCCAACATCCATAGTGTGGTTATGCACCGACGTTGTTAATGACGAGTCGAGTCACATGAACAGGCGTACCGCGTAGGAGTGCGGAGCAAGGTAGGTTTGGACATGCCCTTATCCTCCTTGTAATGGTCTTTACCATCCGCAACCACACGGAGATTGCCCTGTGCCCAGAGCAGAGTCTCATGTAGCCCGAGTTGAAATGCAGTGCTGCGACCATGCGGATGCTGAGGGGCTGAGATGAGATATCCGCTCCAGCTGCAATTTTGCTGCACATGGACGAGTTCGACGTTCTCCGCGTCAGAACGCATTGAAGACGACGAACACAAGTCCAGAGCCTTCCGCACCGAATACCTGGCTGCAGATGGCGAAGCGGTTATCAGGTGCTCCACCTGCTTTCAAAGCATAGTCGATGCCAATGATGGCGGTGCCCGACCACGAAAAGGCGGTCGCCAGCTCTCGCAATAGAATGACGATGCCGTCGAATGCGCCGCTCAGGTTACGGAGTGCAAGGCACGCGGGTGAGTGCGTCAGAAAGCGTGATTGCGGTTCGTTTGCCCCCGCGTGTGAGGCGAACGCAGAAGATCCACTCGAAGCGCTCGAAGGGGGAAGATATGTCTTGCGGTCCCGCGATTCATGCTGCTGCTCGAGCTCACGCATCTGCGCCATGAGCCGGTCTTCCAGCCTGCAGGTGTGATCATACCGATGCGAATCGGATTGGCGACAGGCCGACAGCTTCTTCAGGCGATAGTCCGAAACGTGGAAGGCTTCCATGGGTGAGTCGCAAGGTTACGCGGGTCTGGCGACCCGAATCGCAGTAAAGGCTCCGAATGTGCGATATGGCCGGGGAGGCGGAACGGATTAGACTGAGCGGTCATGGCAGATCCCGCTGAACCGGAGGTACGCAATATTTTCGAGATCTGCATCGATTCCGTCGGAGATGCCGAAGGCGCCCAAGCGAAGTTGAGCGCCATCCCGACGATGAGACTGATCTAGCGTCGAGCATTGCATTGGCCGCGCGATCCTTCGGCCTTTCCGAAGGGCTTCTCTGAACCCAGTACTGGAATTTGTCAGGCAATGTACGCAGCCGTTGCTGAGACATGCGAAGATACAATTCTGCGTTGATTGTTGAACATCGGCGATACATCTGGAGAGCACAGCTTGGGAGTCGTTTTTTAACTCAAATGGAGTCTTTCTATGTCGTCTAATTCCTTGAGCCGACGCGGTTTTATGGCGGCTGCCGCGATTGTCAGCGCGGCATCCATGTTGAAGCCCCCCATGTCGTTTGCTGCCAGTAGTGCGGCGGACGAGATCCGACCCTTTAAAGTCAATATTCCCGACAGCGCGATACAGGAACTCAGACAGCGGCTTGCCGTGGCTCGCTGGCCCGCAAGGGAGAACGTTGCAGATGATTCCCAAGGAGTCCAGCTCGATCGTCTGCGTAGTCTCGTCGACTATTGGGCAGATGGCTACGACTGGCGAAAAGTCGAAGCACAACTCAACGCGCTGCCAATGTTTATTACAGAAATAGAGGGCCTCGACATTCACTTTATTCACGTCCGCTCAAAACACGAAGACGCCCTGCCGCTGATTATGACGCATGGTTGGCCCGGCTCAGTGCTGGAGATGCTCAAAGTCATTGATCCGTTGACAAATCCCACCGCGCATGGTGGCACAGAGGAGGACGCATTCCATCTGGTAGTTCCGTCGATTCCTGGCTTTGGCTTCTCGGGAAAGCCGAACGTCCGCGGCTGGGGTTCGGACCATATCGGTCGCGCCTGGGGCACGCTCATGAACCGATTGGGATATGAAAGGTTCGTCTCTCAGGGCGGTGATTGCGGATCGGTCATCTCTCAGCGCATGGCGCACCAGAACGTTCCTGGTCTTATTGGTATTCACCTCAACATGCCCGCAATCGTTCCCAAAGAGATCGTGCCAATTCTGGCCGCCGGAGCTCCCGCACCCGCTGATCTCACCGATGAGGAGCGTGCATGTTTCGACAAGCTCGCGATTTTCTATCGTGGCAGCGCCGCGTACGCACAAATGATGGTCACAAGACCTCAGACAATTGGCTATTCGCTCGTAGATTCGCCGATCGGAATGGCCGCTTGGATGTATGACAAGTTCGCTGAGTGGACGTATAGCAACAAGCAGCCCGAAAAGGTCCTTACACGCGACGAAATGCTTGATGACATTTCGCTGTATTGGTTTACTGAGACGGGTGCCTCGTCTGCCAAGATTTACTGGGAAGACCACACCAACAACTTCAATGCGCTTGAAAAGATACCTTCTGTTCCCGTCGCAGTTAGTGTCTTTCCGGGAGAAATCTATCAAGCTCCAAAATCTTGGACTGAGCGGGCTTTTGGCAACCTCATCTATTTCAATAAGGTTCCGAACGGCGGCCACTTTGCCGCATGGGAGCAGCCTACAATCTTCACGGAGGAAGTTCGGGCGGCGTTCCGGACCATGCGCTAACATACTTACCCAGTGGTCGCCGTTTATTGCGGCGGCCATAGCGCATTGCCAATCCCCCAGCATTAACCCTGACCGTGCTTTACTCAGCAGCCAATTACCAAGATGTGTCGTGCAAACGAAACTCGTATGTGGGCTTGGCATAGCAGTTCCCGCAAGGGCAGAATGATCTGGCCGCCCATAGATCCTTTGGGAAGAAGGGTGGAAGGATCCCGGGTTCTCCGTGAGAGCTGGCATGAGGGGAGCTCAGTCGCGGCGTGAGATCTTCAGCGTGTGTCTCTAGCGCGGCAGATCGATATTATTTCGCACTGATCTTGTAAGTGATGCGGAAGAAGAGCACGCGGATGGCCGCTGACAGCTTCCGGCCTAAAACGGAGCTTTTGGTAAACGCTGTGCCGGTAACACTTGGGGGCAATCATTGCGATTGAACCTGAGCCGTTCAACGTTACGGCAACCGGCCGATGCTGCGACATCGAACTTACAGGGGCAGGGCGCGTGGTGGCGTCCGATCAACCGTTCGGCGGTGGTAATAGGCCATTCGGCATGACCGCGACCTTTAGAACGCCGGACAGCCCAAAAAAAGAGGCCCCCACTACCGTCTAGGGTGACACGCCGCGGATACTGAGCCTCCGGCAATCGGATGCCGGAGGCGGAGGGTTAGTTGGAAGCGGTCTTGGCGGTCTTTTCGGTCAGACCCGCCACAATATTCGGATGAGAGACCATCGCTACATGCGAGCGGCCCTTCACAACGACGGTGTCTTTCGACTTCGCGCGTTCTGCCATCCATTTCAGCGCCTTGGGCGGAATATTTTTGTGCGTCGCCGTACACAAACTACGACGGATCGTTTTCGGCAGGCTCCCCGGCAGGTTCCTTAGGGGCAGCCTCCGCGACTGGCCGTTGACTTGCGGCCATTTGCTTGGCTTCCTTAAGGGGCAGGTCGCCCGCGAATTGTTTGCGGAACTTCATCTGCTCGATATAGAGATCATGACCGCCGTCAGGCAAGGCTACTGGGTCGGCGGGCGTGGGACCGGAGGTGCTTCCGGGAAATTTCTCGCTGAGTTTAATGGCACTTTCGCCAGCTTCCGGAGCAAAAGCCGCCACGTATACCAAAGCTTTCACGTTGTCATGTCCAACTGCCGCGCCGGAAATAACGTGGCCGCCATATGAATGTCCAACTAGAGCGACCGGTCTCTTGATGCCGGAGAGGGTAGAGGAGACGTACGCCGCGTCACTTTTGAGAGCCTGTGTCGAAGTTCTCCGGTCATTTCGTTAGTGTGGCGACGCCGCTCATTCACGACTTCCTCGACCGCAAGGTCGCCGGGGGGTACTGAATATAATACCGCGCAGCCCTCTAGCTGCGCAGTATTTATATCGTCATGACAGTACGGCGCGAGGTTCGAGAAATGCCTCGAGTCCGAACACACCGAATTCTCTCCCGATACCGGATTGCTTGAAGCCGCCAAAGGGTGCCAGCGGGTCATGCGGCGCATCGTTGATGAACACGCGGCCTGCTTCGATCTGGTTCGCGACGCGTTTCGCCCGCTCGACATCAGAGGAAAAGACGTGCGCCTGCAAGCCGTAATCGGTATCGTTTGCGATTGCGATGGCGTCTTCCTCATCCCTATAGGGGATCAGTGAGAGAACCGGTCCAAAGATCTCTTCGCGGGCGATGCGCATGTCGTTGCGAACGCCGGTAAAGATGGTCGGTTTAACGAACCAGCCGCGGTGAAGCCCTTCCGGCCGACCTTCGCCGCCTGCAAGCAGTCTGGCACCTTCTTCCTGTCCTAATCGGATATAGCTTTGTACGCGATCCCACTGCTTTTGGCTTACCATTGGACCTACTTGGACCTGGTCGTCTGCAGGGTATCCTGCCCTGAACTCCCTGACCGTGTGGCTGAGACGTTCCTCGATCTCGTTGAGTCTGCTTTCAGGAGCGAGGATGCGAGTTCCGGCGATGCATGCCTGCCCGCTGTTTCGGAACCCTGCTGCCAGCACCTGCGGGATGACGACCTCAAGATCGGCGTCGTCCAGAATGACAGTCGGACATTTGCCGCCGAGTTCCATGGTGACACGCTTCATGGTGGCTGCGGCGGTTTGGACGATCCGGCGCCCGGTCGCTGTGGAACCTGTGAAGGTGATTTTCGAAACGTCGCGGTGGGTCGTCAGAGCCGCGCCAACGACGTTTCCGTATCCGGTAACAATATTGAATATGCCATCGGGCAGGCCCGCAGCATGAAGGCACTCGGTGATCACCTGGGTCTGAAGAGCGCTCTTTTCCGATGGTTTGATCACCATCGTTGCGCCGGCAGCAATGGCGGCAGATAGCTTGCCGCAGATAAAACTATAATTGCTGTTCCAGGGCGTGATCGCGACGGCAACCCCTGAGGGCCGCATCTCCACGTCGGCGCTTCCCATCCGACGTCGAAATTCATAGTCTTTCAGCGTTCTTGCCATCTCCAGAAAGACCATGCCTGCCCTTGGTGCAGAAAAGCCGATGAAATTGGATGGCGCGCCATATTCTTCGCGCATGGCGCAGGCGAGATCGTCGGTTCGCGCCAATACCGCAGCATGCAAGCGGTTCAGCATGTCGATCCGCTCTTCCTTCGCCGTATTCGAGAAGGTCGAAAATGCCCTTTTGGCGGCGGCGACCGCACGGTCTGCGTCCTGCGCGTCCGCGAGCCGCACGCTACCAATTTGATCTTCGGTCGCCGGATTGAACAGTGGCGCCCATTCGTCCCCATGAGGCTCGATGAACTTGCCGTCGATGTAGGTTCGATCGATGATGTGCACGTTTCTTCTCCTGTGAAAGCTCGAGATGACTTCACAGCAAAAATGGCATGCGCTAGGTGTTGCGGGTAGTTGGACAAAATTGGACGCGCTGATGAACTGGATCGCGCAATGAGGGCAAGCCTCGTCGAGCTAGAAGCCGTTGCCGCAGTTGCGCGTCACGGCGGGTTCCGGCCAGCAGCGCGAGAGCTTGGTATGTCGTCATCGGCCTTGAGCCATGCGATCGCCGCGCTTGAGGAGCGCCTTGCCGTCAGGCTGTTCAACCGCACCACGCGTAGCGTGGCCTTGTCTGCGGCTGGCGAGCAATTCCTGTCTGAGATTGCGCCGGCGCTGCAGACGCTCGAGAAAGCCATCGAGAATGTGGGCGAACATTCAGAGCGTCCTTCCGGGAGACTTCGTCTGAATATGGCGCCGGGCGCAGCGCGCATTCTGCTGCAGCCGCTTATTCTCGAGTATAGCCGCCGATACCCAGAGGTCGATATAGAGGTCGTTACCGAGAATGCGCTTGTCGATGTAATCGGTAAGGGATTCGATGCCGGCATCCGCCTGACGGATTCGATCTCACCCGACATGGTTGCCGTGCCGATCATCCCCAAAATGCGTTCTGTCGTCGTTGGATCCCCACGCTATTTCGACGGTCGTCAAAAGCCAGTCGTGCCGGGTGATCTTTCGCAACACATCTGTATCCAGATGCGCATGACGAGCGGGAGGTTTTATCGCTGGGAGTTTGAAAAGCGAGGCGAAACACAGTCGATTGCTGTCACCGGTCACCTAACGTTCGACGGGTCTGACCTTATCCTGGAGGCAGCTCTTGCCGGCTTCGGCCTCGCCTTTCTGGGTGAGCACGCGCTTGCGCCACATATTGCTTCAGGCAATCTCATTCCCGTTTTGGAAGACTGGTCTCCCCATTACGCGGGGCTCAGCCTTTACTTCGCCCAACGCCGCCACATGCCAGCCAAACTGCGCGTTCTCATCGAGCTGATCCGCCAGAGCGCGACTAGGTACAACTGGTAGAACGGTGCCTGTCTTGAAGCTTAGAGTCCGAGGTCTAGGTTCGAAACGTAACCTGCATGCTTGCCGGCGCTCCCATATCTTCGCCAAAGCCTCGCCTGTTGGGAACCGGTGGGTCACAAGATTTCGAGTTTGCGTCGGCAGGCTACAGCGATATGCTTGACGGCGAATATCTGGGAGGAACGTCATGATACGCAGGCTTGCTTTGGTCCTGACCGCCTTGTTTTTGTCGCCGCTCGCGGCGGGCGCCCAAGAACCCACCATGAGCTTCTTCGTCACCAGTGCCAACCCGGGAAAGGGCGGTGATCTGGGAGGGCTCACTGGGGCTGACGCCTATTGCAATACTCTGGCAACGGCGTCCGGCTCCACGGGCAAAACCTGGAGAGCGTATCTTTCCACCGATAGCGAGAACGCCAAAGACCGGATTGGCGCCGGCCCCTGGCACAACGCCAAGGGTAAAAAGATCGCCGACGATGTCGCCTCGCTTCACAGTGATGGCAATAACATAACGAAGCAAACCGCTCTCAACGAGAAAGGTGAAATCATTCCCGGCCGCGGCGACAATCCTAACCGGCACGACATACTGACTGGCTCTAAGGTCGATGGAAGTGCTGCGCCGGAAACATGCGGAAACTGGACCATGGGAGGTGCGGAGGGTGCTGCTATGGTGGGCCACAGCGATCGCACCGGATTGGACGATTCCGCCGCAGCCAAATCCTGGAACTCTTCGCATTCGACGCGAGGCGGCTGCTCAATCGAGGCGTTCAAGACTACAGGCGGAGACGGTCTCTTCTACTGCTTCGCAGCCGATTGAGTGGCCTGCGTGACGCTCTCGGGTTGATGTCGCGGAGGCTAAATGCCGAGCCACGGTCGACACTATCTTAACGGTGATCCGGCGAAGGTGACCGGCGGCAAGAGAAAGCAGTAAGCTGGCCATGCTACAACGGGCCCGGCGTCTCCTGCCGTCGAATGCCGGAAGGTCCAGCCAAGATGCTAACGATGGTCTCACACGAAAAAGCCGACGTTGGCCGAGCGGGTCGAAGCGGCCGCCGGTACAAAAAGACGCTCTGGGCAGAGGGCCTGACTGCATACCTGCCGCAGAACTTGAGCGTTGTACGAAATGCGAATGCCGCAAGACAATGGTGAAAGAACGATCAATCGTCCAGCAAGAGCGTGCGCAGTGGATCGCCTCCGTCGATGAACAGTTGTCCTTCCGGCGTCAACGCCGCCGCAACACGGCGTTTCGCCCGTCGCCCCGCTTCGGGGTGGCGTCCGTCCAGAGCACCGACGCGCACGGCGACTGCGATATCGTACGGCATCTCACCCGCTCCCAGCTCGAATTCCTCAGCGGTAACCTGGCGCAAGCTCAGCCTTCCGGATTCAATCTCCGCCTGCGATGCGGATCGTGCCTGCTCGATCACTTTGGCGGATCGGTCAATGGCGAGAACGTGCCCGCCGCCAATCCGCCCCGCGATCTCACGGGCCATTGCACCAGGCCCGCAGCCGATCTCCAGCACGCGCATGCCCGGCCGCAGCGGCAGCGCATCCACGATGGCGAGAAGCCGCTTCGACAGGTCCTTGGCCATTCAAATCTCCTTCGCCCGGCTTGCCGGACATTGAATCCGCGCGCGTGCGGCTCACAGATGGTAACGCATGACCAGCGCGGTGGTAACGGTCGCGATGCCGGGAACGGAAGCGACTTGCGGCGCATATCCTCGACACTCTCGATTGAATCGGCATCGATGCTGACGAGCAGATCGATTTCGGCAGCCAGGGAATCGATCCGCATGACGAATAGGATTGCTTTCACCCGCAGCGCGAATTGGTTGCACGTTTTGCCGCTCTCGGAGCGGGCACGAAGAGGTGCGGATTGGGCGATGGCGCGGGGAGACCCCTGGACGAACGTATAGCCGGCCAGCGCCCCGCTTCCTTCCTGACGAGCCAACCGGTGCTGGGTGGCGTTGCGCGGCAACCTGATGTGCCGCGCCAGCGAGCCGATCGGGGCGCCGGCGTTCCTGCGCAACAGCGATATCAGCTCTAGATCTTTCTCGTCCAAGTCTTAGCTCTGGCGATTTGCATGCGAATTCGGCGAATTGCTGGCGGAAGCCCCGCGGCATCATAGGTCAAAATGGCTTCCTCAAGAAGACGAGTGAAGCGATGACATAGACAAAAGCACCAATCACCGCAGAGGACACGATTCAGGCATGGGCGGCCGCTATCACCGCACGCGACGTTAAAGCCGTCATGACCTGTTGCGCGGACCCGTTGCTCGTCTTCGACGTGGTAAGGCCCAGGCAGCGTGAGGGTCACATGATTTGTCGCCGGGCGCGGGAGGAGGCTTTACCGTAGCTGGCGGAACCGGAAAATACCTACAGCTTGTTTGTTACCGGCCGGGGCCCTGAATCCGTTCAATATAACGGTGCGCGGAGCGCGCAACCATATCATGACCGCCTTGTCGAACATTCTGGTGGGAAAAAGCCCCATAGATCCTTTCAAAACGCCACGGCGCCAACCGATCGGCGACACTCCTTACTTCCGCGGCGCTTAGCGGCAGCATGTTTGGATAACTCCACATGAACGACACATGATCGGCTCCGGGAGTGACCTGGACGATATCTCCGGCGAGCAGAACACCGTGCCCATCCTCACCCGTCCAATGAAGCACTGTGCCGCCGCCGAAATGACCGCCGCCATGAACAAGCGTGACAGAGGAGGAGAGGACGAGAGCATCCTCTTCCCATAAGCGGATGTGATCGGAAGGGCGGCAGATCCAATCCTTGTCCGCAGCGTGAAGATAGATCGGTGCGTCGAACGCGACGGCCCAGTCCTGCATCGTCGTGTAGTAGTGAGGGTGTGAGATGGCGATAGCGGTCAAGCCCCCAAGCGCATGGATGATTGCGTTCGTTGCTTCGTCAAGGAGAGCTATGCAATCCCAGAGCACGTTCCCGGCCGGCGTACGCAGAAGCAGGGCACGCTCGTTGATGGCGAAGGCGGGAACAGTCTGGATTGCGATTAGGTCCGGCTCAAGTTGGAGCCACGTGTTGCGGTGATCCAGAGCAAGATCCTCCATCGTGGTCCAAGCCTGCCCCGAGGCTGGCACATATTGTCGTTCGTCAGCGCAGATCCGGCATGTTTTTGGCAAGTGCTCTCCTTCATCGAAAGAGGTGCCGCAGGCGGAGCAAAGAAAAATCGTCACGAGAACCTCCTTAATGTCCTGACCGAATTCCCTCAAAAAGGTAGAAAAACGATGTTTGCGGTGGAAAGGGAGTCATTGCTTGCGTATAGCAGCTGTCGCACTGCATGCGTTGATCTTCGGCTATTCAGGACGACGACCGGCGGTTGAGACTTCCCCAATGCTTGTCAGTGATGCCGCCTTCAGGCCACCCGTCGAACTCCGGTTTGAAATTTTCTATCTTGAGTTCGACGCTGACGAAACAACGCAGTCGTAAATGATGGGACATAAGATCGAGATAGTAGTCCTGGCCGCCGACGCGAGGTAGTGCTGGCTGGCAACGAAGGTGAAGGTTTGCGACCTGGCGCGCCAAGATCTGCCGGCCGATGCTCTAGTAGAGCAAGATGAGTTCTCGATTGGCAGTGACAGCCGCCTTCAGGCGAGCCGTCCGGATCTTGTCTTAAGCTCGGGAAGAACGATTGGGCGTAGTTTCACGAGTTGATCTTTATCAGGGTGAGCCGTCACTCGATTGCGTGCGCCACTGATCAGCTGGTATCGCGTGGAGCATGGGTCGTTTAGCTGGCCGCTTCGGAAGGAGCGACCCGCGCCAGAAGCAGACGTGCGCCGGGCTCTCGTTCCGGCGCAGACCTTTCGTTCCACGACTGCGTGTCGTTTACCGCCGAGAGAAAGCCGGGCAGGCAGGTGCCTGCGCCGGTACGACGGGATCAAGGTCCTCGATAACCTCGCCGTCCGTGCGAACGCTTCGCGCTGCGATTGCCCTCCTTGTCTCGCTCTTGGACGGCGACAGCCCCGCGACGCTGCAGGCCTCACTGCGGCGGCGGAGCGGATGTGAGGCCGGCACAAGACATTCCGGTCAGTAATGGTAGATGCCTGCAACGGGTCGAGAGAACCGTTCTTCAAGGGCACGCGTTATCGCGAGGATGTTCGCGTTTCGTGCTAGAAGCATCGCGTAACATATCGCCTGGAAGGAATTGACACTGGGCTGTGTCGGCCAAAAAACTGGCTCACGTGCGTGGCGGCATCGTACTTGGTTCCTGATCTGCACAGGGTCGGCTATATTCTCGGTATGGTGGAACCGCTATATACTTTCGGCGACTTCGTGCTGGATCCCCGCAGCGGGCTACTGCGGCGGAAGGGAGAGTCGGTGGAAATCGGCTCCCGCGGTCTCGCGCTTCTCCAAGCATTGCTGGAAGCCAGGGGCGGGATCGTATCCAAGGCCGAACTGATCGAACGAGGTTGGCCGAACACGATTGTCGAGGACAGCAACCTTACCGTACAGATCGCAAGTTTGCGAAAGGCGCTTGGACCGTCTCCCGACGGGCGTGAGTGGATCACGACAATACCTCGGGCTGGCTATCGCCTAGTCACGGCTTATGCGGGAGCTTCCAGTCTGACGTCAACCAGGCCCGCACTGGCGGTTCTGCCATTTATCAATCTTGATGGCGGTTCTGACCAGGGTTATTTCGCGGACGGCGTTGTCAATGAGATCATCACCGCGCTCAGCCGCTTCAGAAGCTTCGCCGTGGTCGCGCGCAACGGATCCTTTTTCAACAATTTGCGATTTCCTGACGTACGATTGGTCGCCAAGGAACTCGGTGTCGGCTATATGCTCCAAGGCAACATAAGGCGTCCGGGCAGCCGATTGAGAATCTCGGTACAGCTCGTTGACGGCAGTGGCACACATCTCTGGGCGCATAGCTTCGATGAGGAACTTGATGATGTGTCCGTTTTCCAGGACCGAATAGCCGAGAGCGTCGTGTCACTGGTTGAGCCGCATATTCAAGCGGCCGAGATCGAACGCTCACGTCGAGACCGGCCGGGGAGCACTGCCTCTTACGATATCTATCTGCAAGCGCTGGCAAAAATCTCAACGGAGTCTGAACTTGACAATGCGGAGGCTTACGCCCTCCTCATGAGAGGCATTGAGGCCGAGCCCGACAATGCTCTTCTGCTCGCCCATGCCGCGTGGGCGCTCGAGCATCGGCACACGATGGGTTGGCCATCGCTTGGTGAGGACGATGTAGGAGAGTGTGTGGCGCTGGCGCGGCGCGGGCTCGAACATGCTGCGGGAGATGCGATGGTGATGGCGCATTGCGGCGTCGCCCTGCTGCAAACCGCAAAGGACTACGATTGGGCCTTGGCGGTCCTGCAATCTGCGGCGGAGGCTAATCCAAACAACCTGATGGTCGTAGTCCGGGCCGGCCTTGCGCACCTGCATTGCGGGAGCCTTGACGAGGCCCTGACCCACTTTCAAAGGGCAAGCCGGTTGAGCCCGGGGGACCGCGGCGCTCACTTCTCGCTCTGCGGTATTGCAGACGTGCACTTGATCCACGGCAACTATGCCGAGGCGATTACCTGGGCCGCTCGCGCGCTCGCGAGCAATCCGAATTTCGATCCGAACCTCTGGGTGCTGATCGCAGCGAATGCCCATCTTGGCCGAATGGAAGAGGCGGATCGGTATCTGCGTGAGCTAAGGCGACGTGTTCCGGAGGTCACAATCGCCCGCATCAAGGCCGGACAACCTCGCAAGGACCCGACGAGGACCGCCGCCTTGCTCGAAGGGTTACGCAAGGTCGGCCTGAAGGAAGGCTGATCCCCGGGCCATTTCGGCCGCATCACCAGAGTGGTCGGCTAACTATCCGGTTTGGAGCTGGACGAAACATAGAGAAACGCTACTGTCACCGGCGATTTCGGAACTTTTAGGGAAGCGATTCAAGACAGGAAGAGACCTGTTGAACGAGCCTGTTGCTACAGCGCATATGCGATGGAGGTCAGGCCAGATGGTTACAGCATTGACGGCTCTTTCCCTGGATCAGGGCAACATTCATAGATCTGCGGTTTAC
>WFLX010339635.1_pt1 | contig 13246 bp, 15 predicted proteins | sample 4967041 | NCBI WGS metagenome assembly WFLX01 (sample SAMN12857096, study PRJNA449069) | gut metagenome | isolation source: stool from male and female vole | host: Microtus ochrogaster | place: USA:Florida | collected 2017
ACGCACAACAATTTGTGCTAACGCACAAATGGCTGTTATCTGATAAAATATATCAGTAACAGCCATTTCCTTATTTTTCCGAGCCACCGGAAAAATATCATCCCGTTCAGTCATCCGTCAGGTAATCCCATTGATCTTCATTCGACAGCTTCAGAATCTCAGTATTTAACCGCATCATCTGATCATCCAGGGCAGATACCATATTGGCACATTCTACCAGCGACGTCTTGATGTACTCCGGAGCGTTCCCTTCAAATTTATAATATATCTTATGCTCCAGACTTGCCCAGAAATCCATAGCTACCGTCCTGAGCTGGATTTCCACTTTCACGTCTACCACGCGGTTTGACAGGAAAATCGGCACCATGACCAATAAATGATAACTCTTATAACCGCTTGGTTTGGGATTCGCGATATAGTCCTTTACGCATAACACCTTGATATCACTCTGGCGCCCCAGCATCTCCGCAACACGGTAGATATCGGAAGTAAAGGAGCAGATCACGCGGATGCCCGCGATATCATTCACATGCTCCACCATATTTTCAATTGTAGATTCCAAACCATGTTTTTTTAGTTTTTTTACAATGCTTTCCGAAGACTTTATTCTGGATTTAATGTGCTCAATCGGATTGTACTTATGTACATGCTGAAATTCGTCATTCAAAATCTCCAGCCTCGTTCCGATCTCCTTTAACGCCGAATTATAAACCAAAATAACTTCTTTCCATCTATCAACCTCAGAATTCTGCGAGGGTCGAAATTCCATAATGTCACATCCTTTTTGTCAGATCCCGGCTTGCATCTTTTGTTCTTTTCTTAGCAGCAATCATCTTTTAAACAGATTATATCACACTTCTTTTGATTTGTACAGTTATTACAATAAATTCATTAAATTTACACAATTTTTAGTAATTATTTAATCGTTTTCTCCTAACAATTATGGTAAACTACTTTGAGATAGTGCAAAATCACAATATAATCTTCAAAAATCGCATTGATTTTTAATAAAATCTTAATAAATCACAAAAATCGTATACATGGAGGCGGAAAATGTTCAGATTATGGGGAAAAATAATAAAAGATAATCATTTGATCAAAGACGCCGTCATATGCAATGACGAAAATGACACGCGCACCCATAAGATATTTCATGCATTAAATGAGCTTTGCAGCCAATTTGATCTTGGCAGCCCTCTTTGGCTGGATAAGACAGCCAAAGAGTTTCAACAATTTGCCAAGGCTCGTTTTTATCAAGACAATTTTATCGAACAGATTGATTTTGACTATCTGGAGATCCACGTCATCGAGGAAGACTAGAGCATCCGCATTACAGCTGGGATCCGGCACGGCAGCCCGCGCCGGCAACCCGATCCCCACAGATCTATGTTGTCTCCATCTGCCTTCCAAGAAAGTTCGCCGCCGTCTGCACCAGCTTCTTTTCCGTCCCGGTCATATCCGCTTTTTCCTCTGTAGCAAGCAGGATCACAGCGCCGATAACATCTCCTTCGCAGAGGATCGGGCATATAATCTCCTGCTCATATTCCGCCGAACCGTCCTTATCGATATGGATAAATTCGCGTTCCGCGCTGTTTGCCATGACCGTCTCCCGGCGATCCAGCTTTTCCTCCAGTTCTTTACTGAGATACTGCCCATGCAGCCCCTTAAAGCCGCCGGACACCGCGATAAATTGATCCCTGTCCGCGATCACCGCCGTCATGCCGGATATCTGCGCAAGACTTTCCGCATATTTTTTTGCAAATACTCCCATTTCTCCAATCGGAGAATATTTCTTCAGGACGATCTCTCCATCGCGTCCTGTAAATATTTCAATCGAATCACTTTCCCTGATCCGGAGATTTCTGCGGATCTCCTTAGGAATTACAATTCTGCCCAGATCATCAATCCGTCTTACAATCCCTGTTGCTTTCATAATGTATCTTTTCCTCCATTTACAAATATTACTTNNTCNTGAATNTNCNTTTATCTCANNTTATTTTTCATATGAAGNAATTCNTTTNGNTNNTTNNNGTATNTNTAAACGGTGGCATTTTATACCTTAAAAATCGTGCAACAAAATCTTACAATGTTTCATCATCAAAACGCGCTTCCATCACTCTGGCAAGCATATCGATCGCCCTGTTCTGCCATGTTTCCCTCAGGACTGCTTTCTGATATCCGCTTTCCGCGATCTTTTCCGCCTGCTGCGGATCACTTAGCAGCGCCTTGATCCGGCCCACTGCTGCACTCATATCCTCCAGCGAAACAAATAACAGATCTTCCCCGTCCGTAAACCGTTCCTCCAGATAGCCGCTCCGGTCCGTGACGCAGACCGCGTGAGCCAGCATCGCATTGTTGACCCGGTCATGGGTGCCCGCCTTAAACCACGGCAAAACATTTAATACAATTTTGGCATCCTGCATTTTGGAGACACATTCCTTCGCCGGTGAAAAAGAATGGCGGTGAAAATACGGATGAGCGTCCCAGCCCGGCAGTTCCCAGCCGTCTCCATAGACAGTCACATGGATTCCCTGATCGATCAGCTGCCGCACCAGCTCCTTACGATAAATATACTGCGTATTCACATCACAGAAGCGGTATGTTTCGATCACGCGCCTGAGCAGTTCATCCTCCGCCGACGCCGGATCGCAGTCATCCGCCAGAACAGGAAAAGAAGCCGCCAGTTCTTCCTTTGTGAGATTCCGGAAACATATCTCGATCGCCTCCTCAGCCGTAGAAGCTGTATGACTGCTCAGATACAGCATTACTTTTTTGGAAAAGTCATCATCAACAGCATTGGCTACTTTTTTCAGACTTCCGGTGTACAAAACCTCTATACTGCGCTGCTCCCATGGGATCATCTGCCCCGCCTGCGGTTCTTCCCCTCCTAACGGCATGAAATAACTATGTTTCAATTCCTTATAAAAGCGTTTTATATAAAGGACATGATACGGATCCATGCAGACCGGCACACATACTTTGGGAAGTCCGGGCAATGCTTCAAAGAAAAGATATGGATGATCAAATAAGATATTCAGGCACGGCACGCCCAAAAATTCCCATAGATTACGGTTCTCATCAAACCTAAGCGACATTCCGTCATTATCTATCGTCAGTACAAAATCCAGCCCGGTCTTTACAAACTCCAGAAGAGCATTCCCCGTCTCCCGAAACAGCTTCAGATCCAGCAGATAGATCTCATGTCCCAATTCTTCAAAAACATTCCGGAAATATTCCAGCGTAAAATTACAGATTTCCAGATATCCTTTGATTATAACGATCCTTAACCGCCGGTTCTGAAAGGAACAATCAGCAGGGAATAACGGCTGTTCTTCCCCTTCCGTCAACAACGAAAGCAGTTCCTGAAGCGGTGCGTATCCCGCATCCGACTGCTTCCCTCTTTCCGCCCAGAAAAGCGCAAGCGGATACTTTCCTTCATAATAACACAAGACAGCTTCCAGATAATAAAGCTCTGCATCATATTTTACCGGTGTCTTATGGAATACTGAGAACAGCTCTCTTGCCTCTGAGAGCCTGTGTTCCTGCAATAATCTATGTAAAAGTGTTTTATATTCTTCAATATATCCCATCGTTTTCTCCCTGTTTTTACTTGAATTTTCATCTATTTATTATAGCGGTTATAATATTAAAATGCAAATATCCCATGCCCTTTAATCAGAGATTTCTTTTCACCGATTTACTTTTCTTTTTATTCGTGTTACTTTATGTATTAGGAAATAACAGAAAAAACAGGACACGAATATGGAGTATATCTATGTTTAATGAAATTGCAAAACTGGTGCTTTATCACGACCTTGGGAAAGACAGTATCATCTGCAGGCTTGCCGACATCTACCGGGCATATGAGAATCAGTCCGAAGAACCGGCTTCCTTAGTCACGCGTATCTATCAGGAGATTAAGCGTCTCCTCGACCTCGCAACGCAGTATGGCTTTGATGAGAATCTCTGGCACAATTATCTTGCCTATCTCCTCATTACGAACGAGAACTCGTTCAGCCTGACCTGTGAAAAAAACGGCGCCAGCGACGGAACGGTCAATACCTTTGCCAGAAAGGACTTTAAAATTTTTAAGGCATTATTTGAATTTGATTTTTCTTCCATTGAGAAGGATCTGGGCATCGACTGTTTTTCCACCATTACAAATTATCATTCCATCCCGAAAAAGGAACAGATGTATAACCGGGAAGTCAGTGAAAAGGTAAGATCCCTCAGCCGCCGGATTGAAAACGCGAAGGATGAAAATGAAATCTTTACAATCATTACGGATTTCTATAAAGCATACGGTGTGGGGATGTTTGGACTAAACAAAGCCTTTCGCATCGCCAGAAAACACGATCATCTGGTTTTTATGCCGATCACTAACACGGACAGCGTCTTATTAAGCGACCTTGTGGGTTATGAATCGCAGAAGAAAAAGCTGATTGATAATACAGAAGCCTTTGTCCAGGGCAGAAAAGCCAATAACGTCCTGCTGTTTGGCGACAGCGGCACCGGTAAATCCACCAGCATCAAAGCGATCATCAATGAATATTATAATCAAGGGCTGCGTGTGATCGAGATCTATAAGCATCAGTTTCAGGATCTTTCCGGTGTCATCTCCCATATTAAAAACCGGAATTACCGCTTTATCATCTATATGGATGATCTTTCCTTTGAGGATTTTGAGATCGAATACAAATACCTGAAAGCAGTCATCGAAGGCGGGCTGGAAACCAGACCGGATAATGTATTGATCTATGCCACCTCCAACCGCCGCCATCTGATCAAGGAAAGCTGGAACGACAAGAACGACATGGAGCATGACGGCGAAATACACCGCTCCGATACGATACAGGAGAAGCTCTCCCTTGCGCAGAGATTTGGTGTAACGATCTTTTATGCCAAACCGCAGCAGGAAGAATATTACAACATCGTCCGTTTCCTTGCGGCAAAGCACCCGGAGATCATGTTATCCGATGCGGAGCTCCTCGCTAAAGCCAGCCAGTGGGAGCTCTCCCACGGGGGTACTTCCGGACGGACGGCACAGCAGTTTGTGGATTACCTTGCGGGACAGTGTCAACGAATCATCACCGGCGTCCCTATTTTGTAAAATGATAGCATATAAAAAAGGAGAACCTTTATGGAAAAATCAAAATGGCAATATATTTTTCTCACTCTTGCAGGAATCATCAATGCATTTGGCATCACCGTGTTTCTTGCCCCGGTAAGATTATATGACAGCGGAATCTCCGGCACATCTATGCTCCTGTCGCAGATTACGCCNAAAACNCTNTCTTTGTCATTATTCCTTATCGTATTNAATATCCCNCTGTTCTTATATGGNNTGAAACGTCAGGGCANNGAATTTACCGTCCGNGCGATCTATACCGTCGTCATTTATTCCCTGACCGCNTGGCTGATTACATATGTTATTCCGGTGGACGTAAGCGACTCNTCNCCTCTNGCAGGAACGGATCTTTTANTNTGCTCCGTATTCGGCGGTATCATCTCCGGCATCGGAAGCGGTCTCGCAATACGCTTTGGCGGCGCTATGGACGGAATTGAGGTTATGGCTGTGATCTTTGCCAAAAAAATCGGTATCTCGGTAGGCACTTTTGTCATGATCTATAACCTGATGTTATATATTGCCTGCGGCATCATCATGCATAGCTGGACACTGCCCCTTTATTCCATCGTAACCTATTTTGCGGCATTAAAAACATTGGATTTTATCGTAGAAGGCTTGGACCGCTCCAAGGCAGCCATCGTCATCACAAAGAAGCCGGATGAAATCGTCAAATCATTGTCTGAGACCTTTGAATGCGGTGTAACCATATTAGATGCCAAAGGAGGATTTTCCGGTGAATCCCGCTCTTTCATTTACTTTGTGGTGAACCGCTTTCAGATCGGCAGGATGCGTTCCATCATCCACGGAATCGATTCCTCCGCTTATATCACCATCACCGAAGTTGCGGATATATTCAGCGCAAATCACGGTTAAAATCCTATCATATGAATCAAAACATCCGTTCCGCAGCGTCCGGAAGTTCCGTGATATCTGAAATGGAAGCGGTTCCCTCCGGCACTTTGCCAAACCCATATGCGGCATGCAGAAACTGCAGTTTTAACGGCGGCCGGAGGCTGCTTACCTCCTGCGCCGCACGCATGGTCTCTGTGTAGTCTCCCATGGTATCCCCAACATAGACCGCGCTGTCAATGCGATTGCGTTCCATGACCAGCCGGATATTATCACCCTTCTGCAGACCGGTATTGCCATAACTTTCGATATCCTGAAAATGGTTTTCCATGTGGTGGTATGTCAAAAACGCTTCGATATATCTCTTCTGACAATTGCTGACAATCGCAAGAAAATAGTTTTCCTGCAGCTTTTTTAACGTATCCTCCAATCCGTCAAACAGCCTGCCGCCATTCCGCAGGATATAGGCGTTTTCATTCGCCATGCAGATAGCCATCAGTTCCAAAGCCCGCGGCTTCGGCAGACCGCGAAAAAACGCATACGCAATCTCGTCCATAGGCATGCCCATATAAGACTGCATTTCCTCTACACTGATCAAATCGTGAAAATCAGGAAACGTCCTGATCATCTCGTTCCACGACTGCACAACTGCTTCGGAAGAATCCCAAAGCGTACCATCCAGATCAAATATAATTCCCTGTCGAGCCATAATATATCTTTCCCTTTCGTATCAAGTCTGTATCAGTATAATGATAACAGACGGGGAATTATTGCAATTCTATTTAAAACCTGTGAATCAGCATCCAAATAATTCCGTCGTTTTCTTCATTCTTTCCGCAATCGGAACTTCAAACGGGCATCTGGATTCGCAGGCATGACAGCCGATACATTCTGAGGCCTTATGTTCCAGCAGCATATAATGGGATTTTACCGTCGCCGGCACCTCCGGCTGCATCGTCGCAAGGTCATAGTACTTGTTAATCATTGCGATATCCAAATTCCCTATACATGGTTTACAGTGTCCGCAATAGATACATTCGCCTTTATAAGAATGAAATGGCGCATTGGCAATCACTGACGCATAGTCCTTTTCTTCCGTAGAAGCAGTTTCATATGCCAATGCAGCATCCACCTGCTCCTTTGTATCATAACCGCATAGAATGGAAGAAACCGCCGGGCGCGTAAGCGCATAATGAATACACTGTATCGGAGTAAGGCTTACGCCAAAAGGAGATCGCTTTTCATCAAACAGCCTGCCTCCGGCAAATCCTTTCATTACCGTAATGCCGACGTCGTTTTGTTCACAAAGCTTATATAGCTCTACTCTGTCAGGATCTATCCCTGTCAGTTTCTGATCGTATTCTTCCGCCATCATATCATCAAAATTTTCACTGGCAGGAAGCATGTCAAACGCGGGATTGATACTAAACAGAATCATCTCCACAAGCCCCGACCGGGCAGCAAGCTTCGCAATCTGCGGATTATGGGAACTCATGCCGATATGACGTATCTTGCCTGCCTCCTTAAGCCCATGGACATACTCTATAAATTCGGAATTCATAATATGATTCCAGTCTTCCATGGAATCCACAAAATGAATCATTCCCAAATCCACATAATCAGTCTGAAGCCGTTCTAACAAATCTTCAAAAGCAGGCTTAACAACTTTCATATCTCTGGTGCGCACATATTGTTCCTTCTGCCATGTGGACCCTATATGTCCCTGCACATACCACTGCTCTCTTTTTCCTAACATTGCCTTTCCTATGATATTCCTTGATTTTGGATCCGGCATCCAGCAATCAATAATGTTAATACCCTTTTCTCCTGCATATCTGATCAATTCCACAGACTCATCTTCGGGATGGCGCTCCAGCCATTCTCCGCCAAAACCAATCTCGCTTACCATCAAATCTGTTTTTCCCAAACGTCTTTTTTTCATGATCTTATCCTTTCTATAACCTGCAAATTAATGAATAATAGCTTATCTTAATTTCTTTGCCAGCAATTGTATATTATAGATCCATTCCTCATCATCTTCCTCTTGTGCCTGTGTTAAATATTTATTTATATATGATTTAACTACATTTTTATCACATTTTTCCAGTATCTCCATTGTTTTCTGAAAAGTTGGCCAATTGCCATCTTGTAATAATTCAAATAAGACGGAAATTCCTCTGATTTTATCCTCTTCAGGCAGTTTTTCCAAAATTCTTAGATAGTTGAACCAACAAAATTTAGAAGAAGCCTTTAATAAATCGAAATATTCTTTTAAATCAATACTTTCATCCGTAGAGATGATCTCCGCTATTTCCATGATTTCTTCTTCACGAATATGTTTATTATTGTATATATCTTATTCTCTTTTCTTTAATAATTCACCAATCTGGCATCTTTTCTCTTTCATATAACTTTTCTCCAATAATGCTTCCATTACACTGATATCTGTCTGTTTCCATACAGCATATTAATATCCGGCATTTTTTCTNTACAGGCANTTATTTTTTCTGTGNTACCTTCACCAACACACTTANAAAATACGCTTCCCATATTTTCTCTTATAATCAATCCTACGAATTTTGTCACTTAATTCTGAAATCTTTGCATAAAATATTCATATACTGTTTGTTCTGAGATTTGTACACCCTCATTCTGTAAATTATGTGTAACGGCTCCCCGAAGATAAGTAAACATTTTTTCTCCCATTTCATTATTTACCAAACATCTTAAGCAGTTGCCATTACTAAATCCTATTTCCTCAAAATATATCTTAGTTAAAATTTCTGCTATTTCATCTGCATTATCTTCTGTATAGACAAATATGTAATCCGGTTGATAGGGAAGTACATTTCCTTTTTCCTGCCTGTATTGCTGCAAGTCATATTTATCGCCTAAGCTTTCTTCTATACAAAGCTGTCCATAAGTATCATCAATATAAGATATATTATAATAGTCCGGATGATAAAAGGCTCCGTCCACGTTTACGTTTTTTGCCGATCCGGATATACGATCATATACATAAAACTGCCTTCCCTGACTATCTCGGAATGTGAATGTCCACATATGCATACAGCTTGCTCCTCCGGTATTGACTTTTATTGTCTCAAAATCTATTGACAATAACTCAAATTCCTGAGAATACAACGCATTTAATCTTTCCAATACTACTCTCTGCACATAAACATTTTGTTCATTAAAAAGATAATATTTATGGAAAAAGACATATGCTCCCCCATAAATCCCCCCGCACAGAACCGCAAGCATGAATATTGCCAAAACAGATTTACCGATTTTTTCTTTATTCATTTATGATGCGCCTCCTTCTCTCCTGTATGGCAGGGATTTATTTTTTATGAAGCCCTAATTCCTTACATATTTCCAATAGGAAAACTCTGCATTTACTTCGACTTCCTCCTCTGTGTAGTCCGGCCGGAAGCTGCATAAAGAAAGTTCACATCCGGTATAAATACTATTTACCACATCATACTGATCATCCTCGGAATATTGGATTTCAGAGATCACATTTCCTTCCTCATCATATTTCGTTTCTAACGCATAATCCTCTCCCAGATACATCTCATAGACAGTCTTCCATTCCCCATCTATAAATTTCGCACCACACATAATTACCCTGCCACCTGCGTCGTAACATAGGCATACAGTCCGTTAGACAATTCGATGACTTCCATTTCTTCCGCTATATCCTGACTGTCGTTTTCGCTGACCGTAATTTCTTCCTGATCCTCACCTGCTGTATCAGCGGATACATTTTCAGATACTATGTTTTGGCTTATACCATCACTCTGACTGATGTTTGCATCTTCCTCCTGATTCCCGCAGCCTGCTGTCAGCAGTGCCATAAAAAGGCAGACGCCTCCCATCAGATATCTTTTCTCTTTCATATAACTTCTCTCCTATCTCACCGTATTTTTATTTTATTCACTTTATGCCGGAAAGCAGACCGACGGAAGCAAGGATTCCTACCAGTAACATTGCAATAATGACAATAATAATATAGAAGCAGAAATAAGAGCGGGCAAAATTGCGAAGATTTATGTTTTTAGCCCCGCCAAAAGAGAATACCAGCAGAAGAATAAGACCCACAAAGGGAATGGAGAAAAGCAGTTCATATCCAAAATATCCCCACATGCTGATAGGGCGGTACTCCTCCGGTATGTTGTTCAGTTGAGCGTTGTCCATTTCTAAATCCTCCTTTTTTGCATCCAGTTTTTTCTCCCAAAATGCATCAATATCTCTCGTATATACAGACGGAACGGCTTGCAAATACCCCTTTATAAATTGTACCGATATGCCTGTTTGATTCCCCATATTTTCAAATGTAACTTTAAATGTCGGCTTAGGAGCATTCGCCAAACTCAACATACCATTTTTATATTCCTTAAATGTTATCAGGTAATATTCCCCGCTCTCCTCCCACACATATTCAAATTTATCATATATATTATCATGTTTCATGTACTCCAGGCATAAATCCAATGAATAATTTGTTATATAATGATATTGAAGTTCACTTTCCATGCTTCTCCTCCTCTGCTCATAATGTCAGTTCAACAAGCGGCTGATTTTCACAGTCGTTGTTTTGCATATCTGCTTTTTAGATATCTTATCGTAACTGATTTTGATTTTATTATATTTGTAAAATAACAAACCTTCAATAGAAACGTCTATTAAAAAACCTCCAAATTGAATAATGAACTGCCCCAATTACCAGACTTAAAATTCTAATAATTGGAGGGCAGTTCATTTTCTTACTCCAGTTTGAAAATCCATATATACTTTGGGATACTGCCTGTCTTTTATAACCCTTTATCCACCAGCAGACCCTTGATATCCTCTGCTGCCAGCTGCAGCTCACCCACCACCAGTTCCAGAGACTTCTTCATATCCGGAAGATTGCTGTTTTCCTGCTGCTTGCGGATCTCTTCCTGTTCCTGCTGAAGCTCCAGCAGATCCTTCGTATCCTTCTCGATCCTGTCGTCTTTTTCTTCCCGTCTTTCTTTTGCCGCCTCGATCCTTTCTTCCAGCAGTTCCTTTTCTTCCTTCTTCTCTTCTGCTTTTTCCTTTGTCTCTTTCATATCCTGATCGACTTTATCCTTGACTTCTTCTGTCAGGATACCGATCACATTCTTCTCTGCGGCTTCCATGATCTCTTCGCCCTGCTCCTGCGCATCCAGCATCTCATGCTTCTTTAAGCGTTCCTGCTTTATACCGCGCGCAACAGCATATGCTGCGCGCATCTCTTTCTCCTGGTCGAGTTTCTCTCTCTGCAGATCTGCCAGCGCGCCTTGCAGCATTACTTTCTTCTCTACCGCCTTCTGATCGTCGGGATCTACATCTCCCAGTTCCGCAAGCTCTCTTTCGACAGTTTTGAGTTTCTCATCCGTTTCCACAAGGAGTCCTTTAAGCTCCTCGCCGTGGGCATTCTGCGCATCTATCTCCGCAAGCTCCGCCTGATCCTTTACCTTTACCTTATCCACAAGATACTGGGCGATCTCCTTCGCCTTTCTTCTTTCCTCGTCGACCTTATTCTGTCCCAGTCCCCACCAGCGCAGTTCCCCGGAATAGATCGCGCCGCTTTCCTTCTTCTGATATTTCTGATCGTCTTTGATCTCCTGCAGCGATCTTGTACGTCCCCCTGCGGTGTCCGCCGTCGTCTGCAGCTGTCTTTCATTACCATTATTTACAATCTTCATACTCCGCCTCCCTGCATTTATTTTATCTGTGGCTACAACTGTGGTTATAAAATATCCATCCGTGGATATACTACATATTTTTTATCGGCATGATTTGAAAAAATCTTAATATTTTGTTCAAATATTAATAAATGTTTTCAGCAGTACTCTTCTGATAAGAGTTGCCAAATGGTGGTATGGATTGGTCTTTCCATATTTTTATCTAAACATATAGCAGCCTGCCTGATGTCCCTGCGCGTCAAAAAGATCACTTCGAAAGAGCTGCTCCCGGGGGAGTAATATCCCCCGACTTCTCCAGCAGTTCCATAATATCCTCCGCCTGCTCTGCAAATTGCAGACCTGTCCCGCAGTCTCTTATCAGGTCAGCCTTATATCCCTGCCTGTCTGATCTATTTTCGTGCAGATTTATCCCATTCACCTGCTGAGCCTTCTGAATCTTGTCCCACGTCTGCTCCAAAAACCCTCTCTCGCGAAATCCCCATAAAACTGCGATGCAGGGCAATCCTGCATTGACTGCCGTGGCAAGATCCACATCGGAATCTCCGATATAGACTGCCTCCTCCTTACTGCTGCCAAGCTCCTTTAATGCCTGCCATACAAGATCGGGGTCTGGTTTTTTCTTTCCCGTTTCTGTCGAACCGATGGCAACCTGTATCTCAGGCGCAAAAAAATGACGGTTCAGTTCCTTTACCGCATGATCTGCCTTGTTGGATACGATCGCCATATGAAAACCCTTTTGGTACAGTTTGCTGATCAGTTCCGGTACGCCCCGGTATGCCCTTGTCTTATCCATACAGTGGATATCATAATATTCCCTGAAATATGCATATACCTTATCCGTCAGCTCTATAGAAGCGCCTGCGGGAACGGCGCGTTCTATCAGCCTGCGGATGCCGTTGCCCACAAAGCTTCTGACCTCGTCTATACTTCTGCCCGGACAGCCGCATTGCTCCAAGGCGTAGTTGACGGCATCCGTCAGATCCTCCAGCGTATCTAACAGCGTACCGTCCAGATCAAATATAATGGTTGTTATCTTTTTCACATTTCATTTTCTCCCGGATCATTTTTTATCGACTTTGTATTTTTAATGAAAAACCGTAAGGTAGAATATACCATGCCGACATATATTAGTCAATTACGATTTACTAATTTATATCTTACTAATTTACGATTTACTTAAAAATTGCTCTCGAACAAAAAAGAGGGGTTCCGAAAAGCCATGCCATGACTTTCAGGACGCCCTCTTTTTCAACTTCGGTATCATGCCATCACTACAATGCCGGATCTTCCTCTTTTGCCTTTCCGAAGAGTTGCTTAAATTTACCGGACAGCTTACACAGCTTGTCATAAAGATCATATGTAATCTGCGTCGAAGGCGCAGCCTCCATATAGGATACCATCATTTTCACCAGCATCCAGCTGTCGATAAACGCTACCTTTAATGCCAAGGCAAATATCAGCGCCAGAAAAAATGCACATATCATGCCTATTGTGCCCAAATCAAATGCGCGGAAGACCGCCCCAAAGAGCGCAAACGGAACCGTCCAGCATAAAA
>WFLX010295989.1_pt1 | contig 13243 bp, 9 predicted proteins | sample 4967041 | NCBI WGS metagenome assembly WFLX01 (sample SAMN12857096, study PRJNA449069) | gut metagenome | isolation source: stool from male and female vole | host: Microtus ochrogaster | place: USA:Florida | collected 2017
TAGCTGAAAGAATCAGCCAAAGTATCCCACTGAAGGCAAAAAGAAAGAATCCGGAATATGTCATTGCGATTCCAAAGGGATCGTGGTATACGGTCAGCACTGTGCCACCTTGGTCGTCGTAAGAAGTCTGATAAAATCGGTAATTTTCAAGCTTGCCGATATGATTCATAGAGATTCTCAGAGTGTCGGCCGAAGCAGTCGCAATTTCTGACTTGAAATCCTTTGGGAAATTCATGCCGGGATAATACTCAGGGGCAAAAGATACCAAAGTGACAGCACATGGGAGCTTCTCGACCTTGCCATCAGGAGCCACGAAATAGTCGGCAGTCTGAGATGGGTAAAGATGCAAGGTGCCACGTTGGGAAAAGAGAGAAGTGCAGAAACCACCCGCTATCATGAAGAGAAAGGAAATGTGCATTATGAAAGCCGGGACGTTTCGCCATAGCCTGCTTTTTATGACGCCGAAGACTAAGGCAATGGCAATCACGATCCAAAGCACTTTCCATGCCAAAGAGGAATAGACGGCCGCAGGCAAAAGTGACGATAGCCCTATCAGAAGAGCTGTCGCAACAGCAGAGGTGAAAATTATGATCTCAGTATGCCGCATATTCAGGATTGTCGGCTTCCTTAATAGCCATGCATTCAGTCTCTATAAGCCATCCCTGGCGACACACCGGAGCAAGCACAATGACTTTCGGAATCCAAGGGAAACGCTCCTCCATCATTCGGCTGACGAGGAAATGGTCGGTGATATCACGAAGATATACGGTCATGTGCGCTACATCTTCCCATTTGCATCCCCCTTCTTCTAAGAGCACCTCAATATTTTCAAGCATGCGGAGAGTCTGAGCCTTGATGTCGCCTGGAGCCACTATCTGCCCCTTATTGTCGATGCTCGCTGTGCCCGAAATATAGACATGGCGTCGATCATTATAATCCACAGCAGTAGCACGCTCAAATGCCACGCCATATTCGTAGGTTGGATTGAGATGTGTCTTTCCGTGGAGATAAGTGATCTGAGAGGGAGTGATGGTGGTATCGGAGAAAGCGTTGAAAGCCACGAGACGTGCGGGTTGAGCAGTCTGGCCCTCAATTCCTGTAGATGCAATGAAATGGGTGTCCGAAGTCAGGCCCTCACGGGCGAAGACAGCATTGCGGCCATGCACTACGCCCTTGTAATTATTGTCGATGTCGCGCACGAAAAACCATGTGCGGAGGCAATTATCTTTAAGTGACGCCCCTCGTTGAGAAAGCATGTCAGCGAGGCGTTCCAGATATGCTACAGTCATGGTCTGAGAGTCGCCGGTGGCAATATCGTCGCAGTCTCCCACCCAGATTCTCCCTTTACTATCTTCCCAAATACCACCTGTTTGGCATGGGAAGGCGGCATCATCCTCAAGAATGAGAAGTAGGGAGGCTTTGGTCCCGTCGAGAGGGGATTGTCCAAGCACTGAGGAGGCGCACTCTTCCTTGGCTGGGAGATACTGCGTCTGGTTGGCTGGGTCGCTTAGCAAATAACGCTTGAAAACGGGCCGCATACCGATATCAGCAATAAGCCTTGAAGCTCCTTTTATGAGAGAATTGATTTGTTCAGCCGCATTTACGCCGGAGTCAGACACCGTCAGGTAGGCATGTGCCTGCTTACGCCCTTTGTCGAAAAGGGCTACCATGGCGTCCGCTCCATCATATTTGAATCTCAGATATTTCATTTCGCTAATTGTCTACAAAAGTAACTATTTTAATGGGGATATGCAAATAATTGGTTAAATACCATCTCATAAATCGCCTCTCCGAGGCTTCAGAGAGATTGCCCTCACCCCAGGCTTAAGCCTGGAGTTTTTATCACGATTACAGCTCTCCGAGCTGAGATTTTTCTTAGGCCCGACCCCCATTTTTTATGAGTCGGGGCCTTAATAATTGAGTGTCATAATTAATTGTTTAGACTAATTCTAAATAGGGAAAGTGATAAAAAATGTAAAAATATGGATAAGACTTCGAAAATACTCATAATTGAGTATGGTATTGTTAAAAAAGTTTTCTTACTTTTGCACGGTGTTTCTCTCACGCAGAGTTAAGGAGAAGCAGAGGTCTGCAGGGGGAATCTTTTTAAGAATCATGTTTATTGGATTGTGGGATAATAATATTTTAGAAACAGAAGGGAATGGTAGAGAAGAATAAGGCATACGTGGCTTCCGATAGGCTACGCGATCTGATAGAACAGAACACCGACCTTATGATGGTCGCTGCTCGGTTTGGTATATCGCTCGGATTCGGAGATAAGACAGTGAAAGAGGTCTGCAAAGAAGATGGAGTAGATGAGCGCACTTTCCTCGCGGTGTGCAACCTTATCGACTGCCGGCCGTTTACAATCGATGTGTCTCTGTGTTCTCTGATGTGATATCTGAGTAGTGCCCACTCATATTTCCTTGAATTCCTTTTGCCCTCCATACGCCGCAAGCTTCTTCTTGCGGTAAGTTCCCTCCCGATTGACGACGTTATGCTTCAGTTGCTAAAATTCTTTGACGATTACTGCAATGAAGTGCGACGCCACATGGAGCATGAAAACGACAGCATATTCAGTTATGTAGATCGTCTTCTCAGTGGAGAAGATGCTGGAGAGTTCCGTATAGCCGACTATTCGGTGGGCCATACGAGTATGACAGATAAACTCGATGAGTTGAAGGATATCTTCATACGCCATTATCACGTCATGAACAATCTGCTGCTCGTATCGGCGCTCAATGATATCATAGACTGCAACTCCGACCTTTGCTCCCATTGCGAGATAGAAGACCGCATGTTTATGCCGGCTGTTGAGCGTCTGGAGCGAAGCATGAAGCTGAAGGAGAGAGCGTCGGTGCCTGAAGATGAGAAGGAAGATGAGTCGGATGCTCTCTTGGACAGCATGACAGAAAGGGAAAAGGATATCCTTCGCTGCGTGGCACAAGGATTGCAGAATAAAGAAATAGCCGATAAACTCTTCATTTCTATCAATACAGTGACCACCTATCGTCGCAATATCTCAGCCAAGCTCAACGTCCACTCCGCGGCCGGCCTCACGGTCTTCGCCATCCTCCACCACCTCGTAGACATCAACGACATCAATCCGCACCTTTAACTCGACTTTCGCCAGCGAAAGTCGAAGGTTATGGGGTTATAAGGTTATGGGGTCAAGTGGAAGTTTTTAGTCTTCGATAAGCCGGGAGTCGATACGACGCGTTTCGGATGAGAAGCTGACTCCAATCTTGAAGAGCTTTCTGGAATCTGTGGTGAATTTCCGGGCATACTCCTTCTCGTTGATTTGGGTGAGAGCCACTTCTGGGGTGGAATCGTATTTCAACTCTATGATATAGATGAATTTCGGAGTCTCGATCAGTAAGTCTATGCGACCATCTGAAGTGTGCACCTCTGCCTTTGCATCAATACCAATTAACGTTACAAGGATATAGAAAGCATTGTGGAAATTATTTTCATTTTCCATCTTCAAGTCGTAGGGTATCCCTGCAAAGTAAGCGTCGAGACACGTCATCATCTTCTGAGGCTCTCCATTGCGAATGGCCTTTTTCAGAGTCTCGACCACTCCTTCGGCCCATCCATTCTTTCCTTTCATATAGATTGGCAGAAGGTCGTTGAAAAGCCCTTCCCTCACTTCATCGTTGGGCACCTTGAGGCGCACTTCGTCATATTCGAAGTCATAATCTCCTATAGTCAGGTAGCCAGCCTGATAGAGCAGGGCTGTAGGATTAGCGTTCCTCAGATCCAGACCTGCTAATCGCCTGAGCTTCCATTCTCCGTTTAGTATGGCCTCGATGTCCACATCTGCATCATAAAGAGCCTCCGCTATGACACTGGGAGCGCCTGTATCGAGCCAGTAGTCGCCAATCCTTCCTTTCTTCAGGCAGCTGAGTGCCGACCATGGATTGTAGATGTCGCTTCCTCCGGGAGCAAATCGGTAGCCGTCGTAGCTCTTCTTAAGTTTTGCGCACGTGGTGGCGAAATCCTCCCGGCGCTTTAGGGCCAGTTCTGAAATCCCCTCATGGAGATTTTCACGCAGTTCCTTCTCTGTGATGCCGCAGATATCGGCATACTCATCATCAAAAGAGATGTCGTCAAGATTGTTGAGATCGGAGAAGACGCTCAGTTTGCTAAAACGGCTGACTCCGGTGATGAATACCACACGGAGATGTTCTGCAGAACTCTTGAAGTTGGAATAAATACTGGCGAGTTGAGTTCGGTAGTGCTCGAAGTTCTCGGGGTTCTTAAGATTGCTGACGAGCGGTTTGTCGTATTCGTCTACGAGTACCACTACCTGTTGGCCAGTCTTCTCATGAGCTTTCCGAATTATGGTCTTAAAGCGTTGGGAATAAGACTCCATTTTTTCGGAGACTTCGTACTTTCGTTCCCAAGTGATAAACTGAGTTTCCAGTACATCCCCCAGTGCACCCTGCTTATCAAACCTATCAGTATTAAGGTCAAGATGAAGCACGGGATAAGGACTCCAATCCCAATCGGTGGAATCGATGTAGAGTCCTTTGAAAAGCTGGCGCTGCCCCTCGAAGAAATATTTCAGAGTAGACAAGAACAGACTCTTACCAAACCGACGAGGACGAGCAAGAAAATAGTATTGCGACCTGCTCCGGACTATCTTTTCAATAAAAGCGGTCTTATCTACATACAAAGCATCCCGTTCACGCAGGGTCTTGAAGTCCTGTTGTCCGATGGCATATCTTTCACTATCTTGCATAATCATCCTTTTTCTTGCAAATTTAACTCTTTTCCATCGGATTTGCAAATTAATACATACTTAACGCGTTAGAGTTCACCTCATATTTATGAGATGAACTCTAAATTGAATAAATATTTTCAGAAATTATACTTGTCTTTCAAGAAAGATAATATGCAAAAGATGCCTCCGACCCATAGGAAAAGCTCCGACGAAAGGCCCCAATAATCCGTTATGAGGTAGGCAAGCACCATAGGATAACCCATTGCCATTACGATGTCGATATATTCACAGACAATAGACTTCTCCTTTGGCCCGAATTTAAATAGGAGTGCCAGCCGAATCACCAAAGCCAACACGATGATGCCCGCTACTACATACACTGCCGGCAATACATCCTCGTTAAAAGTCAAGCCAATAGCAAACAATGGCGCCAATCCTGCCAATATATTCCAAATTGTCCTGATATAGCAATCTGCCCTATACATAATCTTCAATCTTAATAGTTTTATTTAATAGGATGAAATAGGTATCCGGAAGTTCCATCCATACATTCTCTCGGAATCTGAGGTTGATGCCGCATCGACCCGAAGGGCAACGGAGCATCCTTGCAATAATAGTCGCGCGAAAGGCCGGGGAGAGCATATCTTCCTTTCCGGTGAAGGTCGCCTAACCTAAGCCCGTATGCCTTCAGTAGCGTGGGGAGTAAAACTTCGAAATGGGCGCCGTCTCCTGCGCGCTGCCTTTGGTGCAGCAGATCGAGGGCCCCGGATGAGAGACGGTAGACAGGATTGAATGAGCGTGTCCTCCTCAGCAGAGGCACCCTCACCTCACGGAGCGCAATGGCATGCCACCAGTACCAGCCGGGATTCTCGTCGAAGTCCTGGATGTCGCAGGCTATGAGGTCGGCATCGTGCTCCGAGCATTCCCTGAATAAGGGTGCCCAGTCGCCATCCATCTCCACATCATACTCCACACTCCAATAATATCCATACCCCGGATGGTCTATTTGAAAACGGAGCATCACGAAATGCACGCTCCCAGGCACAATCCGCGCGTCGATGGCGGGATAACCCAGACTGCACAAATCGGCGTAAGTGTACCTCATCGCCCTGATGTCGTCAGGCAGAGCCGTGATATCTTCCGTATCAGACTGGAGCAGAAGGAAGAGATCATGGTGCTCGTCAAGGGCCGCACGCATTTTTCGGTATTTCTCCAATATCCTCCCGTCAAGGAAGTGTGTCAGCAATAGAACGGCTGTCATGTCCAATATTTTTTTCTTTCAAGTCCTTGTCATTCTCATCTGCGAAGAACCCATCGACAAGGTCGATGTACTTCTCCTTCATGCCAGCAAAACTGAAACGCTCTGCGACGTCACGCTCTCCTGCCTCCGACATCCTCCGCCTCTCCTGCTCGCTCATGCCGAGCGCCTCCTTCATCCTTTCGAACAGACCCCGCCTGTCGCCAGTATGGAATATCAGCGCGTTCTGCGTATTGAACATGCACCTGACACCGAACGAGTCGGATGATATCACCGGAAGACCCTCACGCATCATCTCGAGGCCTGCAAGCCCGAACTGCTCGTAACGGGATGGGTTGACACCGAATGCCATCTCACCCATAGTCGAGATGAGGTCCTCCCGGCTGAGATTCCCTCTAAATATTACGTTCTTAGGGACCTTCCCCTTGTACAGCATGGGATTTCCCGCCACCACTATCCTTGCCTCGGGATCTTGGGTCTCGAGCATCGCAGCAGCCTCCATGAGGGTATCGAACCCTTTCTGAGGCGTCGGGCGGCCGGCAAAGAGGAATGTCTTTCCCGACCATGATANTCTTTTGGCANGNCGTGACTGTGGNAGCCCCATCGGTATCATCCTNNTATGCTNCCGNCTGATGCCNAAGAAATCATGCAGGAGTTCCTCAGTGTCGGAATTGTGGCATACCACTGCATCTGAGGTCTTCGCGGCATTGCGTGTGTCGAGGAAGAGTGCCTGAAGCAACTTTGCCTGAGGGGCAAGCTTCTTAGGGAGAATCCCATTCTCAATGAACTCCCGGTAGGCGGCGACATCACCATTGAACATCGCCATCCACATGAAGTCATGCACCACATAGAGGATCCTCGTGCCGGGGAAAAGAGTCCTGACGGTGCAAACCGTAGGCGATGCCGGGCAGAAGTTCTGGATGAACACAGCCCTGCTTGAAGGTGTCAGTATGCCGAGTCCCGCAAGATATGGCAAGCCCTCCTTCGGGGGCATGTCGAGCATCACCCTCCTTATCCCGCGCACGGCCTTCACCGTTGCCTTTGGGGCTGAGAACACGAGGTCGGTGAGCTTGAAGCGGTCGCGGTCGCCGAAAATCTCCTCCAGGAGCAGACCGTAGGTATCCACACCGTTGTATCCATCCTCATATACCCTGATCATGTAGATTTCGGTGGTCTCCGGAGTTGCAGTGTACCNTCTNTCCCCATCTCTTCCGCCGCATCTCTCTTTGGAGAGCCGGTTAACCTCTGCCACGAACCCCTCCGACACTCCCTCCACCGACTTGCGTGCGAAGAGGGCGCCACTGCTCATGGCCGCCCGCGCATGCAGGGCACTGAGTGGCTCTGGCGATGCCTTCCCCTTCCCCCAGTCTATGAAGCGGAGGCTGTCGTTGACGACGCTCCCGGCATACGGGGAGTTGAGCACGGCGGTCTGGAAGAATATCTCGTCTGGTGCGAATGTATGGCGCAACCGCTTGAGAATCCTGCGTGGCTCCGGGGCGGTGACAAGCCAGCGGGCGCACCCTTGCGTCAGTGACACCCAGTTGCTCCCACCGTATGGCTTTCCGAACTCCTCTGGCCATTCACGCCATACCCCGACCTTGCGCTGCATGCCGGCAAGCTGCTGCAGGTGCCCGTGGGTAAGAAGGCTGCTGACGAAGGGCAAGTCCATCGGCCAGTACAGCCTTATCCTGTCGAGGCCTCCCCCGTTCCATTTAGGGGTGGGGAGCTCGTGATGCTCAATATATTGTCTGTCTGAGCCGGAGAGCTTGCTGCGGAACTCCTCCGGGCTGGCAAGAGCCACATCCTCCCCGCTGATTATGTGCAGGTAGGAATAGTCTCCTCCGGAGAGGGCGGCCCGTATCAGGGCGAGCTCCGCCTTGACTATGGAGAGCCCTCCCCACCTTACCCTGACGTCGCTGATCACCTTCACCCTCTGCGTCCTTGTGCTTTTCAGGCTGAGCCACACCGGTATCTCCCTCTTCCGGTCGACATGGACGTAGATGTCAAATCCCTTGTCAAAGTGGTCGATGAGCCTCATGAGGTTGCTCTCGTTGCGGTGCCAGAGTATGAGTATCGCCTGTTTCATTGTGTCCATTCCCATGTCGATATATATTCACGCAGCTGCTCATGCGTCATGGCGCAGATCTTGATGAACTCTTCTTTGGTAGACTGTGCAAGCCCCGGGTCAGTGGCGGAGCTGTTGATTCCCCTCGGATGGCCGAGATGGTATAGGTCGGCGTCTATCCTCAGCGGACGGCACCCGCATATCTCAAGCCTGCGGTAGCGCTCCATATCCTCAGGGCCCCAGCCACCGAAATTCTCATTTTCCCACCCGAGCTCACGGTATCTCCTGACGTTGACAACGAACGCACCTCCTACTGAATGGTATCCTGCCATGAGATGGCGGGGCTGTGGCTCGTCGGTGAGCGTGCGCATGTCGAGGGTGCGGGAGAATGCCTCGGAGAAGAAGTCGGTGACGCCCCAGAAGCGGCCGTTGTAGGGATAGGCCATGACAGCACCGGTGCTGTTGAGAGCCTTGACACACGTGGCGAGTGCGCAAGGGTCGCCTATCGCGTCTATGTCCCAAAGCGCAGCGTAGGGTGTGGGGCATTCACGCAGCATGCTGTTCATATAGCGGGTACGGTGGAAGATTGGGTTGGTATCCTTCACAAAACTATACTGTACCCTTGCCTCGTCAGGGAAGATATCTCCGCGTGGCTCCGTGTCTGCCTCAGTGACGATGATGGTGGCATCTGTGTTGGCGAGCAGGAAGGAGACACACGTCTTGAAGTTGCGCAGCCGCTCGGCGGAGTCCACACGCAAGGTCATCAGTATGGTGAGGTCGTTGAGGAGCCGCTTGCCGTCGGCATCGGGATGAATTGGCAATATGGTTTCCCCAATGAGGTATTCCGGCTTGTATATATCGCTGAACACTTTAGTATTGCCTTTTTCAGCGTTCCTTTCCAGCCCATAGAGCATGTGGAAGAAGCGCATGTCGTCATTGACGGCTTCCGGGAGTGGGAGCTCTCCGAGAAGGTGGCGCAGAAGGCGGCCGTCGGCATCGTCAGGTATTCCGGCGTCCTTGCTGTATCGTGCGAGTATACCCATTACCTTCCGGGTCTTGACGGGATATGCCCCGAGCGAGTCCATACGCCGGAGGAAATGGAGCATGGAGTGGAGTTGCCGGGCGTTCAGCCGAGCACTCCCTGTGTAGGGTGTTAGGTCGGTGAGGAGAAGCTGCTCAAGCTCGTCGACGAGTGCAATCATGCGCTCGAGCATACAAAGCCGCTCCAGACTGTCGTGCAGTGCCGAGTATGCCGAGGCACAGATGACACATTCCGCGATGAAATCATCCTCTGCGTTTATCTTTACCGGGGTGGCACCGTAGGAGAGGAAGAGCATCTCCTTTGTCTGTGCGGTGATCACGGAGTCCCAGTATTTGCTGGGCTCTATCAGGCCGTTCCTGACCAGTATGTCTATTGTGGGGACGAGCCCCCATCTGCCGTGGGATACCCCTTTCGGCATCTTCCGGTAGTCGTGGAGCACGCCGTTGAGGATTCCTTGCCCCTCCGCCCTGGATGCATCCGTCGGATTATCACCAAGGAGAAGAAGTAGGCTTTCCCCGAGACGCCCGGAGCGTAGGCCGTATTGTGTGAATATGCTGTATGGTGTTTCCATTGCTGGTGTGTTGCTTTGTATGGTTGGTATTGTAATTGCCTCAAAGGATATCCTCTGCAAAACCTGCGGCTCAGTTGCCGAGCTCGAGCTGGTTCCTTACAAGATTATAGTAGATTCCCCTTCTTGCAGTTAGGGTGCGGTGGTCACCGTACTCTGTCACACGTCCCTTGTCGATGACGATGATCTTGTCGGCGTTCATGACGGTTGACAGCCTGTGGGCTACGACCACGACGGTCTTGCCGCGGAATTCCCCTTGCATGCGCTCCACAATCATGCGCTCGTTCTCTGCATCCAGGGAGTTGGTGGCCTCGTCGAGGAAGATGAAGTCGGGGTTGCGGTAGATGGCCCTGGCAATAAGCATGCGCTGCTTCTGCCCCTGGCTGATGCCTACTCCATCGCGNNCTACCACCGTATCGTAGCGCTGNGNAAGCCCATCCACGAACGAGGCTATGTTTGCGGCCTCAGCAGCCNGCACCATCCTCTCCGTGTCAATCTCACCGTCGTCGACNGCTATGTTGCGGGCTATGCTCTCCGAGAAGATGACCCCTTCCTGCATCACTGCCCCGCATTGGCTGCGNAGCCNCCTGANGTCCATTCCGGCGAGGGGTCGGCCACCTACCGTGATNCTTCCCCGCTCCGGGCGGTAGTAGCCGAGCATCATCTTGACGAGGGTGGTCTTGCCGCTGCCCGAGGCGCCGACAATGGCGGTGGTCTTGCGCGATGGGATGTCGATGCTGACATTGTCGAGTGTCAGTCCCGGGGAGTGTGGGTTGTAGCGGAAGCTTAGTCCCTCGATGCGTATGGAGCGGTCGTCGCCTTCGAAACCCTTGCTCCGGCTTCCGTCTTCCTCCTCGTTTTCAGCGCCGTGCACCTCGTTGATGCGCTCGAGCGAGATGCGCACGTCCTGCATCGAGTAGATGAACTCCATCATGCGGCTCACCGGTCCGCTCAGCTGCCCCACCATATACTGNATGGCGAGCATCGTGCCGAGTGTGATGCGCCCGTCGATGACGGCTGTGGCAGCCACCACGGTGATGAGGATGTCCTTGAGCTCGTTGATGAACACGCTTCCGGCCTCCTGCCGCTGCCTGAGGTCAAGGTTGCGTTTCTGGACGCCGAAGAGCCTCTCCTGACACTGTTCCCACTCGTCGCGCCGTCTGCGCTCGCATCCCTGCAGCTTGATCTCCTGCATGCAGGTCAGGAACTGCAGGGTGCGGCTCTGGTTCTCGGTCTGGCAGTCAAACATCTCGAAGTCCTGCTTCCGGCGCATCCTGAGGAAGGCCGATATCCAGAGGCCGTAGGCCACCCCGGAGGCGAGGAATATGAGGAAGATGGGGACATCATAGAAGAGCAGGACGGTGCCGTAGACCAGCAGGCTTATTGTGGCGAAGATGATGCTGAGCATCTGGTCGGTGAGGAAGGTCTGCACCCTCCAGTGGTCGCCCATGCGCTGCATGAGGTCGCCTATGAGCTTGCGCTCGAAGTAGTCCATGGGGAGTCGCAGTAGCTTGGCGAAGAACCCGCACACGAGCGATATGTTGACCTTTATAGAGACCCTCAGCAGGAGTCGGCGCCGTNTGAAGTCGGTGACGGTGGATNCTGCCACTATCATGAGCTCGCCGAGCANGATGAGCCAGATGANGCTGATGTNGCGCCCGTTGACGCCGCGGTCGATGACGGCACGGGTCAGGAAGGGCATGATGAGCTGCAGGGCACTTCCCGTGGCGAGCGCGGCGACGATGCCGGCGNGTTGCCGTCGGTAGCCCGACATGTGGCGGAAGAGGAAGCGCATGGTGCGCCGCCCTTCCTGCCTTGTGTCGTCGCCTGAGGAGAGCTGCTCGCCCGGCTGCAGGAGAAGGGCAATCCCCTCGGGGGCACCACCGGCAGTGGGGCTGCCTGCCCATTTCTGCATGAACTCGTCGCTGGAGTAGCGGAGGCGCCCCCTGCCGGGGTCGGCGATGTGGAAGGTGTCTTTCCCGATCTTGTAGAGCACCACGAAGTGGTTGCCGTTCCAGTGCAGGATGCATGGGAGTGGCACCTGCCGGAGTGCGTCGCTGCTCAGGCGGCATCCCATGGTGTCGAAGCCGAGGATGCGTGCTGTCTCGGAGACTGCCAGAAGCGACACTCCCCGTTTGGAGCTGCCGCAGATGCTCTCCACCTCTTCGACACCGATGGCGCGGCCGGAGTGGTGGCGGAAGACCATGGCGAGCGAGGCCGCCCCGCACTGCATGGCGTCACGTTGCCTGACAAGTGGAAAAGCAGCCATGACGTCAGCGTTTCTTTGGCTGCTTGTTGAAGTTCCACTGTACGTGGAGCATCACGTAGCGCGGGAGGATTGTGGTGTAGGTCTCGGTGCGTCCCTGGGCGTTGACGGCGTAGCTGACGTTCTTGATGTCGTGGAGCAGGTCCCAGCCGTCGAGCATGAAGAGGAGGTGGGCTTTCGGGATGGAGTAGCTCAGGCGGGCGTTCCAGACGTAGTTGTTGGTGTTGAGCGCCTGGTCGTTGTAGCCGCGGCGCATGTAGATGGTGAAGTCGGTCGTAATGCCGAAGTTGCAGGGGAGCTTGAAGGTGCCGGATACGCCGTAGTTGATGTCGCCGGCGTTGAAGGTACGGAACGACTGCAGCGTGCCGGTGTAGTGGGCGATGGAGAGGTCGCCGAAGAGGGTCAGCTTGTTTGATCCGAAGCCGTAGCTGAGCTTGGGGCGGTCGCTGAAGCGGAGGGTGCGCACTCGGCTCTTGGTCATCTCTATCTCGTCTTCGCTGACGAAGTCGAAGTTAGTCAGACGGCGGTATTCGAGGGTATTGCTGAATGAGAAGCGGTCCTTGTGGCCGAAGGAGAGGTCGAGGCTGTAGGAGGCGCGCCACTCGTTGTTGCCGTTGATGTTCATCGGAGTGTAGGTGCGCACACCCGTCGCCGGGTCGTAGTTGAAGCCGCGGGCTATCGCATTTCTCCAGAAAGTGTAGCTGGCCTTGAAATCATGGTTGGACTTCCTGATTGAGTAGTTGCCGCTCAGGCTGATGTCATGCCTGATTATGTTCTTGAGATTCGGATTGCCAATGAAAATATTTAGAGGGTCGGTAGTGTTTGGGATGTCTACAAGATTGACCATATCACAAAGATACTCCTGCATATCGAAGGAGAATAAGATTCTTTTGCGCGTTTTTTGATTGATGAAATACATTATCCAAAATTTGGGATTTAGCGTAACATCCGTGGATTTTGGATTCGCTTCCATGTGGCTGCGTGTGTACCAGAGTTTTCTGTCAGCGACTCTAACTGGCAACTGTAGTTGGAAAAACCACTTGTCCTTGTCAAAGTCAAGCTGAGTGTTGAGTTCGTGGATGTTGTCTGTCTCCTTGCTCCTGAATCCGGAAGCATAGTCTGGCACCATAGTCGGCATGTTCTCTCTCATAGATGCGGACACATAGTCCTGGGATGTCATGGCATCTGCCAGCATCCACACCTCAGAAGTGGAGTTGGTCTGTTCGTTCTTGTATTTGTAGGTCTCATACCACCAGAGGTTGCCATTCAGTCTTTTAGCCCATTCGAGTGTACCATCCAGAGTATTCCTGTGGTCAGG
>WFLX010030063.1_pt1 | contig 13242 bp, 9 predicted proteins | sample 4967041 | NCBI WGS metagenome assembly WFLX01 (sample SAMN12857096, study PRJNA449069) | gut metagenome | isolation source: stool from male and female vole | host: Microtus ochrogaster | place: USA:Florida | collected 2017
AAGGCTCTTGATAGTTTAATCGATTCTTTAGTAGAAAGTCTCCAAATCTTCCGTAATACTATCGGACAGCCAACATTGGGCAAAGATTTCATTTCGGATGCCAGCAAGAAGTTAACATTAGCTCGCTCAAACAAAGAATTTTTAGCAGAGTCAATATGTGTTACCATAAAGCAGTGGAAAACGAATGTGGAAACTTAGAATAGAGGTTCTGTTTAGAATTTACTTGCATTAGACGAGTTTAGTCAGATATGATAGGACAATTAGGTTAGATTGTCAGCTCGTTTCTTCCAGAATGCTATTTTCTCTGCATAGGTTGCCTTCAAATCCGAATCAGCTTCTATTTCATTTTCTAATTTCTCCTCATATATCTTTGCTATAGCTTCGGCTCCCTTTAAATCACCATAGGAATAAGCTGTCTTAAAGAAATCCAAAGCCTTACTGTATGATTGTTCACATCCAAGACCATCCGCATAAATCCATCCCATGCGATANGAAAAATCTGCCGGATTTANCTCAGCAGCTACNGAAGTCCATTTAAAAAGCTTTGANNNCCATTCGNCATCTTCAAAATATTCGGGCATTATGAGATCCCAATAGTAATTACTAAGAGCTGTGGCTGCCTCAGCGTTATGCTCAGCGATCGACTCATAGTAATCTACCCCCACCTCCGGATCTCCCCCACGTGCAAAATCCAAATAATAATCGCCGAGCCACAGAATGGCAAATGGTCGCCATCGGCTTTCAAGCTCAGCGCACTTGGCATAAAACCGTTCTGCATCATAATGGTCGTATTTCTGGCGAGGTCCACTGTTGGCCTGGTCAGGCGTCTCAATGTTATCAATCATAAAGCCAAGCATGAAGTAACCGAGAGGATCACCACCGTCAATGGCTCTTTCAGCTAATTCAAAACTTTTCTCTAAGTCAATGGGATACCCTATACCTTCATGATACATCAAAGACATGAGGCCATCTCGTTCACTACTCTCAGGAGCATTATTAATAAGATCGGCAATTTTATTGCCGATCTTTGAATCGAACTCCCATTGTTTTTGAAGTTCATGAAATTTATCAGATAGAGTCATGTGGCAATGAGTATTTAAGAATATGCCGGAGAAGTCCACCGTATTTTTTAGAAGTTGAGATAATTTCAAATCCCTGTTTAGTAAAGTTATTCAAACTGTAGGAATTATCAGGGGATACGGTTGCTACTATATGGTTAATGTGTCTTGTTTTGGCCAAATCAATACATTGTTCCAACATAATATTTTGTAGTCCATACCCTCTCCATTTGGGAGAGACCATAATAACATCAAAAGTAAATGTCTGAAGGGGATTACAATCAGCCTCGTTTGCTATATTTCGTTTTCCTTCTCGATTTAGAACAATCACCGCAACCGCCACAAGCTCTTCCTCGCAAAAAGCTCCATACACCTTGTCAAGATGTATTGATTCCAGAAGCTCTTCCCGAGTCAACGGATAAAATAGAGAGGAATCCGAAAGGTTTTTAACGCATTTATCCTGTAATTTTAATATATCCGAAAGATTTTTGAATGATAGCTCCCGAATGGTGAATTGTTTCTCCCTGACTGTAGTTTTTCTTAGCTCAAGATTATCGGATTGCAGACAATCATGTAAATAAATCTGATCTTTGAGGTAGGTGTCACTAAACATAAACTGCGGGTATGGTAAACGGGATTTCCAATCGGAATTTCCTGATTTCTTTCGATAGTTTATCCAAGCCTGATATAACTTAAATATCTGGACATAAGATGATGAGGTGGGAAGTAAATAATTTTCCTGAATATAAGGGTGATGAACAAATATGAAAAAACGATAGCCAAAAAGATCGTCGAGGTCTTCTATGTTTGCTATTTCATTCTTATAAAGAAGGTAGAGATTTTCAAAGAATGTGCAGTATTGAGCAACCTCAACGCTTTCAACGTCAGCCCAAATTTTATTACAATTATCCCGATCAATTTCATTCTCCTCTAACCGGGCGTAAACTTTCATCAATCGGTCGCTGTCATGAAAATAATTGTTGAGGTTGATGAGCATGTCGCTACATGTGACTTGCTGACCATTCTTCAATTCAATGGCAATAAATATTGTTCCTAACAAAGTAACAGCTAATGAGAATATTCCCACTGATGCTTCTTCGCCCGTCTTGAACCACATTATCACTATAAGGCACAATAATAGCAGAACAATGACGGATAGGATAATGATGGTTGCTAACCGGGAGCGATGTCTTAGTTGTGTCATATCAATCAAATATTACTCGTGGATTCATCTGAGCCGGGGAACGCCAATCAATATTATATTTTTCTTTGAGCAGTCTTCTTTTTTCGTGCCAGTACATATGGCAGAAGCCCCTCCCTCTATGGCTGTCTTTGAAAAGATCGTCCAATTCCTTTTCAACTTCTTTGTTAATCTTTTTCCACTCGGGAGTCGATTCTATCGGGTCTTTTTTCAGCATAGTTTTAGTGTAATAAGGGTTATGTTGTCACCTCCACTGGCCGCTTTGGCCAATTCAACAAGTTTTTGCGGATATTCTATGTCGGCTTCGATGGCGTCGTCATTAACAAGGTCGCTAAGTCCGTCGGAGCAAAGCAGGTAAATGTCACCTTCCTTCGGAATTATCGAGACTACATCAGAAATGAAATCAGCCGGATGATTGCCCATATAGTTGTATATGAGATTTGAAGGAATGTCGGCATTGCCGGTGCGATTGCGCTCGGAATGATCGACTGAAAGCTGCTTTAGCACCCCCTGCCTAAATCTATAACAACGGCTGTCTCCAACATTTATGAGCCATAATTTTTCATTGCTCAAAATAAGAGCAATGAAAGTGGTGGCCATATCTGCCAATTCAGGCCGTATGGCAGCAGAATCAAGCACCAATTTATTTGCAGAAACGGCCCACTCCTTTAGTGCGGTAAGGATCTCACCTTTGTAATCAATTAGATTCTTAACAAACTGAGCAAACGACCGAGTCACTATCTCAGAGGCTATCTCCCCTCCTTCATAGCCGCCCATACCGTCCGCAACGGAGAAAGCTATGACACCATCGGAAGAGTTGACACTTCCGGCTAGGTCACCATCACGCAGAATCGTGCCGGCCACATAAGCCATATCCTCATTGTTGGTGCGGACACAACCTATGTCTGATACAGCTTCGTAGAGAATCGTTGTCCTCATATTTCTATGACGTCAAAAACATAGGTTCCAATATCTACTGCATCTCCGGGAGAGAATGCCACAGGTGTATTGGCGGGTACTTCCTTGTCATTGACATAGGTCCCGTTGGTGCTCCCGAAGTCAATGATGAACCATCTGCCACCACGTTTCACAAACTTCCCGTGACGACGCGAAATAAGGGTCAGGGGTGCCAAGAGAGAAGCATAAGGACTGTCTTGGCGTCCGATAATGGCTTCCGGCTCAAGCTTAAGGATGAGACCGCCACTACGCGCTTTCAATGCAATAGTCTTTTCTACATCCTCCTTAGTGTCACCTCCGGAAGTAGTTCCTCCCGGCTTACGAGCTATCATTGGTTTGCCACATTCGGCACAAAATGGGTCTGTGCCCAATGTGTGGCAATTGACACATTCGAGTAATTCCACGCCGCATTGGTCGCAATATTTGCTATCTTCGGGGATCATTTCACCGCAGGCGGGACATTCTATCTGGTTCATCGAAAATCAGGTATATCAGAGGCCTCAATGGTGGTCAAGGCATCTGGGTTAATATCTATGATAGAGGGATCAGCGGCAATTCGATTGCCCTGAAGCTCCACTACTTCGTTGAGAAGATTCACTACTTCGCGCGCGTTACCAAAGTGAAGCCCCTTGGAAGAAACCATATTGCGTATGTATGCCTTCGTCTTTTCTTCGGCTTCAGGAGTAAGAAGAAACTTACGCTTGCGTGCGTTGAGGTTGAATATGGCATATAGAGCATCCGCGTCATAATCGTCTATATGGAATTTCTTATTGAAGCGGCTCATGAGTCCTGGGTTGCCACGTTGTATCAACTCCTGCATGCGATCCTGATAGCCGGCTATGACTACAACGAATTTGCCTTTATCATTCTCCATACGGGTCATCAATGCATCCAATGCTTCATTTCCTGTATTGTTCATGCTACCGGGCTGGGGCAGCAAGTTATAGGCTTCGTCAATAAAGAGGACACCACCCATAGCCTCATCAACCGCNTTGTCCATATTTTGACCTGANGCATTGACATAGCTCGAAAGGATGGTCTTTGCTTCTCGTTCAATGACTTTGTCGGACGGAAGGACTCCGGCGGCGAAGAGCACCTCTCCTAAACGCTTGGCAATAGTTGTCTTTCCTGTTCCGGGGTTACCGGTGAGGATGATGTTGACCGGCTGGAGTGCTGATGCTCCCAATCCACGCTCCATCCGCATTCGGTTGACCATTGCAACGTTAGCCAGTTTACGGATCTCTTCCTTGATTTCGGTCATCCCAATGAGATCGTTCATAGAAGCTATCACCTCATCAACGGTTTTTGCCGGCTTGTCATTACCAGTTAGGTCACCTTGTGTTAGAACGAATTCCTGTGAAGGTTCGAGCGTTCCTTCCTTGAGTCCTTTTTGTACTCGGGCGTTCTGTGCTTTGATGGCTTTGTCAACAGCGTTGCGGACGTCACGCGCATTTCCAAAGTCTTTCTTGCGAGCGATATACATCTTCTCGAAAAATTTGTCGATCATCTTATCGGTGTCATCATCAAGAGTATACCCGTGCGACTTTATCATGCGTCTGGCAATTTCGGTAAGCTCCGGACCTTTGTAGTCGCGGAACTCTATCAACTCGTTGAAACGTGATTCGAGTCCGGGATTGGCATTGTGGATGAAATAATCCATTTCACGTGGATATCCGGCGAGAACCACTACCAGTTTGCCCTTGCGATCCTCCATATTCTTGAGGAGCACTGTCACTGCTTCATTCCCGAACTGGTCATCAGCACCGTTCCACATATTATATGCCTCATCGATGAAGAGGATTCCACCCATGGCTTTGTCAAATGCCGCATCAACCTTTGGACCTGTGTGACCGACATACTGTCCCCGGAGATCTTTAGGCGCCACCTCCACAAGCTGGCCGGAAGGAAGTATGCCCATGGCGCTGAGAGCGTCGGCAAAGACTCGAGCCATCGTAGTCTTGCCTGTTCCCGGATTGCCTAAGAAGAGGAAATGATCCTTTAGCTCATACTCTTTGTCGGGATGGAGTTTGCGGAATGAACTTATGGAGTCAACGATTCCTGTCATGATTTTCTTGATGTTGCCCACTCCGACATACTTGTCGAACTCGCTCATAACCTCTTCGAGGGTCCTTGGCACATACTCCTTGCCCTGTATGTCTTCCATGATCACCTTTGTGGGCATGGAGCCGCGGCCTCGGCGAGTAGCTTTCATGACAATGTCGTTTGCCTTAGTATTAGCAAGATGAGCATTTCCGAAAGTATCGCTATTACGCCTTTCAAAGTTGAACACACGACAAAGTTTCTCAAAGGTTCCGGAGACGAAGTCCATCTTGTACTTCTCCTTCATGATAACCTGACAAATCTCAGCAACTTCTACAGGAGAATACTCCGGCAGACGAAGATTGAGTGCGAAAAGACCTTTGAGTTCAGGTTTGGAGTCGATAAACTCTTGAAACTTGTTATCGCCGACTACTATCATGATAAACTCCTCGTCTTCAAGCGAGAAATGAAGGCGTGCACGGTCTAATACATACTCCAAAGGCGTGCCGATAAGTGGGTTGTCCGGATTTTGGCTGAAATTTCGTTGTGCGTCATCTATCATCACTGCCTTGGCGGGATTCTGTTCGAGGTCAATGTTCTCCAGTGATGTGGCAGTATAAGCCTGACATTCACTTTCCTCAATTATTCCTTCGTCCATGAGGTATTCAGAGATAGCCATGAGTAACTCCGTTTTCCCTGTGCCGGAAGGACCCGTAATCAGAATATTGGTGTTAAGGGTTTTAAGAGCACCTTTGCCATGAGCTTTAGTAACGATTTTGATAGTGTGCACAAGTTCACGGACCGCCTCCTTTTGTGCTTCGAGACCAATGAGGTCGTCGAGACGATCCTTCTTTACTTTCGGAGCCTGTCGGGTGGTTATTTCGGGTGAACCGACTGCAAGCTCCGCACCACAATAGCGACAGAACTTCGCTTGTTCGCGGTTCTCCTTATGACATTTTTCACATGTTTTCATTAGTTCCCTTTGTGACGTGTGTTTCCGTATTTGTCAGTCTCGTAAGTGCCAAGCGGACCCGAATTGATAGTGTTACCCTTGAAATCCTTGGAATCAGTCCCCTTGAACATCCAGCCGGCGAATATAAGCACACAAGCTGCAAAAAGGAAGTTGATAACCACAAAGATGGCGGAGATTACAGTAAGCACTATACCAATATAGAGGAGAATGATGATCACCATGTCGGCAGGCCCTTCAACTTCACCCACGAAACGATAGTTCTTCACTGAGAACACCATCATTGCGGCTACTATACAGTAGGGAATCAAAAGAGGGGTAGCTATCCAATAGCCGACATCATCAGGGTTTACCCACCAGGCTGCATCGGTGCCAAGCGAGAATGCGGCCCCAATTTCAAGTAAAGAGATGACGCAGAGGGGCAGTGAATAACACCACCGCATAAACATTGGAGCTTCATCGCCCTTGAAGAGGCGCCAGATTAGGAAGATTGCGGAGAAGATGGCACAGAAGAGCGCAATCAGACCCGGCTTGGATGTGCGATACCAATCGCCCAGCCATGTGTTGCTGAGATAGTTGCGGATGCCAAGACCGGCAGTAGTTTCCCCTTTTTCATTTACAGGTTTAAGATCCTTATCCGGGAATACCACCTTATAATAGTTCCCTTCGTATTCAAATACGAGACCTTCTTGATGTACAAAGCCTGAACCTGCATAATTATAGTCCTTTCGTTTAGGAATTTCGAATGCTTCAATAATTGTCCCGTTGTCGAGATACATATCGTAGTCCCGCTTCACATATTTCCAATGACCATCTGCAGGTTCGACTTGTACAAAANGNGCTTTCCCTGNCTTATTGGCTACTTCATAGCGTTGAGTCTTGCCAGTGTCTCCGGCAAAAGCCATTATTACGGGTGCTATGATCGCGAGTAAAAGAATTAAAAACTTCTTCATTTTGCTCTAAATTAAGTTAATATAAAGTGTCTTCGCCGAGGATATTGCCGGAAGATTTTGTTTCTTTTTCTGAGGGCTCTTCCTGTGTGGAGGAAGCCTGTTCCTCTTGTTCGCTGTCCACAGAATTTTCTACTTTCTTTTTTGTGACTGTTTTCTTCTTGACAGGTGTAGATGAATCAGTAGCAGATGAAGTGGATGTTTTAGATAGTGGAGTTTGGATGAAGTTAACCTGGTTCATTATCTTCTTGCGGTCATAATAATGCCCTTCCATAACTTTTCTGCCTTTATTGTAAGTAGCTTCAAGGGTCTGCTTCCCATAACCCATCTCATCGGGCCAGAATCGGAACATTTCAGGAAGGGTGTCGTTTTCGCTCCAGACTTTTCCGTGAGCCTCTACAGGAGCTTGGCCGGCGATAATCATGGTGCCAAAGATTTGATCGTCAGGATTGATGGAGTCGATGTTACACACGATAGTGGTACCACCATATTTTACTTTCCATGTGCCCAATACCCATTGCCCTGATTTAGCTTTGATAGCCTCCTGCTCGGTCACCCATGATTTATCGCCACTGAAGCCGGGGGTCCAGAAATACCAGAGAACGAAAAGCATCCAAACGATACCAGCCCAACGCCAACCGTCGAACCAGATGTTGGAGCGGTTAGTCTTGTTGTTGGCTACCTGAAGGTCGGAATACTTAGTAATGACATTCTCCTTGGAGAGGTTGATATCCTTATAGGCATAGTAGAGGGCATCGAGCTGTCGGAATTCAAACTCGTCGCCGCGGATGGTTACGCCACCGGTATCTGTCTCATGGAGTCGTATAAACGAGATTGATTTCCATATTAATAGGATGGCGAGTACAACCAATATTGCGATCGCGAGGAAGCCCGGGAACCAAGCGAATGCGGCGTAGAACACTGCCGTGAGTACAGCTCCGACCACAGCACTTGGTACGATCGTTGTCCAGAAGCCGGGACCCCACATGGCTGCATTGAATATAAAAGCACCGATGGCGCAGATGATGAAAGTGGGGACGATATGACCCTTGATAGGATTGACGGTGTCGGGCAGCCCGTTGATCAGTAATGCAATAATCATCACTAATGACGGAATGCCGCATGTTATCCAGAAGAACCACCTGCCGAAGTTTACGCCCTTGTAGCTCTTTTTGAGCGTAGTGGCTGCATCGTCGATTTCACTGATTGCCTCATTATAGCGCTCCACGTAGAAGTTATCCGGATCGAATTCAGAGAGGAAGTCAAGATACTCAACCGTCTTGTTTTCGTAGGTGAAACGCTTGGTCAGATCAAGCTTGGGATCCTCCTGGAAGAAGACTGTGAGCCAAGCTTGAAGCCAGCGTTGCTTAATGCCCTCATCGTTCTCATCCTGGAAGTTTAGGAGCGTATGTTGCCCTTTCTCAATGGATGCACGCACCACATCGCGTGGCATCTTTAAGAGCTCGTCGGGCTCATATATGCGTTCACCATCGAGGGGATAATACGGTTGACGTCCGAGAAATCCGGTGATGCCTTTATACACACCGACCACAATGTTATATGGTCCGGGCTTGTCGTAATTGTCTTTGCTGTCGGCAGTGCAGAAGAGCATCCAGCTGAGAAACGTCATATAGTTCTTGCCGCGAGAGCGCAAGAAGTCGGCCACGCGCGACTCTTCAAATGTTAGGAATGTATTAAACTTAGGCTTGAGCGAAAGGTCACCGGAAGCCATTTCCGCCATAAGGTTTTCCATCATCTCACCAAGACTTTCTATGGAATAACAACGATTAGGGTCGTCAAGGTCGGTGTTGAAATAGTAGTCGGCACTTGGATCGAGTTCATAGGCAACACGGTAGGCATTATTAGCGTTGAAATTGATCGATTCGGGGTCGTCTGAAACGTTGTCGAGGAGCATGCGAATCTTTCCGGCAAGCGCGGGATCCTGTTGAGCGAGCCACAATACGAAGGCCGGCGACACAAGCATGAACCAGTTGAAGTAGCCGAAGTCTTCTCCGTTGCTGTGGAGGATTTCAAGAACCGACTTGATATCGTGCACCGCACACACTGATTCCTTCTCAGCAGAGTAGAGCGGAAGTGGAAGTGATGGAGCCATCAGGATGGCGAGGTAGAATCCTACCAGAAGGGACTTGACCCCATCTCCCATGTCTTCGGGAAGAGTTTCGGCATAGTCTTCAATAGCCTCTACTACTTCGTTGAGACCAAGGGCCCGCAAGTAGATTTTGAGACGCGTATCTGTTAATAAAATTTCGTCGGCCATGTCCTGGGCATTTTCAGCAACATAAACTGTGAGCTGGCCCGGGCCTTCAATGGTGTCGCCTTGTGGTGAAACATATTCCATGGCCGGATCCAGCAGGTAGGCTGCCGTCCATAGACCTCCATCTTGGTCCTCAGGATACCTTTCTTCTACAATTTCCTCGACATTGACGGCTACTTCATTGCGACCAGTCTCTTCCAGCCAGCGGGTGACACGGCCTGAGTAGAGGTATTTCTTGCCCAAAGCATCATCCTCCACAAGATAGCGTGCCAGTTCAGCGGGTGAATTGGCAACCTGATTCTTGGCAGAGTTGAATACGACATGGAAGTTTGATTCGGACTTCTCTGAAATGAGTTCCTCTCCCTTGACCCAATGCTTTATGTCATCGAATGTGGCGCGATCAGCCATCTTCAAGCGAGTCAGGGCAGTAATAAGCGATGCCATGTGGGATGACATATCCTTTGGCATGGGGAGGTTTTCGTTGAGTTTGGCTCGTAAAAGAGCAGACTCATTGGCTGTAAGTTTGTCCTTACCCATCCAAAGACAAAGTAGTGCCACACCGAGAGAGAAGTAATCACTTTCTACACCTACTTCTGCCGGTTCGCCGGGGACGTTGGTATAGAATTCCGGAGCAGCATAGACCGGCGACCGCATTTCGTCAATTTTAACGTATGACCCTTCAGGGCACTCCACTGAAATGCCAAAGTCTGCCAGAACAATGCGAGTTTTCTCTTTGTCAAGATAGAAGAAGTTCGCCGGTTTGATGTCGCGATGGAGGATACCGTGTTTTGCCAGGAAGTCGATTGCTGCACCCATTTTTACTGCAACTTCAGTGAGTGCTTTTTCATCGCCTTCAAGGATGACACCGTCCAAAGAGCCTCCTTCGCAGAACTCCATAAGTTCGTAATCATTCTTTTCACCCGGGTGATTAGGGTTCTCCCATTCCCCATGACTTATCAAAGGTACGACCAGACCACTTCCGCTTAGCTTCCGGATCTTCTCAAGAACCTGATGGTTAGGCCTATGTTCAGGGTCGTAATAGTAAATTTTCAAGGCGTATTTTTTACCATCTCGAGTGACAGTAAACACGATAGCTTCCCCGGACGACGCAGAAAGAACGCCTTCATTTTTATATTTCTTACCGTCAAACTCAAAGAAGTCAGGCCACTCCGTTGCGTGAGTCTCGGCTTCTTTGTTGCTGAGAGTTTTCTGAAAGGCACGGTCGCCGACCTCGTATGGACGGGGCTGGTTGCTGTTCTGATTTCCGCGTTCCGTCTTTCCGGTTGCGTGCTCGTCGGCAACGTTACGCGTTGCCTTTCCTGTGGAATGAGCATCAGCTTCTCCTCGGACTGCTTTACCGGTAGCGTGAGTATCGGGATTAGAGGCAGGGCGGCGGTTTCCGGCTTTGCCAGTGGCATGAGGGTCGGAGCCGGATGCAGGACGGGGAGAGCCTGCTTTGCCGGTGGCATGTGCATCGGAGGCGGCGGGGCGGCGTGAGCCACGTGCGCCTATTGTCTTGTCTTCTTCGGCCATCTTATTTTCGTAGTTTTAAGTTTCTTTTAATAGTTGTAATTCTTTGTGGTGCGTTCAGTGCGGGTAGAAGAGCCTTTAAACTTACTGCTTAGCACATGACGCCTACGTTTACTTCCGCGCTCCTTATGCCCGCAGACACTGCACTTGTAGTGAAGCTTGTAGTTGTCATAACGCACCTGCTCTTCGTAATCGTCGTCGCGGTAAGTAGTGTCAGTGTCAACAGTTCTACGATGATTTTCCTCTCGAACTTTTTGACTGCCACGGTAAACGTCCGTCCACTCTTTGGTGGTGTAAGTCTTTTGGCCAATTTGCGTCGATTTTGTGCGCGTTTCAGTACCGTGCTCGGAATGCAGGAACTCCTCCTGATCGAGATACATGGTGTCCATCCCTCGGCAGTTTTGACATCGAGTGTGAGGAACCACATCTTCAAGCTGAATATTANAGAATTCCCANAGAGAANATGAGGCNCAAATAATCAATGCGGCCACCCACCAGTAGGCTCCCCATGCCATTAAGGCGATGATCCAATAATATGTGAACACTCCAGCGAGAACTGCCATGACAGCGAGAACTGCCATATCTGACAATGAATAGAGGATTCTCGGATAGTGTAATATCCAGTAAATAATACCCAAAGGAATTCCTGCGACCGCAAATATCCATATCAATCCCAATATCATTGAAAAGATTGTGCCAACCCATCCCAGAAACTTCTTGAAGCCGGTTTTCTCAAAATCAGAACCAAGGTAAGATTCTTTATAGACTCCGGTTCGTGTGAGAAAAGTGGTGAGCGGCATATCATAGATTACAGAGGTAAGAGGTAGATATTTCAATAGCCATGCTCCTCGATCGGTGGCAAAATCAAGAGAAGAGGCCATTGCCACTGAATCCTTGCCGAATGTAATGACAGGATAATAAAACTTTCCATCTTCAGGATTAAACACAAAAGTCCTGAACCTCACCTCTATATCATTGGCAGAGTTCCTTGCAATGTATTTCATCGGACCCACTGCTTTCTCAGCCTCAGCAATGTTAAGACCATCTGCAAGCTTTTTCAGCTTTCCGAGTGACATTAATTTAGAGAAATTATGACGCTCTTGAAGTTCGTATTTATCAAAATTCTTAATTGCGGGATAATAGTGGTAGCGATCAATATCAACAGATTTACCATTTTTGACAAGAATTCCTTTAGGACGCTTTTCGCCATAATGAAGGCCATATGCTGTTCGCCTCATATTCTTGGGCGTTTCCATACGGACGGTATCACCGCGAAGATTGGGATTGCTGGTAATGTAATTTATATCGGCCCACCAGTTATATAGGGCACCACGGAAGCCTGAAGTGGTTTCAACAAGTAGTCGCCCATTATTGGAGTCATCGATAATACCAAGAACCCTGACTGAATCACCTTGTGCAAGATTTGTTACGATTGTGTCGTTGCCGAAGTAAGAAAAGATTTTAGCACCTTGTCGCACGCCAATCCATGGACCGTCGGCACTGTAATTGTGTCTCGTGAGTAAGTCCATGCCTACTACCACAATAATAAAAATCAATGGTATCGACAGAAAGCCAAGACTTGACTTCAAGGATACTTTAGGATAGTTATATTTCATCTTTATATTGTTGATTATAAGGTTAAGAAAAAAAGAAAAACTTGAAGCCTTATTTTATATTTAAGGATGTTTTGATATCCTTTGCATGGGTAGAGATATATTCTTCCACGCTGATATACTCCCATACCCCGCCGAGCTCGGGATGCGCACATTCTGAAGGAGTATCATGGAGGTTGCTGCAGAAGTTGCATCTCCATTGAGTCGGATTGTAGGCAGACATATCGCAAGTGGTTTCTGTGACTACAGTGGCTACCTTGCGTGCGGCGAAGTAGTCGCGTTGCTGCTCGGGTGTGTATTCAGGGGGTGGAGTGAGGGCCGCCAGAGCCTCGTTCATCTCGGCCGCTTTTTCTTTATAAGCCTTAAGGAGGTCGTCAATGTTGACAGTAGAGAGGGCATATTGTTTCCGCGCCGGCGCCACAGACTCTGATTTATGCTCTGTGGATGGTTGAGATCCGATCATTCCAAGAAGATCTGCATACTCATCAAGTAGTGCTTTGTCTTGTTGAGATAGTTCAATCTGCTCTTCCCCGGGTGCATTGTTGCGCAACTGCTCAATTTGAGTGTGAAGTTCGGCGAGTTCGTCAGCTTTGGCTTTCACACGCCGGAAAGCCGGGTCTGTTTGGGCGGCTTCGAGCGCTCGTTGGG
>WFLX010050998.1_pt1 | contig 13239 bp, 5 predicted proteins | sample 4967041 | NCBI WGS metagenome assembly WFLX01 (sample SAMN12857096, study PRJNA449069) | gut metagenome | isolation source: stool from male and female vole | host: Microtus ochrogaster | place: USA:Florida | collected 2017
CGCGTATGCTCAAGAGCAGTGTGGTTGATTCCCAGCACCTTTTGCTCGCACTCTTCCACAACAATGAAGTTCAGTCACTTGACATGATGCGTGAGTTTGCCGAAGCCGGCGTTACATATCAGAATCTGTATCATCTGCTCGGCAATATGGCTGATACCCCCAAGATGGGGCCGTCATTCAGCGACGAGGAGGATGAAGAGGAGAGTCTTGAGGGAGGTAACCAGCGTCCGTCAGCTCCCCAGTCGTCAGGTGCAAAACGTGGCAATGATACACCGGCGCTTGATAAATTCGGCAACGACATGACGCGTGCCGCCGAGGAGGGTNGACTCGATCCTGTAGTAGGCCGTGAAGTGGAGATTGAGCGTCTTGCCCAGATTTTGAGTCGCCGCAAGAAGAACAATCCGGTGCTTATCGGTGAGCCGGGTGTAGGTAAGTCNGCTATTGTNGAGGGTCTTGCGCTGCGTATTGTNCAGCGTAAGGTGTCGCGTCTGCTCTTTGACAAGCGAGTGATTTCACTTGANATGGCCTCGATTGTGGCAGGTACTAAATACCGCGGACAGTTCGAGGAACGTATTAAGGCGATCCTTAACGAGCTTTCCAAGAACAAGGATATTATCCTCTTTATCGACGAGCTGCACACGATAGTCGGTGCCGGNAATGCTTCCGGTTCGATGGATGCCGCCAATNTGCTGAAGCCTGCGCTTGCCCGTGGCGAGATACAGTGCATCGGTGCGACTACGATCGATGAATACCGTAAGAATATTGAGAAAGACGGTGCTCTTGAACGTCGTTTCCAGAAGGTGATGGTTGAACCGACATCTCCTGAAGAGACATTGTCGATCCTCAATAATATAAAGGATAAATATGAGGCTCATCATAATGTGAATTACACNGATGATGCCCTTGAGGCTTGNGTGAAGCTCACCGAGCGTTANGTCAGTGACCGTAATTTCCCTGACAAGGCTATTGATGCTCTTGACGAGGCCGGATCGAGAGTGCATGTAAGCAATATCGTCGTGCCTAAGGAGATAGAGCAGATGGAGCAGGAGATTGCTGAAGCCAATGCCTCAAAACTCAAGGCTGCCCAGTCTCAGAATTTCGAGAGCGCCGCATCTTTCCGCGACAAGGAGCATCAGCTTAAGTTAAAGCTCGATGAAGCCAAGCGTCGCTGGGAGGCATCACTGATTGAACATCGTGAGACTGTAGATGCCGAGCGTGTGGCCGAGGTAGTGGCAATGATGACAGGAGTGCCTGTACAGCGTATCGCTCAGGCTGAGGGCATGCGTCTCCGTGAGATGGGACCGAAGCTGAAGAGTGCCATCATCGGGCAGGATAAGGCCATTGATACCATTGTCAAGGCTATCCAGCGTAACCGTGTTGGTCTGAAGGATCCCAACAAGCCGATAGGAACGTTCATGTTCCTTGGCCCGACAGGTGTGGGTAAGACCCATCTTGCAAAAAAACTGGCGGAATATCTGTTTGACTCGGCTGATACACTGATCCGTGTAGACATGAGCGAGTATATGGAGAAGTTTACCGTCAGCCGTCTTGTAGGAGCGCCTCCGGGATATGTAGGTTACGAGGAGGGCGGACAGCTTACCGAGCGCGTACGTACACGCCCGTATTCGGTAGTGCTGCTTGATGAGATCGAGAAAGCCCATCCCGATGTGTTCAACCTGCTGCTTCAGGTGCTTGACGAAGGTCGTCTTACCGACTCACTCGGACGCAAGGTGGATTTCAAGAATACCATCATAATCATGACCTCCAATATCGGCTCACGTCAGCTGAAGGAATTCGGCTCAGGCGTAGGATTTGCGACACGTCAGCCTTCGGAGGAGAAAGATTACTCACATGGNGTGATCCAGAAAGCCCTTAACAAGGCGTTCTCACCGGAGTTCCTTAACCGTGTCGACGACATCGTGATGTTTGATCCGCTGAGCAAGGATGCGATATTCCGTATCATTGACATTGAGCTTGCCGGATTTTACAAGCGAGTGGAGGGCCTGGGATATAAGCTTGAGATTACCGAGGCTGCCAAGAATTATATNGCCAACAAGGGATATGACTCGCANTATGGTGCCCGTCCGCTTAAGCGAGCCATCCAGAAGTATCTNGAGGATCCCCTGGCTGAGATGATAATCAATGCCGCTATCGAGGATGGCCATGTCATATATGTCGATTATGACTCCGAGGCTGACAAGATAGTTACCCGAGTTGAATAATCAGGTTTTAATCCGTTATCAAGAATAAGGTGCGATCGATACAGATCGCACCTTTTTTTGTATATACATACAATAAGATATAACTAATAAAGCCAATTTGCAATCATAATAAAGTTTTTTTGAGAAAAATACAAAATAAGTATTGTAGTTTTTGACTTTATGCTTATCTTTGCATCGAATTTCAGTTTTCTTAATATTATCTCAGTAATATGAGCGAAATAAGATTCACTAAGATGCACGGGATCGGCAATGATTATATATACATTTATTGCCCTGATAACCTGCCCCCACGCCTTGAGGAACTGGCTGTGGAGATGAGTGATCGCCATACTGGAGTTGGAGGTGACGGCATTATTCTGATATGCCCCTCGGATGTCGCCGATTTCAAGATGCTTATTTATAATGCTGACGGCTCGGAAGCCCGCATGTGTGGCAATGCCAGCCGGTGTGTCGGTAAATATGTGTACGAACATGGCCTTACTGACAAGACATCGGTGACACTGGAAACTTTGTCAGGCATCAAATATCTCACGTTGCATGTCAACGAAGGTCATGTAGGGCTTGTCACCGTCGATATGGGCGAGCCGGTATTTGATCCGGCAGCAATTCCGGTTGTGCACGCCGGGCCGAGGGCAATCCAACTGCCTGTGACTATCGATGACACCACGGTTGAAATAACGGCGGTGTCGATGGGTAACCCCCATGGAGTAATATATGTCAAGCGGCTCGACGATGTGGATGTACACTCGTTGGGCCGTCGTCTTGAATGCCATACCATTTGGCCTGACCGTGCAAATATCGAGTTTGCCGAAGTGCTGTCGCCGACAGAGATCAGGATGCGGGTATGGGAGCGCGGAAGCGGCGAGACGATGGCATGTGGCACAGGTGCCTGCGCCACCGCAGTAGCAGGGGCGGTCACCGGGCGCACGTCACGCCATGTTACGGTACATCTGCTTGGTGGAGATCTCGATATAGAGTGGAGGGAGAGTGACAATCACGTGTATATGACCGGTCCTGCGGCNACCGTGTTTGACGGCACTTACTTCAGGCACCACTGACAGAGTTTAAGATTAAGGTAAAAATGATTGTTTAAGATATGATTAAGGTTAACGATAATTTCTGTAAGCTTCCTGCAAGTTATCTATTNTCGGAAGTAGCACGGCGTATAGAGGCATTCAAGGCCTCACATCCCGGNGTGGANATTATCCGCATGGGTATCGGCGATGTTACGTCACCTGTATGTGAAGCGGCNGTTGAGGCAATGCATCGTGCTGTCGATGATGAGGCCAGTATAGAATCTTTTCACGGCTACGGTCCGGAGCAGGGATATGCNTTTCTGCGTGACAAGATAGCCGAGTTTGATTATCAGGCCCGTGGCATTGATGTGGATGCTTCTGAAATTTTTATCAGCGACGGTGCCAAGAGCGANACCGGCAATATCGGTGACATACTGTCCAAGGATTGCCGTATAGCTGTTACCGATCCTGTGTATCCCGTATATGTGGATACGAATGTGATGGCCGGCCGAGCCGGTGAGCTTGTTGACGGACATTGGAGCAATATAGAATATCTGCCATGCACGGCTGAAAATGATTTTGTTCCGGCTCTTCCGGAGAAAGCTCCCGATGTGATATATCTGTGCTATCCGAACAATCCTACCGGTACTGCGCTGACACGCGATCAGTTGGCTGAGTGGGTACGCTATGCGCGTGAGCACAATGCGCTTATCATGTTTGACTCTGCTTATGAGGCATATATTCATGAGGATGATGTCCCTCATAGCATTTATGAGATCGAAGGAGCGCGTGAGGTGGCGATTGAGTTCCGCAGTTTTTCAAAGACAGCAGGTTTTACCGGTGTACGTTGCGGTTATACTGTTGTCCCAAAGACATTGATGGGAGTTGACGGTGAGGGAAAACAGGTTTCGCTTCATGCTTTATGGAACCGCCGCCANTGCACCAAGTTCAATGGTGCAAGCTATATTTCCCAGCGTGCCGCAGAGGCTTTGTATAGCGAGGAGGGCCGACGTCAGGTTGCCGATACGATTGCATATTACATGCGTAACGCTGCCGTATTGCTTGAGGGAGCGGCCAAGGCCGGACTTGAAGCTTTCGGAGGTATCAACTCTCCATATATCTGGATAAAGACTCCTCATGGAATGACCTCATGGGAATTTTTTGATGCCCTGCTTGAGAAGTGTCATGTGGCCGGCACCCCCGGATCCGGCTTCGGACCATCAGGTGAAGGTTACTTCCGACTGACTGCGTTCGGACGCTACGAGGCCACTCTTGAGGCCGTAAAGCGTATNGGTCAGACTAAATTTTAAAGAATTCAAATTTAATCATTATTATAATTACTTGTTATGTCAAAGTTGAGATTTAAAGTGGTTGAAGAGGCCTTTGACCGNAAGGCAGTACCGGTGGAAATACCGGCAGAGCGTCCCGAAAAGTACTACGGTAAGTATGTGTTTAACCGCCAGAAGATGTTTGAATATCTTCCCAAGCACACATACGATGCTCTTGTTGATGCCATCGACAATAAAAAGCCGCTTTCGCGTGATATTGCCGACAGTGTGGCCGACGGTATGCGTCGCTGGGCTATTGATAACGGTGCCCGCCACTATACTCACTGGTTCCATCCGCTGACCGACGGCACCGCTGAAAAGCATGATGCCTTTATCGAGCATGACGGCAAGGGTGGTGTTGTAGAGAAATTCAACGGTAAACTGCTCGTTCAGCAGGAGCCGGATGCATCGAGCTTCCCTAACGGCGGTATCCGTAATACTTTCGAGGCCCGCGGTTATTCAGCATGGGATATCTCTTCACCGGCATTCATCCTTGACGAGACTCTTTGTATCCCGACTATCTTCATTTCATATACCGGTGAGTCACTTGACTACAAGACTCCGCTGCTTCGTGCGCTCAATAGTGTCGACAAGGCTGCTACCGCAGTTGCACGCTACTTTGATCCCGAGGTAAATCATGTAAACTCTTATCTCGGCTGGGAGCAGGAATACTTCCTTGTAGATGAAGCTCTCTATTCGGCACGTCCCGACCTTGTAATGACAGGCCGCACTCTTATGGGCCACGAAAGTGCTAAAAACCAGCAGCTCGAGGACCACTATTTCGGTGCTATTCCTTCACGCGTTGAGGCATTCATGCTTGATCTTGAGATAGAGTGCCATAAACTCGGTATTCCTGCCAAGACCCGTCACAATGAGGTTGCACCCAACCAGTTTGAGCTCGCTCCTATATTTGAGGAGACCAATCTTGCCAACGACCACAACCTGTTGCTGATGTCAGTGATGGCTGAGGTAGCACGCCGTCACAACTTCCGTGTCCTCCTCCACGAAAAGCCGTTCTCAGGCATTAACGGTTCAGGTAAGCACAACAACTGGAGCCTCGGTACTGATACCGGTGTGCTGCTGTTTGCTCCCGGCAAGACTCCGATGGGCAATCTTCAGTTCATTACTTTTGTTGTCAATGTAATGGCTGCTGTTTACCGTCATAACGGTCTGTTGAAGGCTTCGATCATGTCGGCTACCAACGCTCATCGTCTTGGCGCCAATGAGGCACCTCCTGCAATTATCTCGATTTTCGCCGGCTCACAGCTCACCGATATTCTTAACGCACTTGAAACCAGTGAGAGCGATGAGCTCATAAATGTTTCATCAAAGAAGGGCCTGAAGCTTGATGTGGATCAGATCCCTGAGATTATGGTCGACAGTACTGACCGCAACCGTACTTCTCCCTTCGCATTCACCGGCAACCGTTTCGAATTCCGTGCCGTAGGTTCATCAGCCAACTGTGCTTCAGCCATGATCGCGCTTAATGCCGCAGTAGCCGAGCAGCTTGAGGACTTCAAGAAAAAGGTCGATGCACGTATTGAAAAGGGTGAGACTCTCGTTCATGCGATCGTATCAGAGCTCAAGGAACTGATCGCTTACAGCAAGCCTATCCATTTCGACGGCAACGGATATAGTGACGAGTGGAAGGAAGAGGCAGCACGTCGCGGACTCGACTGCGAGACCAACGTTCCGAAAATCTTNGACTCTTACATGAGCAAGTCATCGATTGACATGTTCAAGCAGACCGGAGTGTTTAACGAAGTGGAGCTGAAAGCCCGCAATGAGGTNAAGTGGGAGATGTACACCAAAAAGATCCAGATNGAGGCNCGTGTGCTCGGTGATCTTGCCGTCAACCACATNATCCCTGTCGCAATACGCTATCAGTCGGTACTTACTGACAATGTATTCAAACTCAAGACTCTNTTCCCCAATGAGAAGGGCGACAAGCTTGCACAGCTTGACCTTGACACCATCGAGCGTATGTCAAAGCACATGGCGATAATCATGGAGGAGGTCAAGAAGATGGTGAATGCACGTAAGGCTGCAAACATGATTGAAAACGAGCGTGAGAAGGCTCTTGCTTATCATGACAACGTATTGCCGTGCATGGATGTGATCCGTTATCATATCGACAAGCTGGAGCTTATGGTCGATGACGAGATGTGGCCGCTTCCCAAGTATCGTGAACTGCTCTTTATCCGCTGATAAAGCATAAATATTTATGGCATCGGGTGTCATGGCGACAGCGATGACACCCGGGCCTTTTAATTCCATTTACTATTCTGATCTTATTTTACGTATGAAAAATAATCAGCCACTCGCTTGTCGCGGTCTGTATGATCCGCGCTATGAGCATGATGCCTGTGGTGTGGGTCTGCTTGTCAATATAAAGGGCATCAAGTCACATCAGCTGGTTGAGAAGGGCCTGCANGTCCTCGAACACATGGTGCACCGTGGAGCTGAGGGCGCCGATCCCAAGACAGGTGACGGCGCAGGTATAATGGTGCAGATCCCTCATGAATTTATTCTGCTTCAAGGTATCGCCGTACCGGAGAAAGGCCGTTATGGCACCGGACTCGTGTTCCTGCCCCATGATGAGGAATCCCGTCAGGAAATACTCGATATCATCGAGCGCGAGGCAATAGANCTCGGCCTGTCGCTTATAGCCGTACGCGATGTNCCGGTCAATAANGAGATGCTTGGNCCGGTTGCACGTGAGGCCGAGCCTGTGATAAAGCAGATATTTATCGCCGATGAGCGNACCAACGAGCCNTTGGATATCAAACTGTATGTATTGCGTCGTCGNATAGAGAAAAAGATCGCNGCATCCTCACTGGAAGGGAAGGAGGCATTTTACATCGTGTCACTTTCATCACGTGTCATCATCTATAAGGGTATGTTGTCAAGCCTTCAGTTGCGCTACTACTTCCCCGACCTGATGAATCCTCACTTCACGACAGGCATGGCGCTTGTACATTCGCGCTTCAGTACCAANACATTCCCGACATGGTCACTGGCACAGCCGTTCCGTATGCTCGGTCATAACGGNGAGATCAATACCATTCAGGGCAACCGCCTCTGGATGCAGGCCCGCGAATGTGTGCTGCATCCGAAGACACTGGGTGATAATGACGTGACACCCATTGTTCAGCCTGCGATGAGTGACTCGGCGTCACTTGATAATGTGCTTGAATTTTTCGTAATGGGTGGCATGAGTCTGCCTCATGCCCTTGCAATGCTCGTTCCTGAATCATTCAATGACAAGAACCCTATATCTCCTGAGTTAAAGGCGTTCTATGAGTTCCATTCAATCCTCATGGAGGCCTGGGACGGTCCTGCCACACTGCTGTTCAGCGACGGCCGTTATGCCGGCGGTATGCTTGACCGCAACGGTCTGCGTCCTGCCCGCTGGCTGATTACCGAAAATGATACTATGGTTATCGCTTCCGAGATCGGTGTATTGCCGTTTGAGGCTTCGGAGGTCAAGGCCAAGGGCCGTCTGCGTCCCGGCAAGATGCTGATGGTTGACATGGANGAGGGNAAGGTATACTACGANCAGGAACTGAANGAGAAACTGGCTTCGGAATTCCCTTACCGTGACTGGCTGTCGCGCAACCGTATCATCCTTGACGAGATAAGCAGCGGACGTAAGGTAGGCAACANTGTCGATGATTTCGCACGTCAGCTNCACGCTTNCTATTNCAACCGNGAGGAGGTTGNGAAGATAATCACTCCTATGGTTGCTGATGCCAAGGAGCCTGTCAACTCCATGGGCTGCGATACACCGCTTGCCGTGCTCTCAAAGGAGCCTCAGCTGCTTTTCAATTATNTCCGTCAGCACTTCGCCCAGGTGACCAACCCGCCTATTGACCCGCTGCGTGAAGAGCTTGTGATGAGTCTTGACTCATACATCGGTGCTATCAATCTCAATCTGCTNGAGCCGAGTTCCGATTTGTGTAAGATGGTATTGCTGAAACGACCCATCATCACCAATCAGGAGCTTGACATCCTTTGCAACCTCCGATACAANGGCTTCAACACCCGTAAGCTCGCCATGACCTTCCCGGTTGCTGAAGGAGCCGAGGGTCTGGAAAAAGGTGTGGAACGACTGTGTGCCGAAGCCGAGAAAGCGGTTGACGAAGGATGCAATTATATCGTATTGAGCGATCGCGGCGTTGACCGTGAGAATGCTCCCATACCTGCGCTCCTTGCCACTTCAGCGGTGCATCATCATCTGATAGAGCGCAAAAAACGTGTCCAGACTGCTCTTATCGTCGAGACAGCTGCCGCGCGTGAAGTGATGCACTTTGCGCTTCTGTCAGGCTACGGTGCGAGTGCTATCAATCCTTATCTGGCATTTGCCGTAATTAACGATCTTGTGGANCGTAAGGAGGTTCAGCTTGATTTCCATACAGCCGAGCGTAATTATATAAAGGCCATCGACAAGGGTTTGCTTAAAGTGATGTCCAAGATGGGTATCTCGACCCTTACCAGTTACAAGGGTGCTCAGCTTTTCGAGGCTGTAGGACTCTCTAATGAACTTGCCGATAAATATTTCGGCGGTACCGTCAGCAAGATATCCGGTATCGGCATGGCTGAATTGAGTCAGGACATCCTGCGTGCTCATGCAGAGGCTTATTCTGAACTGTTTGATGATGAGCAGCCGCTGCGTCACATCGGTCAGTATTCGTTCCGNAAGGATGGTGAATCTCATGCCTGGACTCCCGAGGCTATTGCGACCCTNCAGCTGGCAACACGTATGGGAAGTTACAAGAAGTTCAAGGAGTTTACTTCGATTATCGACAATAAGCCGTCGCCGATATTTATCCGCGACTTNCTTGATTTCCGCAAAGGNACTCCNGTGCCTGTTGANGAGGTAGAATCNGAGGAATCGATTATGCACCGCTTCGTTACGGGTGCCATGTCATTCGGNNCTATCAGCCGTGAGGCACATGAGGCACTCGGTATAGCCATGAATGCGATCGGAGCCCGTAGTAATACAGGTGAGGGCGGCGAACTCGCCGAGCGTTTCCAGCCGCGTCCCGACGGAACATCGGCTCGTTCCGCTATCAAGCAGGTTGCTTCCGGCCGATTTGGTGTTACGGCTGAATATCTTGTCAATGCCGACGAAATACAGATAAAGATAGCACAGGGCGCCAAGCCCGGTGAGGGAGGTCAGCTGCCGGGCTTCAAGGTCGATCAGATCATAGCAAAGACCCGCCATTCAATTCCGGGAATTTCACTTATCTCACCTCCGCCTCATCATGACATCTATTCGNTCGAGGACCTNGCTCAGCTGANATTCGACCTTAAGAATGTCAATCCTGAAGCCAAGGTGAGCGTGAAACTGGTGTCAGAAAGTGGAGTAGGCACTATCGCCGCCGGTGTTGCCAANGCCAAGAGCGATCTTATTACTATAAGCGGCAGTGACGGTGGTACCGGAGCATCTCCGGCCAGCTCTATCCGCTATGCCGGTCTGCCTGTTGAGATCGGTCTTGCCGAAACCCAGCAGACACTTGTACTCAACAATCTGCGCGGTCAGGTGAAACTTCAAGCCGACGGTCAGCTGAAAACAGCCCGTGATGTCATCATCATGGCCATGCTCGGCGCCGAGGAATATGGTTTTGCCACCAGTGCGCTTATCGTACTCGGCTGCGTCATGATGCGAAAGTGTCATCTTAATACCTGTCCTGTGGGCGTTGCCACNCAGAATGAGGAGNTACGCCGNCGTTTTGTAGGNCGTTCGGAATATGTGATAAATTTCTTCCGTTTCCTTGCCCGTGAAATACGTGAGACTCTTGCNGANATAGGTGTGCGCTCACTTGACGAGATCATAGGTCGTGCCGACATGCTGATGGTTAAGCCTGATAATGACAATTACAAGACTTCTCAGCTTGACTTCTCACGCCTGTTGTTTGTTCCTGAAGAGGCTGCAACCAACGCNATNATCAATGTAACCNCTCAGAAGCATGATATCGACAATGTACTTGACCGTCAGCTGATAAGCCGTGCATATCCGGCTATCGAGCACAAGATGCCTGTCGAACTTGAATTCCCGATTGCCAATACCGACCGTTCGGTAGGTGCCATGCTGTCAGGAGTTGTCGCCAAGAAGTATGGCGATGCCGGACTGCCCGATGACACGATCCTCTGCACATTCCGCGGATCGGCCGGACAGAGCTTCGGAGCCTTCCTCGCTCATGGCATATCATTCCGTCTTGAANGTGATGCAAACGACTATGTAGGCAAGGGCCTGTCAGGAGGTAAGATTGTCATAGTTCCGCCGAAGGGTACCATATNTACNCCTGANGATAACATAATAGCGGGCAATACACTGCTTTATGGCGCCACATCAGGTGAAATCTACATCAATGGCCGGGTAGGAGAGCGTTTCTGCGTGCGCAATTCAGGCGCTACTGCCGTAGTCGAGGGTGTAGGTGACCATTGCTGCGAGTATATGACCGGTGGCCGCACCGTGGTACTCGGTCCTACAGGGCGTAATTTTGCCGCCGGTATGAGCGGNGGTATNGCGTATGTATGGAATCCNGACGGTGACTTTGACTATTTCTGCAACATGGAGATGGTCGAGCTGTCGCTGATAGAGGATATGGCTGACAACCGTGAGCTGTACCGTCTGATCGGTAACCATTATAAGCATACACATAGCCCGTTGGCAGGAAGAATGCTCGATAACTGGCAGACGTATGTCGACCAGTTCATAAAGGTTATCCCGATCGAGTATAAGAAAGTGCTCCACGACGAGAAAATGGCTAAGTTGCAGCAGAAACTGGCTAAAGTGGAACGAGACTGACTATATGAGTAAAAATCGCTTAATAATATAACATCATGGGAAATCCAAAAGCGTTTTTGACTATTCACCGTAAGGAGGCCGGTTATCGTCCGGTCAACGACCGAGTGAAGGATTATGGCGAAGTTGAACAGACATTGAATTCAGAGGACCGTCGCCTGCAGGCTTCACGTTGCATGGAGTGTGGCGTTCCGTTCTGCCATTGGAGCTGTCCGCTGGGCAACCGTCAGCCTGAATGGCAGGACCGTCTCTATAAAAATGATATAAAGGGNGCATACATACTTCTTACGGCTACCGATGACTTTCCCGAGTTCACGGGCCGTGTATGTCCTGCACTGTGCGAGAAGGGCTGTGTGCTGAACAAGCAGCATGAGCCTGTGACCATACGTGAGAATGAGGCAGCTATTGTGGAGCGTGCCTTTAACGAGGGTTACGTTCATCCACGTATCCCCAAGATCCGTACCGGCCGTAAGGTAGCTGTGATAGGTTCCGGCCCTGCCGGACTTGCCGCTGCCAACCAGCTTAATCAGCGCGGCCACTCGGTGACCGTATTTGAGAAAAATGAAGCTGTCGGCGGCTTGCTCCGCTTCGGTATACCTGACTTCAAACTTAACAAAAGCATCATTGACCGTCGTCTTGAGCTTCTTGAGCAGGAGGGTATAGAATTCCGCACAGGAGTTAATGTCGGGATCGATATTCCTGCTTCGGCACTGCTTGAGGAATATGACGCTATATGCGTAGCCATAGGTGCTGAAGTTCCGCGTGACCTGAAGGTGGAAGGTCGTGATCTTGACGGAGTACATTTTGCCCTTGAGCTGCTTCAGCAGCAGAACCGTGTGAATGCCGGTGCTGAGATAGAGGGTGATGCCCGTATTACGGCCCGCGGCAAGCATGTGCTTGTCATCGGCGGCGGTGACACAGGCAGCGACTGTGTCGGCACTGCCAACCGACAGGGAGCTCTGTCGGTCACTCAGATTGAAATTATGCCTAAGCCTCCTGTTGATGACAATCCCGCGACCCCATGGCCNTATTGGCCCGTGGTACTGAAGACATCGAGCTCACATCTTGAGGGATGTGAACGCTACTGGCTGCTTGATACACGACGTTTTGTAGGTGCTGACGGCAAAGTTACCGCTGCTGAAGTCGAGGAAGTGGAGTGGACTACCGATCCGGCTACCGGCCGCATGACTCCGGTACATACNGGCAATGTGAAGACTNTGCCTGCCGATCTTGTCCTGCTTGCCATGGGCTTTACCAATCCTGTGGCTGAGGGCTTGCTGGAACAGCTCGGTGTCGACAAGGATGCACGAGGCAATGTCAAGACTGATTCTTCATGCCGAACCTCTTGCCCGAAAGTCTTTGCTGCCGGCGATGTGGCCAGCGGAGCGTCACTGGTAGTTAAGTGTATCGCTTCAGGACGCAAGGCTGCCCAGGGAATTGACGAGTATCTTAAAACCCTATAATGGAACAACTAAAACATGAGTGTGGCGTGGCGATGGTACGCCTGTTAAAGCCACTCGAGTATTACAAGGAAAAGTACGGTACCTGCCTCTATGGTCTCAACAAGCTGTATCTTCTTATGGAGAAACAGCACAACCGAGGCCAGGAGGGGGCCGGTATCGGAGTGATTAAAATGCACTCTCCCGCAGGGTGTGAGTATGTTTTCAGGGAGAGAGCGCTTGGTTCCGGTGCCATTCAGGAGATTTTTTCCACAGTCAACCATCAGATCGAGCAGGCTGACATAGCTGAAAAATCCCCTCAATGGATCGAAGCCAACGCACCGTTTGTAGGTGAGGTGTATATGGGGCATCTGCGCTATTCGACTACAGGCCGCAGCGGTATCAATTATGTACATCCGTTTC
>WFLX010102693.1_pt1 | contig 13236 bp, 12 predicted proteins | sample 4967041 | NCBI WGS metagenome assembly WFLX01 (sample SAMN12857096, study PRJNA449069) | gut metagenome | isolation source: stool from male and female vole | host: Microtus ochrogaster | place: USA:Florida | collected 2017
AATAAAATCGCCCTCCACCGTCTCCTCGTCCAACTCCACTGTCATATGGTAATCTTTTAATTCGGTGATGCTCTTGATTCCCTCCAGAATATAGGCGGCATGTCCCAGCAGATTCTTTACTTTCTGGGGTGTTGTGTAAGTTACTTTCGTAAAAAGCCCGAAGGCCGCCGCATACAGAAAATATCTGGAAGTATTAAACCGCCCCACATCGATCTTTTTCGGNGTTCCNGCTATCGTATTAAGCAGGCGTGTATCCTCNTCTCCGTCAAGGCCGAGGCTGTANGCAAAATCATTTGTNGATCCCGAAGGAATATAGGCGATCTGCACCGGCAGATTCTTCTTCATAAAAAAGGAAGCTGTAATATTTAAGGTCCCGTCCCCGCCGCTGCACACGATCAGATCGTACGACTTAAAATCTATGCTGNCCGCATAGTCTTCCAGACGGTTTACAAGACAGACCGNTACNAGATAATCNTGGCTGTCATAAAATTCTACCGCTTTCTGCAAACTGAGCCTCGTTTTTGTCATACCGGATACGGGATTATAAATAAGCAGAAGTTTTTTCATAGCAGTTCTCCTTTACTTCTATTTACATCAAAATTGCGAATCCGTTTCACAAATATTTTTACCACGCAGTAAAGTTATCCATTTTTTTGGGTACAGTCTGAACACCTTTGAAGTTTTGGAATTGCTCAGTATTATCACCGGAACCCACTGCTCCTCTAAANGTCACTCCCCTGTTGCCGCCGCTNAATCCAAGCTCGCCCGCTCCATTTTCTCCCCAGCCCCATATTGTGCCATCTTGTTTTATTGCCATAGTATGGCCAAAAGCCCCTCTGGCAACAGACACATTATCCATTATTTTTATAGGTATTGTCTGAAGCGGTGTCTCATAAGAACTACCTGCATTTTGTACATCATTTCCGGCACGATTATTGCCCATTTCACTGAAGAAATTACTTCCCCAGCCCCAAAGTGAGCCATCCTCTTTTAAGGCCAGAACATGGGTGCCTGTGCAGGAAACAGATATGACATGATCCATTCCCGGCACAGGTACGGGAGGAATATCAGCGGAACATAAGACATTTCCGCCTACTGTACCGTTGCCATATTTCCCCGACCAATTTTCTCCCCATATCCATAGAGACAGGTCTGATTTAATAAAAGAAACATTACCCGAATCACAGCTTACAGAAACGACACCACCTGCAATTTTTACAGGGGTATCCGAATATTTGCGCATAATATAACCAGATCCGGATGGTTCATATAAACATCCCCATACCCACAAAGAACCATCCGTTGTAACAGCCGCTNCTTTATTCTCATCACAGCTTACAGCAACCACATTGTCCATTACTTTTACAGGTGTAGTGTTTTTTTGTCCGGATTCAAAACCAGATCTCCGCAAACCGCGTCCCCATACCCATAAAGAACCATCGGTTAAAATGGCTGCTGTATTCATTGAGGAACTTCCACTACAGCAAACAGCTGCTACGCCATCCAGTATTTTTACAGGCGTCGTCTGAATCATATATTTTCCGGATGCGCTGTACGCATTTCCGACACCCCCATTTCCCAACTGNCCATCTTTATTACTGCCCCACATCCAGAGTGAACCATCCGATTGAACAGCNGCTGTATAGTATTCACCACAGCTTACGGATACAACATTATCCATCACTTTTACAGGTATTGAAACGATATCGGATATTGTACCAATTCCAATCTCTCCTTCAACATTGCTGCCCCACATCCAGAGTGAACCGTCCGGTTTAATAACGGCTGTATGCCATCTGCCGGAACTCATTACCTGATACTCGCCTGCTTTTCCCATATCGTAAGCATGAACTTGCGCNGCCGGTAAACCAATAAACAATATCAGCGGCAGTAATAAAACCGAAACTTTTTTCAGCATATACATACTCTCCCTGTATGAAAATAAAATGACATTCGATAAATGTAAAAANACCTACTTATAATATAGCAAATACTTATTTTTTGTCAATCTTCTCAAGTCCAATCTGTCGGCGATACCGGTATAAATATTTAACTTTTCAGGCNGNCTACNTCACCGCCCNNNNCAGNAGATAAANCAATGTCGCACACAGCCCGATAGAAAACAGGATCAGCCCGTAGGAAAGGCTTCTCGTAATCATATAGACGGTTTCCCGCAGTCCCCAGTAATCGAGCGCCAGCTTATGTCTGTAATCGGTTGTTTTCGGATGATTCCTCCAAAACGTGCGATTTAAAAATCTGCATACACCGTTTGCCGCACTCCCAAGAATATAGGTCAGACTGTTCCCCTCCTTCAACTCGCCGGCCTTTGTGTAGTCTTTATAGATTGTCTTTCTCAAAAACACTACAAACGAATCCACCAGCACATCAGGAATACCGGCGATGACAGCACCCGTTCTTATCAGGAATTTTGCCATTGNATCGGTCNCCCCNTCCAGAATACTGCAAACGCGGCCGCAGACCGNNGGCAATATTACAAGCAGAAGCGGCCTGTAAAGATACTCTTCCAGATTCAGAAACTTCGGCCATCTGTCNACATACACACTGCCGCCATTNGCTGATTGNTTCATCATCCATCCCCGACCCGCCGCAATATACAGGAAGGCGCCGATTGCAAAGGATATCAGAGACCCCTTCAGATTTCCAAAACTAAAATAAGAAACCTTCTCCCCGGCTTTTGCAATCCCCATAAAGCCCTGCCCAAGGTCCGCCAGTTTATCCATCGTTACTCCCGAAAATATGCCCATAACAGGAAATAGCAGACTCACCGTAAGCAAAACCGCACTGCTGAGCGGACTCATATACTTTTTCATCCCATCATATTTTTCCTGCAATGCCGCGTCTTCATTTTTCTCCACAAAGACCGCCATGAACAATTTTGTCATATACGCCACGGTCAGACTGCCGCTTACCAAAAACACCGCTTCTATCACCCGCATATCGCCTGCGGAAAAAAGAATCGCCGCTCCCGGATCTTGCGTCAATATTTCNGCATATTCAACGATACTCTCGTGTAACAGTNTCTTACTGATATATCCGCTGNAAAGGGGTATTCCGCCAATCCCAAANGNCCCCATCAGATAGANAAAAGCGAGCAACGGCTTTTTCCGTCCGAACCCTCTGATTTCGTTNAAATCCAGCTTATGCAGATTCATATAGATAACNCCGGCCGCCATAAACAGCACCAGCTTAAACAAGGAATGATTCAGCATATGGAGAAAACTGCCCCGTACCGCCAGCATGTTTTCCTCCCCGAGCAAGCCCTGCATTCCGATCCCCACCATGATAAACCCGATCTGTGAGACCGAAGAGCAGGCCAGTGTCCGCTTAAAATCTATGGAAAACAATGCAAGCACCGCACCGATCACCATCGTGATCACCCCTAGTCCCAGAATAACTGTCCCCCATACCTCGTTATACAGGAAAATCTTACAGCTTATCACAAGAATGCCAAATATACCTGTCTTTGTCAAAATGCCGGACAAAAGCGCGCTGGCCGGAGCCGGAGCCACCGGATGGGCTTTCGGCAGCCAGATGTGCAGCGGAAATACGCCTGCTTTTGCGCCAAAGCCAAACAACAGGCAAACCGCCGCTGCATAGACATTTTTCCCCCTGCAGGCCTCATAAAGCCTGTCGATCTCCAGCGTTCCCGCCTGATAATACAATAGAAACAATCCCATTAACATCACCAGTCCGCCGATCACCGCCACCGCCAGATAAGTCGCCGCAGCCCGCAGAGATTCCTTCCTCTCATCCTGTGCCACCCATACATAGGAAGCGAAAGACATTATCTCAAAAAATACAAACGTTGTATACAGATCCGCCGACAAAAAGATCGCAACGGTAGCGCCAAGCGTGACCAGCAGAAACAGATAATACCGGTTTCTGTTCCTGTAATGCCCGAAATATTCGACAGAAAACAGGGATGTCCCCATCCACATAAACGCTGCAATACAGCTATATACAGCTCGAAAGCCATCCACCGTAAAGGAAAGCCCCATGCCGCAGATGCCTGACAGCGACACGAAAGCCTCCGCCGCGCCGCCATCTATATACCGGCACAACAGGCAAACCGCCAGCGCAAACTCCAAAACCGCAATTGCGCAGACCAGATAATCCCTGTATCTTTTGCTTTTTCGTCCTATTATATAAGAGGCAGCCGCTCCCAGCATCGGTATGAAAATGAGACTGCATATTATATTTTCCATAGGCCAATCTCCCTGTTTTACATATCTGTTATTTATACATCCCGGCAGCCACTTCCCTGAAAAACTCCACTAACGGTCCCGAAAAAAGCCCTAATACCACTGTACTCACAGAAAAGATGATCAACGGCAGACACATCCGCCAGCCCGGATCCGTCACGTCCGAAAGTGTACTGTAATCAAATCCTCTTTTTGGAAAAAAGGCGCGGACCACTGTATTCATCATATAAATCGCCGTCAGAAGAGACGAAGCCAACAGGCATCCAACACCAAAATAGGCCTGTACATTCATACTCTCCACTGCCGCTGTCGCCAGATTCCATTTACTGATAAATCCGGCAAGCCCCGGCACCCCCATTAATCCCATAGAAGATACCGTAAAGCAGCTAAATACAATCGGCATTTTTCTTCCGACCCCATCCATCTCATACACATAACTCTTTCCTGTCTTCTGCATAAAAGCACCTGCACAGAAAAATGCATTGATCTTCATCACCGCATGACAGACCAGATGACACAGCGCCCCCACCAGTCCGAGCGGTGTCATCAGCGTGATCCCGAAGATAATATAGGACAGATTGCTGACGGTAGACCAGGCAAGACGGCGCTTGAAATGAATCTCTTTAAGNGCCATACTGCAGCCGTAGATGATCGTAAGCATCGCAACTCCCATCACNGCNCTCTGAACCCACGTTCCCCGCAGGAATGAAATCCCGAAGCTGTANTAAGTCANCCGGATCATCGCAAAAACCCCNGACTTTACGACAGCCACCGCATGTAANAGGGCNGTAACGGGCGTNGGCGCCACACTGGCGTCCGGCAGCCAGGAACTCATGGGCCACACTGCCGCCTTCACGCCAAACCCTATAAAAGCAAGCAGATATACCCATAACAGCAGATTTTTTCTGTCTCCCACTAACGCCATATTCAGCACGCCGCCCGGCTCAAACTCACAGGTCAGACCGTAAATTATGATAAAAACCAGTCCTATCATTGCAAAAGCCGCGCCGCCGATGGAGTAATACAGATATTTTCTTGCAGCCAAAACCGCCTCCCTTTTCATCGTATGCAGCACAAGCGGCACTGTAGAGAGCGTCAGCAGTTCGTAAAAGAAATACATGGACAGCAGATCCGAAGCAAAAGCGATGCCTAATGTTATCCCGTAGGTAATACTGTAAAACATAAAAAATATTTTTTCATGCTTTTCCTGCTCCATATACTCAAAAGAATATAGTACCGCCAACGGCCACAAAAGAGACACTAACCCCGCAAAAACCNTTNACATGCCGNCTATTTNAAAGGAAATGGACAGTNCTTCCACAAAATGGACGNTATGAAATACTTCTGTCGTCCCGTCTGAAAGTAACCTCCATACGACANCNGAGGTCATAAGCATAATGGTCTCCAGGTNCCACATNATTGTTTTTCTGNTTTTAAAAGGCAAAAACGGTGTCAGTATTCCGCCNATGACCGGCAGGAGGATTGCCGCTAAAATCCAGTATTTGCTCATGTTATCTCTCCAAATACAGTAAAATCCGCTCGATGCGGGATGATATCCGGTTTTTCTACAGCACGGTCCTTACAATTCCCTGCATAAATTCCGTCAGCGGATTGGGGAGAACACCCAGCCCGATGGAAAGCACCGCTAAAATGATCAGCGGAATGGTCATCCAGAGATTCGGCTCCTTTTTCTGCAGGTTCTCATAGTCGAAATCCGTTCCCGGCAGAAACCCTTTCACGGTGATCGGAAGCAAATAGCCCGCCGTCAGGAGGGCGGAAACAAGCAGTACCACCGGTCCCAGCCATGTAAAAATGCCGGTGCCGGAGGAAAGCGCACCTTCTGCAAGATACCATTTGCTGATAAAGCCGCTGGCCGGAGGAATGCCTATCAATGCCAGCGATGCAAATGTATAGCACCATATTGTAACCGGCATTTCCTTTCCGATTCCCGTCATGTCGTCCACATCTGTCTTTCCTGTCTTATATATGATCGCTCCGGCAGATAAAAACAGAGCGGACTTAATGAACGCATGGAATACTGCGTGTAACAACGCGCCCGTCATCGCCTGCGTCTGCAGCAGGGCAAGCCCGAACAGGATATAGGAAACCTGACTGACCGTGGAATAGGCGAGCCTCTTTTTCATCACTTTTTCTCTGTATGCCAGCATAGAGCCCATAAAGATCGTGACTAACGTTAACGATATCCAGACTGTCTGCACCCAGGTCCCCCGAATAAAGTCCGCCCCGAATAAAAAGTATACCGTACGGATAACACCAAGCGCCCCTGTTTTTACGATCAGACCGGAGAGAACTGCGCTTGCCGGTGCCGGCGCCACCGGATGTGCCGTGGGCAGCCACGCATGCATCGGAAACATACCGGCTTTCACGCCGAAGCCAAGTATCATAAAGAATACCACGATCAACAACATCTTCTCATTGCCCGTCACCAGTTCCCTGTTAAGAACACCCCCCGCCGTGAAGTGGAACGTCGTCGCATATTTGCTCAGGAAAAACAGGCCCATCAGCACCATATATGCGCCGCAGAGTGAATAGAAAAGNTATTTCAATCCGCCCATAATGGCTTCTTTCGTCTTGGAATGCATCACCAGCGGCATAGANAGCAGCGTCATCAGTTCATAAAACAGATAGTACGTTACCATATTGCCCGCAAAGCTGAGTGCGAGCAGCACACCGAATATCATCAGATAGAAACCGAAATAGCGCTTTTCCTCCTTTTCATGTTTCATATATTCAAAGGAATAAAAACCTGCCAGAATCCAGATTATCATNACGATCACAATATAAATGCGCCCTATATCATCTAAACGGAANTAAATCTCCAGCTTATCTCCAAAGTTAAACAGCCGCACACCGGTTCCACCGCTTCTAAGCGAAAGAAGTGCCAGAGAAGCAGTGATCACAAGTCCCGCGCCCGTTATCCCGAGAAGACGCTTCCGCGAAGAAATCTCCGGCACAAGCAGCAGGACAATGCCGAGAAGTATAGGGAAAAATACCGCCGCTAACATCATTATCGAAGCATTCATCATTTCATTCTATTTCCTTTCTACGCAAAATTCGCGAGCCCTGCCTCTATCAGGCGAATGATCGGCCTGGAATTCATACCCAAAATCAGGTTCAGTATTACAAACAGTATGATCGTCACCGTATACAGTTTCTCTTTATCCCAGGAAATACTGTAATATCCCTTTTCCTCTATCTCCGCTGCATTCCCCGGCGTATAGATGCGGATGACAGTCTTGAGAAAGTAGATCGCATTTAAGATCGTACTGACTGCAAGCACGATGACCGTCGGAAACATTTTCCATGTAGGATTAATGACCGCCGCCTTCGCAAATAAAAGTTTGCTGACAAAGCCGGAAAAGATCGGAATTCCCACCATGGACAGCGAACCCACCGCAAATCCCACGCCTGCAATCTTATTGCGGTATGCGGAACCGTTCAAGGCGAAAAAGCTCCTGCTGCCGCCTGATACATCCGTCAGCCCGATCGCGCTGATAAACAGCAGCGACTTCGTCGCCGCATGCACAAGGATATGGTAAACGCTGGCAATCATCCCCTCTTTTGTCCCGAGACCAAAACCCATNTAAATATAACCGATCTGTGCCACAGACGAAAAAGCGATCATCCTTCGGATATCCTTTTNCCCAATAGCGCTGAACGAACCAAAGAGCNTNCCGCACAAACCAAATATAAATAAAATNCCGATAATACGGCTGCTGTAAATAATTTCCAGCCCTATAACCCGGTAAAAGATTTTAATCAACAAAAAAATATAGCCCTTTGACACCAGCGCGGACAGCATCGCAGCCGAGGAGACTGTTGAATANCCGTAGGCGTCGGGCAGCCACGCATGGCAGGGAAACAGCGCACTCTTGATCGCAAGCCCAATGGTAATAATACCCACCGTCACCAACACCGGAATCCGGTAAGCNCCCTCCGCCATNATATCNGCCATGGCAAGCCTGATATTGCTCATCAACAGATGACCTGTCANATCATAGAGCATACAGATCCCCATCAGCAGCAGGCCGGATCCCAGCAGACTCATGATCATATAACGGACGGCTGCNTCGATAGTCCTGCCGTTTTGCCTGATCATGATCAGTCCGCAGGCTGCGATCGTATTGATCTCTACAAAAACATAGGCTGTAAAGAGGTCGTTCGTATAGATAAGCGCCAGCAGAGAGCTGAGCATCATATCCACCAGAATATAGTAAATATTGTGCTTCGTGTATTCCACCTCGTCGAACAGCTTTTTCCTGCCGCCGGTCATGGAAAGCAACATGACTACGCAGAAAAACATGGCCATCCCCGCTTCCAGTATACCAGCCCGGATCTCGTTGCCCCAAGGGGCGGGGAAATGTCCCATCATAAAAACATAACTGCCGATCCCGGTCATGCACAGATAGTAAAGCAGAGCCCCCGACATCACACCCACTGCAAGGATGACCGCAGTATTTAATCGTTTCGCCCATTTTTCAGAGAGAATTGAGGAGACGATACCCGAAAACATGGAGATCATAATCGAAAAAAAGGGCACATTCTGTATAAAGTCCATCAAAGCCCCTCCTTCCTCAGCTGTATGGAAATCTCGTCAAGGTCTAACGTATGATACCGTTTATACAAGCGCACGGTGAGGGAGAGCATCAGCGCCGTCACTGAAACCGAAACCACGATGCCCGTCAGCACAAGCCCGCTGGGAATCGGATTGATGTAGGCTGTCACCTCCTGTATCCCATCCGTCACAATGGGCGCCGCCCTGCCGGTAATATATCCCTTTTCCGCCAGAAACAGATAGACCGCCGTGTCCATAATATTTAAGCCAATGATCTTTTTAATCAGATTTTTCTGGATGAGCAGGTTGGCGAAGCCGATGCCGAACAATAAAATTGCGACTTCTTCCCCGTAATTTACCAGAAAATTAGTTTCAAGCATACTGATAACCATACCCTTTCCACAGCAGTTTACTGCAATCTAGAATCCTCCCTTACGGAACAGCGCAAAGAACGCGTACATCGTGCATGCTACCACCAGCCCGACGCAGATATTTAACGGCAGGATCAGTCCGCTGCTCAGGATATTGCCTGCTGTCCCCAACGGGATTCCGCTTTCCAGGTGATGCGCGCCCGTATAAAAAGAGTAGCTCTTCGCAATACAGTAAAAACTCAACGCGGAAAAGCTGACCCATTTGTATGTCTTTGCCGTGAAAAAGCGCTCTGTCTTCTCAAACCCGAAAGCGTTCAGGTACAGGATCAGTCCCGCCCCGATGATCGCGCCGCCGGAAAATCCGCCGCCCGGTGAGATATGGCCGTTTAGTATCACATAAATTCCAAATAAGGTGATAAACGGCACAAGCACCATGGCCGCCTTCTGTAATATCTTATCGCTCTTCGGTTCATAAAAGCTGTCCCGCCGTTCTTCTTCCTCCGCACTGCCCTTGCCGTCCTTCTTATCATTCCGCATCAGGATCAACACAGTACAGGTAGCGATAAACAGCACGTTGGATTCTCCGAATGTATCAAACGCACGATAATCCAGGATCATCCCTGTGACAATGTTCACTGCACCCGTGTCCTGCAGACCGTCCTCAATATATTTTGCAGCGACCTCATTGTGCGCCGGATTCTCCGCACTGCCCACCGGCGGCAGATACGCNACCGTGATAAGNAAAAGNNCCNTCANCGTCAGGCAGCAGATAAANGCTGCCGCNNTGTAAAATTTCTGGAATAGTGTATAGCGGCTGTTATTTCCAACATCCTGAACTTTCCTGAGCACCGCCAAAATCTCATTTTGACGTTCCCTCAGCTGCTCCTCACTCTCTTCCTCCCCTATTTTCGTTTTTACTTCCACATTATCAAGGTAGGGATCCCTGACTCCCCTTATCCATTGTTTCAGGACGCGGGACGGGCGAGNGCCATATTCTTCCTCAGGAACCAATCTGCTCATGGTCTTTTCCGTCCTCCTCCCTGATAGCATGTATCTTTTTTAATGTCGCAAAAAACAACAAACTCGTAACGCCCGCGCCCACCGCTGCTTCCGTGATCGCAAGATCCGGAGACTCCAGCAAAATCCATATGATGGACATGATCAGACTGTAGGACATAAAAATCAATATGGCGTTTAACAGCCGCCTCGAAAANCTCACCGCCACGGCGCATATGATCAAAAATGCAAGTAAAATGTATTGAAAAATCTGCATTTTTCTCCTCCTTCCCCGGTCTGCAGACGTCTTCGCCTTGCGCAGTATCAGCGTTCTCTGTTTTCCGGTTTTATCTCACAAAATTCAGCCAGATCTTCGTTAGTCGTATATTCCAGCCGGGAGATCAAATGTGAAGATACCGGCGACGCGCACCACAGAAAAATAATTACCAGCGCCAGTTTCAAGGNCACNAACCGAAANCCGAATAANATCATGAGCCCGACAAGGGACGATCCGAGCCCCAGCGTATCGCCTGTCGCCGCGACCTGCATCCTGTTCAGCACATATTTAAACTTAAAAACGCCAAAGACTTCCAACAGAAAAACTGCACACCCCAAAATCAAAAATCCTACACCCAGAACAAATCTTATCCATTCAAATGTCATTACTCCGCTCCTTTTTTGAGGTTTCCGCTTCTTCTCTTTCCGCGAGCAGCGCCTTGTGTTCCATATATACTCCGGTATATACTTTTGTTAACACTACNACCGCGAGAAAACTGATCANCGCGTAGATCAGACAAATATCCACAAGGTAATCCTCGTCCATCAGCAGCGCGAGTATACCTATGATCGTCATGACAATAGTTCCCATCATGTTTACCGCCACCAGCCGGTCTGCGATTCTCGGCCCCATCACCGCCCTGATCAGACAGCATATGGTGAGAATCGCTAATATGATCAAAATTATGTGAAAGATTCCGGCATATCGCTGTACCAGTTCCATCTCTTCCTCCCTGTCCGATGCTTTACTTTTTTATTATGATTCCATTTTTTCCAACAGTTTCTCAAAAATCAGATTCTCAAAGCCCTCCGCCATCGCCTTGTCCAGACAGTGGATGATCAGTTCATCCTCCTCTAAAGATATGGTGATCGTTCCCGGCGTGAGGGTGATGGAGTTTGCAAGGATTGCCCTGCCTAACCCCGTTTTCAGTCTTGTTCTGTACGATACGATCACCGGTTCCACGATCTCTCTGTCCGTCAATACCAGATGCAGCACCTGCATACTGGATTTTATGATCTCGGTGATCAGNATNCCTACATAATANAGAAAGAAAAAGCTTCTCCGCATTATTGTCAGATCTTTTCTGACGCTGTAACCCATAAATCTGCACATAAAAAAACAGATACATGCGCAAAGGATAGTGCCGAGTACTGTAAGTTCCCATGTGATCTTTCCGTTAAATATAAACCAGATAAGCAGCAACAAAATGAACATGTGTATTCTCCTCTGCCTGAAGCTACACAGGCCGAATGATATATTTACAGATCGGATTCCCTTTCGCAGAAAACCGCTCCTCATATTCCGTCATAATATTCCCGGCATTCATTTTCGCGTCGTGGTGCAGATCGTAAGTAATCTCCACAATCTCCCAACGGGCTGTCTCCGTCTGCTCAACCCCAAAATCGAATAAATCCCTGTTATCGGTCTTAAACTCGAGATGGCCGCCCTCCCTTAGCAAGCCTCTGTAGCGGTCAAGAAACTCTCCGGAAACCAATCGCCTTTTGGCGTGGCGCTCCTTGGGCCACGGATCGGAGAAATTTAAATAGATCCGCTCCACTTCATTTTTTACAAAATAACGTAAAATATGTTCCGCCTCCATGCGGATAAACCGGACATTGGCAAGCGGATTTACCTCCATCTTCTGTGTTGCACGAAAGAGTACGCTGGAATACTTCTCGATTCCGACATAATTGATTTCCGGATGCAGCGCCGCCAGTTCCATGATAAACCGGCCTTTTCCCGTCCCTATCTCGATATGAACCGGCTGTTTGTTTCCGAAAATTTCACTCCACTTTCCGGCACATTCGTTTTCCTCCGGAATCACATATTCGCTGACGCTGATCGCTTCCCTTGCACCGGGGATATTCCGCAGTCGCATAGCCACCTCTCCTTATTTTTTCCTTATTTTACACTTTTTGAAAAAAAAGTCAACCACCCCGCCGTACGCAACCGAATCGCCCTATTTTAGACAATTTTTCACAGAATTTACTGAAAAAAAAAAGGAATTATGTTATGATGGTTTACAGGAGTAAAAATTTATGTCTTTGCAAAAGAGAAAACCACTTTTATTATATATTGTTGCCGCTTTTTTGTCTGTATCTGTACTGATACAGACGTCTTTTCCTGTCCTTGCCGCACCGGAAAATACCTCTCCCTATTGGCCCAAAGGCCCTGCTGTCACGGCGCAGGCCGCTATTTTAATGGAAGCGGGAACCGGCACTATTTTGTATGCCAAAAATATNCATGAAGAGCTTTACCCNGCCAGNACNACAAAGATGCTGACCTGCCTNATCGCCGCAGAGCAGTGTGCNCTCAATGAAACTGTTCATTTNTCCTANGAAGCNGTNAGTGCNGTCCCGACNGACGGNTCCAANATGGGCATGGACGCAGGGGAGTANCTCTCATTGGAGGAATGTCTNTACGGCATCATGGTNGCTTCCGCCAATGANGTNGCCAANGCNGTGGCGGAGCATGTAGCCGGTTCANTGGACGNTTTNGCNGANATGATGAANGAGCGGGCNNNAGAACTCGGCTGNNAAAATTCTCATTTTGTCAANGCNAACGGGCTGNTCGACGAAGATCATTACACCAGTGCTTACGATCTTGCCCTTATTGCAAGAGCCTATTTCCAGAACGATGTCCTGCGGCGGATCGGCAATACCGCTTCCTACCACTTTATTCCTTCCGCCGGACAGCCGGATGATTTTTATAAGACAAACAAGCATGATCTGATAAACGGCTCTCTTTCCTACGAGGGTATTATCGGCGGTAAGACCGGTTACACCGACGCCG
>WFLX010015942.1_pt1 | contig 13233 bp, 13 predicted proteins | sample 4967041 | NCBI WGS metagenome assembly WFLX01 (sample SAMN12857096, study PRJNA449069) | gut metagenome | isolation source: stool from male and female vole | host: Microtus ochrogaster | place: USA:Florida | collected 2017
GGTAGGCATTGGAAGAGGTATTGGAGGGTTTACCCTTGCAATCTCTTCCNGCTNATCTGTTGAAAAGGCGGTTGGCACAGGATTGATNGTTGTTGCGCTATGGCTGATAGTCACCGGTGGNGTTTTTGCTATAAGCCGGAGTGGNTCTATGCGAAAATGGCTTACAATCGGNGTANTTTTATTTTTGATAGATGGACTCGTAAACGGGTTTATTCTTTTCGGCGCTCCGTTGTTGAACGGACAGCTCATTAATATCTCTTTGTCAGCACTTATACTTATATGTATATGGTGCAATGCCCCAGAACGTAAATAACGGTTCCCTATGAAAGTATCAAAACAAAGCCTTTCAAAACTGCATTGGAAATTGTTTTTTCCGCTAATAGGGCTTCTATGGCTTATAATCGGCATCACGATTATTTACTTCGTTTCACATGAGAAACAAAGGCAAAGGGAGAATCTTGAAAATCGCCTGCTGAATGTGAGCAATACCGTTATAGATGCTTACGAAAGAGGGGATGATTTGAATGAAACTGTAGATTTCATCCGTCTTTTCATTGACAATACCACTCTTGCTCCGCTTCGCATAACAGTGTATGACCGCAATGGGAAAATGGTTGCGGACAATTCTTCGGCAACAATCATTGTATATGATAAGAATGGCANGGTAAAGCCCNGATTTGAAAACCTTATCTACCATNATGANCTGTCCGCAGTGCAGGATATGANGCTTGAGGATGNCAGGNGCATGGTTTNCTCGAAAAAAAGCCCAGACGGCAAGATATATGCTTTTGCAGCGTTGCCTTATGAAGGAGAAGTGCTTACATTCCTGAGCATACATCCGATGGTTTGGATTGCAATTATTCTGCTTGGCATTGTTTTGTCTGTCCTGACATTTTTCGGCGTAAGGGCGGTATGCCGAAACGTCTACGCGCTGAGAGATTTTGCTGAAGCTGTTTCATCGGACCATCTGCCGGATGACATAGATTCATGGCAGTTCTCCAAGGACGAACTCGGTGATGTTTCCAAGCATCTGCTCACCTTGTACCGTGACCGCATGCGTGCCGAACAGGAAAAGATTTTACATGAACGCCAGATTGGAATGAGCGTGAGCCATGAACTGAAGACTCCTGTAGGCATTATCAAAGGCTATCTTGATACAATACTTGAATCAGAGGACATGCCGCCAGAACTTGAGCATAAATTCCTTGTGCGTGCCAAGGAGAATACCGACCGTCTGTCAACTCTGATAAATGACCTTGCAATGGTAATGCGCCTGCAGGATAAGAGCAGTGTGCATAATGCAACAATCATAAACTTCCACAAACTTGCCTCACAATTGGCTGAAGACATCAAACATGGGCAAGTGACGGGAAACATGAAGTTTGAATACAACATTCCTGAAAATTGCCTGGTTGTGGGAAATGAATCGTTGCTCACAAACGCCTTGCTGAACCTTATATATAATTCTGCAAAGCATTCCGGAGGTAGCAAGATGTTCCTTCGCTGGATTAAGGCAGAAGGGGGATTCAACATCTTCATGTTCTCGGACAATGGAATGGGGGTTGAAGATGAGCATCTTGGTCGATTATTTGATCTTTTCTACAGGGTTGATTCCGGCAGGACCCGTAAAACAGGAGGCTCCGGTCTTGGTCTTCCGATGGTGCGCAGGGTAATCACGGCTATGGGTGGAGAGATAACAGTGCGGAATGGCAATGACGGAGGACTCCAGTTCACGTTCAAACTCCCTGCTGCAGTTTAACCGCAGATTTTTCTTAGGAAAAGATCTATGCAACGTGATTCAATTGACCTTGGAACAATAAAAGTACCGCGGCTTTTCAAAATCTATTTCATTCCCACATTGTTGGGAATGGTGGCTTTGTGCGCTGTAACAGCAACCGACGGAATATTTGTAGGGCGTGGTGTTGGAAGCGACGGGCTTGCTGCTGTGAACATCTGCATCTCCCCTACTATGGTATTAATGGGAATAAGCCTTATGCTCGGAGTGGGAGCCTCGGTTGTTTCATCAATACATCTTGCGAACGGAAATGTCAAAGCGGCAAGATTAAACATTACCCAGGCATTGCTTACCGCAACTGTTTTAGTCCTGCTGTTTTTGGGCATAACACTCATTTCCCCGGTTTCGACCGGACGGATACTCGGCAGTTCCGAATCATTGATGCCGCTCGTCACTGATTATATGCCATGGATATTCACCGCCTGTTTGTTTCAGGCATGGGNGGCAATCGGATTATTCNTTGTCCGGCTTGATGGTTCGCCGCAATATGCAATGTGGTGTAATATAATACCTGGAGTNCTGAATGTCATCCTTGACTATATCTACATCTTCCCNTTGGATATGGGCATAAGAGGCGCGGCTATCGCNACNTGCATAAGCTGCGCTGTGGGAGGATTCATGGTAATTGTCTATCTCGGCAAGTTTGCTGAAACGCTCCGGCTGATAAAAATAAAAATGAGCCGAAAAAGTATTGCGTTGACAATGCGAAACATCGGCTACCAGTGCAAAATCGGTATATCGGCGCTTCTTGGAGAGGCAACAATGGGAATGCTGATGCTTATGGGAAACCTCATGTTTATGAAATACATGGGTGACAACGGCGTGGGAGCATTCAGTATTGCCTGCTACTACTGTCCTTTCGCATTCATGATAGGAAATGCGATTGCCCAATCCGCCCAACCTATTATTAGCTATAATTATGGGCTTGGCTACCATAAACGCGTAGTGGCAACAGAGAAGCTTGCNATTGTCTCCGCTATAGGTTGCGGCATGNTTGTCACAGCCGCATTCATATTCTTTCCTCATGCGCTAACAGGTCTTTTTCTTAACGNCGGCACTAATCCTTCGGCACAAATAGCGGTAAAAGGATTCCCGCTTTTCTCCGCTGCCTTNGTATTCTTCATATTCAATCTCACTGCAATAGGATATTATCAAAGTGTTGAGAAAGTTATGCCGTCAATAGTTTTTGCTCTCCTCCGCGGGATAATATTCCTTGTGCCATCCTTCCTGCTAATGCCTCGTTATTTTGGCAATGATGGAATCTGGCTTGCATTGTTTGTTTCAGAATTCCTTACTTCAGCATCAATAATTATTTTCTACCTTTGCAGCAGGCGCAAATCTAATCCGGAGGATTGAGTTAAATAAAATCAAATAAGCGCGGAGATGAGTAAAATGTGTTATCTTTGTGAAAATAACCGAAACGATAATGCATTACTACAGCACTGGTAATAGCTCAAGTAAGTCATCATTTAAAGAGGCTGTGAGGGACGGGATTTCTCCTGACGGCGGTTTATTCGTGCCTGCTGATATACCACAGGTCCCTGCCGCTTTTTTCCGTAATATGCCGGAAATGTCTCTCAGCGACATAGCCTATATTGTTTTATCCACACTCATAGGAAATGATATTTCATCAGAGCAGATAAAAAACACGATATCATCCGTCCTGACATATCCGGTACCGGTATGCCGCCTTGGAGACAGCAATTTATTTGCCACTGAGCTTTTCCATGGTCCCACAGGTTCATCTAAGGATTTGGGGGTGAGGTTTATGGTGAAATTCTTTGACCTTTTGTTGACCCGCAAGGAGGATGAGCCTGTAACTGTTATAGCTTCCGTTTCGTCCGACAGCGGCGTAGCGATAGCAGATGCGTTTTCACAATCCGGTAATTTCAGGGTGCTTGTGGTTTTCCCAAAAGGGAAAATTTCTCAGGAAACCCGTGAGAAAATCCTTAAACTTGGCAGGAATATCATACCGGTAGAGGTNAGAGGCTCGTTGGATGACTGNCTTGCTATGATTCGTACNACCCTTGTGGATGAATCACTACGTGGAAAAGTGAAACTCGCTTCGGCAAATTCTATCAACATAGCACGCCTTTTGCCTACGGTAATCCAATATTTCTATATGTGGGCAAAAATAGTTCAAAACGGTGCGGATGCTGACAATGTGGTCATTTCTGTGCCATGCGCTAACCTTGCAAACCTTTCTGCCGCGCTTATCGCGGTGCAGATGGGATTGCCGGTTAAACGCATTATTGCCGCATCTACAAATCCCGCTATCACGACATTCCTGAATACAGGGACTTTCACCCCGGCACAAGTTGTGGAGTCACTTGCTCCCGCACTTGATATCGCCACTCCTATGAATATCACAAGAGTTGAGGAACTTATGAAANCAAGTAATGTTGCNGTGGATGCAGTGACAGTGACAAATGATGACATCGTNTCGGCAAAACAATTGCTTCATGACAAGTACGGCTATGCGGCAGACAACCATACATGCGTAAGCGCCTACGCACTTATAAACGGATTGAAACAGAGTGAGTACGGCACATTTATTGCCACAATTGACCCGAAACAGAAAACCGGGCAGTTGCAGCAGCATACGCGCCACGATTCCATAGCTCCTACTTACCGCGCGTTCAGACGCATTATTGACCCTNAATACAACTACTAAATTTTTATATTATGGCAAACAAAAGACAACTTAAAAAACAGATTCGTTATATATGCGGTGACATTGCCGCTGAATGTGCACTTGCAAAATATCTCATTGACGGTGTAAACCGTGAGGCAATGAATGAAGCGCTCCGCGAAATAGCCGCCCTTCAGGAAGCGTCCCTTTCAAAGGTCAATGTCAACTTCGACAAAGTGCCTAAGGATTTTGAATCANNTCATGCTTACAATGAGGCTAAGAAAGAATTTGTCAACAAGGCATTTGCCTCTATCCGCGATGAATTCAGCAAGGGCCTTCAGGAAATTGTCAACAAAATGAACAGTGCTCTCCCCAAAAAAGAGGACTGAGACACTGAAAGATGAATTTAGCAGGACTTATACTTAAGATAGCCGGGTGGAAGGTTAACATAACCGTGCCTGACTATCCTAAATGTATTATATGCGTTGCTCCGCACACATCCAACTGGGATTTTGTGCTCGGCAAACTCGCTTATGCCTCAGTGGGGCGTAAAGCGGGTTTTCTTATGAAAGAGGCTTGGTTTTTCTTCCCTCTGGGCTTTATTTTCAAAGCTATTGGCGGTATTCCTGTCCCTAAAAAGAGAGGCGGTTCACTTGTGGACACTATTATTGAAAAATATAATGATTCACAAAAACTTTCGCTTGCCATCACTCCGGAGGGGACTCGCAGCAAAACGGACAAATGGCGCTACGGTTTCCTCCATATCGCCTATGGAGCGCATATTCCCATTGTGCTTGGAGCAATCGACTACTCTACCAAGGATATAATCATCGAGGAAACATTCAAACCAACCGGAGATATTGAAAAGGACATGAGGGCGATTAAAGATTATTACCGTCCGTTTGCCGGTCGTTATCCTGAAAAGTTTTCTGCAGAATGAATACGGATATCAAACCTGAACTGAAAATTGCGATAGCTCCGATTGATATANAATTCAAGGATATACCAGNAAACCTGGCNCAGGTGAAAGATATACTGGAGTCTTTGGAGCNGGATGTNGATCTGCTTGTTTTACCGGAATTATTTTCAACCGGTTATGTTGCCGATGCCGGAATTATGGCTCCCCTCGCGGAACCCGCAGACGGTGAAACCATCAACATAATCAAGGAGTATTCTGAAAGCTATGATACGGCTATATGCGGCAGCTTCATTTGCCGTGATGGCAACCGAATAGTCAACCGGGCTTTCCTAATTCAACCCGATGGCAATATCGGTTTTTATGACAAGCATCACCTGTTTACAATGGGTGGCGAGCAAAAGGTTTTCAATGCCGGAACCTCAATGCCTCCGGTCATAAATATGAAGGGATGGAAAATCATGCCCGCGATATGCTACGATGTCCGCTTCCCCGCATGGCTACGAAACCACAAGCTCAAATATGATGTGCTTGTTGTTCCTGCAAACTGGGCACATTCAAGGGCATTTGCGTGGGAGCATCTGCTGATTGCCCGTGCTATTGAAAACCAGGCGTATGTTATCGGGTGCAACCGAAGCGGCAAAGATGAATACGGGGAATATGCAATAACTGATTCCTTTGCTTTCAATTATTGGGGCAAGGATATAGCAATGCGCCTTAACAACGGGATAATATATTGCGTATTAAATGCCGAGAAGATGAACGCGGACCGGAATAAATTCAGTCCTTGGCGTGATGCCGACTATTTTACTTTCCAAGATAGCCCAGAAGTTCAAGAACCCTCGGCAGGACTGGAATAAAACCGTCATTGTCAATAAACATAGTCGCAGGATGGCTGTTTTCAACAACATAGCTGTCCTGCGATTTTATTCTATCCTCCACCTGGCGAGCTGTGAGATTGCTTCTTGCTATAACCCTTTCAATCCTTATCTCCTTAGGGGCAACAACTTCCCACACATAATCTACCATCCGGTCAAGCCCGCTTTGGTAAAGGATAGCTGTTTCCACAAATGCAGTATCTTTGGAAGCACTCCAACAGGACAAATCGCACCTCACAGCCTCATGCACTATAGAATTGAGTGATGCAAGTTTTTCTGGTGAGCCAAATATAGCTTCGGCAAGAACCGCCCTGTCAATGCTACTGTCATTCCTTATTGCATCAGAGCAAATTTTCTCAGAAATAAAAGCCTTTATCTCTTCACTGCAATCCATTATGCTTTTAGCCTTGGAATCACAGTCATACACCGGATATCCCATAGCCAGGAGAATCTTCGCGACCACACTTTTGCCGCTGCCAATGCCTCCGGTAATTGCAATAAGACTCATTAATCGTGATGATTTATTCTTTCAAGGATATATTCCACACTGTCGGGAACAATGGAAACATTCTGGCATTGTGCCGGAAGTCCTGAAAGGTTGACTTTAGCCTTCTGCGTAGACAAATTTATATCAGAGTAGTCCACAAAAGCGGNAATCGGGAAATCCTTGTTGTATTCGCTCATCGGCACAAGGTATTTCACTTCTACCCTTGCCGGGAAAGTAATCAGACCGATGTTACGTGGCAAGCCTGTTCGCTCCACCATGACAGAACGGGTTTTAAGAATCAGCGGCTCTACCGGAATGGTAACTCTTATTTTGTCTGGAATTATCCGGAGTCCAGGAACAGGAACGATGCTCACTTCTACAATTGTGGTATCGCTCAAACCGGACCGGCTGAAATGTTCTGTCTCAACATACCTTAATGAATGAGGCACACCGTTTACGCCGTAAACCTTCACAGAATCATAATTCGCTTTGATTTTACCGCTAACAATGCTTTGTAGGCTCGGATGTATATCCGCTTTGATTACTATTGGCAAAGACACTCCGGGAGCTGTGGTAAACGGCACTCTAATTGTGTCGGGGCGCACGGAGGTAATCTGTACGCTTCCACCGAAATAATCCCTTAGCCTGCTGTCAATCTTCAGTTTAGAGAGAGAAAATATGTTTTTTCCAGAAACGTTATCCGAAAAGGGAATTTTCACCGGAGCAAGTTTGCCCCATGAATACCTGATGAACTGGGAACCTTTGCCCTGCACCGAAACTCCAAGATGATTAGGTATGTTCCCTATCATCGTAACACTATCCGGCACATCTACTATTTCAAAGGGCACCTCATAGTCACGCTGAACCTCTGAATCAAGAGAAAGCAGGANCCAGAAAATAAAAGCNACGCACACACACATGAGATAGAGAACAACATCCTTGCCTCTTGCAGAATGCAATGCATTCTCCAATCTCTCTTTTATTTGCCGGATGCGTTCTCCAATCATGGTGCAAGCGTGATTATTGCTCAGATATAGCTAAATTATTTAGCATCTTCGATTTTGTTGGTGTTGTCATTCGCAACATCAGCAGCAGAAGGATAAACAGAACCTTTGTCGACTCTGATTTCAATACCTTTTGCAATTTCAATCAAAACAGTTGTTTCTTTGATGCGGCGAACTTTGCCGTAGATTCCGCCGGCTGTAACAATAGTATCGCCTTCAGAAATATTTTCACGGAACTTGCGGATTTCTTTCTGTTTTTTCTGCTGGGGACGAATCATGAAGAAATAGAAAATCACAATAAGAACCACAATCATGATGAGGTTCATTGCTCCGCCGGCATTATCCTGAAGGAGGATGAGGTTGTTAATCATCTGTATAAGTGTTAATGGTTAAAAATATAATTATTGCTTGTGAAGTTTGCCTTCCTGGCGCAGATAGTTGATTACGGAGTAGAGGATTCCGTTGATGAACTGTCCGCTGCGTGGAGTGCTGTAAGAGTTGGCTATTTCAATATACTCGTTGAGAGTCACCGCAATAGGAATTGCGGGGAAATTCAGGAGTTCGGCAATTGCTGTAATCATTATAACACCGTCCATGAATGCGAGTCGTTCCGGATCCCACTGGTTGGAGTTGATGAAACGGTCGATATAGGAGCGGTATTCATCAAGATTCTTGACGGCATCCATGAAAAGCTCCGCTCCAAACCTTGCATNCTCTTCATCTTTGTATTTTGGGAGGAGTTCAACCGGTTCTTTGGAAGACGAGGCAATGCGTTTGATTGTCTTGAGCACGAAAGTGCCCATAATATCAAGGTCGTCATTCCAGAAAACGCTCTTTGACTCAAGNACCTCAGCGAGCTCGTCAGAAGGAAGAATGATAGATTTAAACACTGACCGCCAGAAATCGCAGTCATCGGCACGGGTTACCGAAGGTTTTTCCATATACTCCTTATAAATGTCAGAAGCAAGGATAAGGTCGAGGAGTTTTTTTGTCAGGTTCGTGTCATCCTCCCAGCCCAAAGGATTATTCTTAAGATATTCCTTCATGGCAGGTGCTTCCTCGATAAGACGCGGGAAAATATTATCCACGAACCTTGTTTCGGGATTCAAATCTTCGGGAGTGGGTAGATATTTATGCTTTGCTGCATCAAGTTTCTGTGCCTGGATGCGGGTAATTTCTCCTGGAAGAAGAAGTAGCGAAAAGTATAGTTCATGCGCTTTATCCAATGACTTGTCGAGTGAGTTTCTCGCTTCATTGAGAGTTGAGCGGGTGTCGCTGTAACTTGAAAGAGTATCAGCAGCCATCTGGATGCCACGTTCAAATCCTGTAAGGGTAAATTCAGGATTCTTTCGCGCACATTCCATGAAATTCTCATCCTTTGCAAGAATAGTTGCAAGCACTACAGTCCAGAAGTTTAGGTCATCCTTAACATCCTTGGACTTCAACCGTGTATAGCTTCTATATACAGAAGAATTGATGACTTTATTATAAATTTCTGCCGCACAGCTGTCATAGTTCGCTATCGAGGGGGTGCCCTTGGCTATGAATCCGCGCAAACGGTCATCGCTCATAAGGGCACGGATAATTTTGTTGGAATTTAGATAGCGGTTTTCCCCTATGGACTCGAGCGGTGACAATTTCTGTGCCCCTTGTACCTTGAATCCGCTAAGTTGCATTATAAATAGCAGAGTATCAAGATACATAGCGTAAGCAAAACGCTTATCGCGCGTTGGAGATTCCGGCATGGTCTCTATCTTGAATTCACTTCTTGTGAGGAGATATGAGTACAGCAACTGTACTACCTTTATTCGTATCAAAACGCGATTAATCATAATGCTATTNAATTTGGTTCAATGATTCCGCAACTCATGGGAGGTCGGGCAATCAAAGCCTCTCCTCTGCGGGGCTGTCGGTGTCAAATTTTGTGCAAAGTTACTCAATAACGATGAATCTCTGTCATGAATCCGTCATTTATTGATAAAATCAACTCAAATGGTTAAAGCCTTGTGCCTTCAAAGGAATCTCGTTGCCGTCTCTTGTTATCATTGCGCACCCAAGATCTTCCTTTGTAATATGACCTATTACTTTCACACCTTCCATTTTTTCCATCTTTTCGTGGAAATGCAAAGGCACTGTAAACAGCAGTTCATAGTCTTCCCCGCCGTTCAATGCCGCCGTGACAAGATTCATGCCTAGCTCTTCAGCCATTACAGCAGTCTGGTAATCGATAGGAATCCTGTCCTCGTATATTCGGCAACCGGTGTTGCTTGCCTTGCAGATATGAAGCAATTCCGATGAAAGCCCGTCGCTTACATCAATCATGGAGGTAGGCTGAATCCCCTCCTCTTTCAGCTTTGCAATTATATCTTTTCTTGCTTCAGGTTTCAACTGGCGTTCCACAAGGTATTCCTTTCCTTCAAATTTAGGCACAAAATCTTTTTGTCCCGCAGACGCGACCTTTTCACGCTCAAGCAACTGGAGACCCATATACGCAGAGCCAAGGTCGCCGGACACGCATATCAAATCCGTATCCTTAGCTCCATCCCTTCCAACAACTGTGCCTTTCGCCGCATCGCCGATGCATGTAATCGAAATTACCAAGCCTGAACGTGAAGCGGTTGTATCTCCTCCAACAAGGTCCACGCCATATATCTCGCAAGCAAGGCGGATGCCGGCATAAANNGCNNCGATATGCTCNACTGTGAANCGTGCTGNAACTCCTAAAGACACAGTAATNTGCCTCGGGGTGCCATTCATCGCATATATGTCTGAGAAATTAACTACTGCGGATTTATATCCGAGATGCTTCAACGGCATATATGTGAGGTCAAAATGGATTCCTTCTATCAGCATATCCGTAGAAACAAGCACCTCGCTGTCCGGATATTCCAGCACGGCGGCATCATCACCAACCGATTTGATTGTAGATGAATTTACTTTCGGCAGGTCTTTTGTAAGCCTGTCTATAAGTCCAAACTCACCAAGCTGGGAAATTTCTGTCTGTTGCTCCATAATGAAATAATTGTTATCAGTCAGCTCTTTCTACAAGTGCCCTCATTATCTCCATCATTTTAGGCTGTGCCGCTTCGGCAGCTTTCTGCACCTCCTCGTGGGTGGGAACATCTGTAACATCCTTTCCACCAAGGTCTGTTATTACAGATACGCCGAAAACCCTCATGCCGGCATGGTTTGCCACAATGACTTCCGGCACAGTAGACATTCCAACAGCATCACCGCCTATAATCCTAAAATATTCATACTCCGCAGGGGTCTCAAAAGTAGGACCGGGGACTCCCACATACACGCCATGCATCACCCTTATGCCTTTTTCCTCAGCTATTTCATCGGCTTTGGCTATAAGTTTTTTGGAATATGCTTCTGTCATAGCAGGGAAGCGGGGACCGAGTTGGGAATAATTTTTTCCTCTGAGGGGATTTTCGGGGAAAATGTTTATATGGTCCGTGATAATCATGATGTCACCAACACGGAACTCCTTGTTCATGCCTCCTGCGGCATTGCTCACATAAAGAGTATTCACCCCAAGTTCTTTCATCACCCTCACAGGAAAAGTCACCTGCTTCATGTCATAGCCTTCATAATAATGGAANCGTCCCTGCATTGCCATTACCGGCTTTGAACCGAGCTTGCCAAAAATAAGGTTACCGCTATGCCCTTCAACGGTTGATACCGGGAAGTTGGGAATGGAGGTATATGGGATAAACTGTTTGTCAGTAATATGGTCAACCAATGCTCCCAGACCTGTACCGAGAATTATTGCAGTATCGGGAATATCATTTACCTGTGAGCGGATATAGTCAGCGCTCTGTTTGATTTTTTCGAGCATATCAAATATGTTTTTGGTTTATAAACAAACTATAAAGTGGCTTCGGTTCAATTGCCTGGTGACTTGCGCAGAATCTGCTTCAATACAGATGCAAGATCCTCACCGTCATGCGGCACAAACTCCACCGAAATTGGCAGATAGAATGACCTCGCCCTCATATCTGGCGGGAAATAGGGGTTATTAGATAGTCTAACTGCATCTTTCTCCGTAGTAATCAAGAACTTGTCCTTGCTCTTTATTGTTGCGAACTTCTTTTGAATCGCAGTCATGTCGGAATGGTTGAAGTTGTGGTGGTCATTGAAAATCATAACTTTAACCTTGATGCCGAAACTGCGGAGATAGCGGATGAAAGGACGCGGATTTGCCACTCCTGCAACAGCAAGAACTGTATTTGCGGCACCCATGTTGCAGAGCTGGGGCGGGTTGCTGTCTTTAAGCGCCTCCGGGAAAAGAGGCACAAGCGGAAGATAACAGTAGCGCGAGAACAGCATGTGCTGGTAAGGGAACAAGTCAAATGTTTCCTTGAATATGCGGTAATCCACCGGCTTCATGTCATCCGGGCATTTGGTAAGCACAACAATATCAGCACGGTTCATAGCCTTGACAGGTTCACGGAGCCTGCCGAGTGGCAGAAGTGAATCGTTGTACACCGGCTGGGAGTGTTCTGTGAGAAGAATAGACACGCGTGGTTTAACATACCGGTGCTGGAAAGCATCATCAAGCACTATAAGGTTAAGGCTCGGATCAAGCTCAAGCATCCTCTTGATGCCGTCAACCCGCTTTTCGCATACGGCTACCATTACTCCCCTTTTGCCGAACTTACGGTAAATCTGGTATGGCTCATCGCCTATGTCCTCTGGACGTGAGTTGGCACTGGCAAGCACAAAACCTTTGGTACGCCTGCGGTATCCACGGCTTAACATGCCTATCCGGTACTCCCTTGTCAAAGCATTTATCACATATTCGGTGTGCGGAGTCTTGCCGGCTCCGCCTACTGTAAGGTTCCCGACAGCAACTACAGGAATGTCAAAAGAGGTCTGCTTGAGCAGACCTTTATTAAACATGAGGTTGCGAATCCCCACCCCCATGCCGTATAGCAACGACAGAGGAAAAAGAAACACTGATGCGAGGCAACCTCTTTTAGCCATAAGCAGGATTATTTTATTTCAATGAAATCCATGCGTGCCTGTACCGGGTCAATATTCTTGACATACTCAGTGAGCTCATAGAATTTCATATTCTCTTCACCAACGAACCCTTTAATCAGGGAAGCCTTCATTGACTTGCTGAGGTCAAGCATCTCTTCCCACCATTTGAATTTGACTTTGGGATACTCCTTAATATAATAGTCATCCTCACTTCCTATTTCAGCTGCAATATCGGCAATTGCGAGGTCAAGTCCGCCCATGCAGTCAACAAGACCGATTTCCATTGCTTTCTCACCTGCCCAAACTCTGCCCTCGGCAATAGACTTGATTGAATCAACGGACAGTCCGCGACCTTCGGCGCAACGTTTCACAAACTGCTCGTAGCCCATTTCAACCATAGCCTGCATTGCCATTTTCTGGTCGGGTGACATTGCTTTGTAGAGATTTGGGAATTGTCCGCGCTTCGTCGCTACTCTCGCTGTAGCGATGCCAACCTTGTCGTAAAGGAGCTTTTCACCATTCGGAATAA
>WFLX010289172.1_pt1 | contig 13233 bp, 16 predicted proteins | sample 4967041 | NCBI WGS metagenome assembly WFLX01 (sample SAMN12857096, study PRJNA449069) | gut metagenome | isolation source: stool from male and female vole | host: Microtus ochrogaster | place: USA:Florida | collected 2017
CTGGCAATGCCGAAGTGCTCCAGACCTACCATATCTCGAAGGTCGGCACTATTGCCGGCGCCATCGTGCGTGATGGCCGCATCAAGAGCAAGAGCAAGATCCGCGTGATCCGCGATGGTATTGTGGTCTACACCGGCGAACTCGGTTCGCTCAAGCGCTTCAAGGATGATGTCAAGGAAGTGGTCAGCGGCTACGACTGCGGCCTCTCTGTGGCTGGCTACAACGATATCCGCGAAGGCGACCTCATCGAGGGCTACGAAGAAGTGGAAGTTAAGAAGAAGTTATGAAATATTATCTGAACCTCGGGAGCAATCTTGGCAATAGGTTGCTCCATCTCACTCGCGCCATGAAGGCTATCGGTGAGGAGTTCGGACCATATGAGGCAAGCCATAAGGTGGAGTCGGACCCTTGGGGGTTCAACTCCACCAATCGTTTTGTCAATATTGGGCTGACGATTGAGAGCGATGAGGAGCCGGANNAAGTGCTCCGCAAACTTCAAGCTATCGAAAAGGGTATTTCCCCACGTGGACATCGGCGTTGGGATGGGTCTTACAACGATCGCGAGATTGATATCGACATTATGGCCTCCGATGGAGAGCCATATGACTCTCAATCTCTCCATATTCCCCATCCTCATCTGCCGAAGCGTGAGTTTTTCCTCAAGCCATTGGCGGAACTCGCTCCTGAATGGCGACACCCTAAATCAGGTCTCTCAGCCTCTGAAATGCTCGAAAAGTTATGAATATTCTAATTAAAAACGGTTGCGTAGGGCTTAAAGGCGACGACTTTGCCACTTCTGAGCAGGAAGCGGAATGGGTGGAACTCCGCGACTCTTGGCGACGTCTTGGCGACGAGAAATGGCAACAGGCAGCCCGCGCCCAGGAACTCCAGAATTTCCATCGTGCCCATAAATTCTGTGGCTATTGTGGAGGACAAATGGCTCCCTCCACTGAAATATCAGTGAAGTGTGAGGCTTGCGGCCGTGAGATTTGGCCGCANCTTTCGCCGGCTATGGTGGTGCTCGTCACCCGTAATGGCGGAGAGGAAGCGCTCCTCGTGCATGCAGCAAATTTCAAGCATGCTGATGTGCATGCTCTCGTAGCAGGGTTTGTAGAGACTGGAGAGTCACTCGAGCAGTGTGTGGCTCGCGAGGTAAAAGAAGAGACCTCTATCGACGTAAAGAATATCAAGTATGTTGGGAGCCAAAGTTGGCCCTTTCCTGGGCAAATGATGGTAGGATTCACAGCGGAATATGAAAGTGGCGATATCCGCCTCTCTGACGGCGAACTGACTTCTGCCGGATGGTTCACACGCGAGAATCATCCTCCCCTCCCCTCACCACCATCATTATCACGACATATCATCGACCTCTGGATAGAAGGGAAGCTCTGAAAAGAGCCTCCCTTCATTTCTTATCTCTAAACACTTCTTAATTTCTGTGTGCCTTCTGTCGATTCTGTGCTGAAAGATCAGCGCCTTGCCTAAAACGCTGCGTAGCCAATAATATAAATTCTGTGAAAATCTGCCAGTTCCGCGCTGACTTAAAGATCTGCGCCTAACCTCTAAGTTCGAGTGCATTTGGTAACTTTTACCTAAAATCCCTTAAAGTAATTTCCTCTTATGATGAGGTCCGAGAGTCGGTAAGCTTTCTGGACCGTATCCAAGGTCTCTTTCGATGGAGTGCCATACACATTTCCATAGGAATCCACAGTACCATCTACACTTGGGTCGAAAGCAGAAGGCGCAAGCCCACGATAACCAATGTCGCTTCCAAGAATATCTAATGTCGCGGGAAAGAGATTGACTTGTCCTATCGTCCGCGAGATTCTCTCCGTTCTCCCACTATTGACAGCCATATAGAAAGCACGGACATCCCCATCTTCAGAGGCTATGCTCTGATGATGGTCGGATGCTATGATGACAAGGGTATTTTCTGGGAGCATACTGATAAATTCCCCAATGTAGCGGTCGGTGTTGTGGCACATGTTGACATAGTCTTTCTCTTGCTGCGTCATCCCTTCTGCATTCTTCAGCTGCTCAGGCAGCGGCCATGCCTCCTCTTTAAATGGAATATGCATCGAGATTGTCATTAGGGTCATGAAGAATGGTTGCTTNGCATCCTTCANCATTGACATGGCTTGNAGAAACATNGCGCCATCCCTNCCANACTNTTCNGTNGGATATTCCGGACGNTCCTTNATNGCNANGGGNTCTCCNAGNCCGAAATTNCNNANNGTGTTTCCTTCATTCCANCACACTCCTTCGTCGGCAAGAAGGAGATATTTGTTGTGATGCGGCAATGCNTCTGCCAATGATGGAAACTTATTGTTGGAGCCNTANGTGATGGAATANGCTATNTTGTCNGGAGGGAGAAGGCCNGTCATGAGCAGCAGATGCCCATCCGAACTGCTTGATGCCTTTATCTGGCTGACAACGTTGTCCATGACTACCGTACCCTCCATTCTTGAAAGGGAATCAAGAGCGGGCATCACGGCCCAATTCCCTATCTTCTTCCCTACCATATCGGCATTGAGCGACTCCACTATTATGAAGACCACATTAAGGGAATCTAATCTTGAAGTATTTAGCGTTGGCTCTTTGGCATGATTTTCATAAACTGCCAAAAAGTCAGTGATTTCTTTATTTTCTTCTTCTGTCAGATTCACTGAGCTTGTCATTACTCCCACTGCATCTACTGCAAACCTGCCGGTGTAGTAAGCAGGACCATTGTAAAGGTAAAGTTGCTTCTGGCCGGTATATCCTCCTATGAATTGGTCAGCAAGTCCCTCTTTCAAACTCCTCTCCGCAATAGCATTGCGCCATGCATAAGTAGTCTTGAAATAAGAAGCCTGACCTGCCACGCCTACGAGCAAAGAACCGGCAAAAAGACTCCACCGGATTGCCGGACGCAGCTGACTGGATTTGGATGGCTCAAGAAGCCAGAGGGCGATTGATGCCACGCAAGGTGGAATAAAGAAGAAAATATCCTCTTTGCGTAGTAAAGCCATCCCATATTCCATCAGGTTGCCATCCACATTGCCACCCATTGTCACAGCAGCGGGTGGGATGAGATCGCCCCAAAAGCGGAAATAAGCAAGATTGCAGACACTCCATATCGCGATGGCCCAGACTGGGATAAGGGCGGTCCAACGCCAGCGTGGACGCAGCAACCAATAAGGAGATAGAACCAGAGCCACATCCCCCACTGCCTTAATGACAGTGCCCAGCGTGCTGACATACTCGATATCCAGTGCACTCTTCATGAGGCACCACTCCGCAAGCATACAAATATAGACGATAGTCCAATAAATTATCCCGTTCATGTCCCGCCAATTAAAAACAAAAGGTCTAACTCCCTGAGTTAGACCTAAATCCTTGAATCTTGTCGGGGTGAGGCGAGGAATCCGACGTGTTTTTAGGGTCTAACTCTGGCTGATTCTCAGTTGTTTATATTATTTTTTCTCAGGTTCGGGGCTCGAATCTGGCACAAGCTTTATGCCCGAAGCGGCCATCAGGATCTGGATGGTGCGTTCCTTTTCCTCGATTAGTTTGTTTTTCTCTTCGATTAATGCCTTAAGTTTTTCTGTTTCACTGGAATTGTGGTTTATGTGGACGGCCGCAGAACCTATTCCGGTGTTAGCTTTGATGTCCGAATAATGCGCTATGTGTCCGTCCTGTCCGTATTCGTAGAATGTCATGGGATGTAATCCAGTGGCGACACATAGCTTCTCGAGAAGTGTGGCATCCAGGGTCTCTTTGTGGAATATCGTAGAGAGGTAGTTGTAGGTAATACCCACTTTCTCAGCGATTTTCGTCTTCGCTAATTTCTTTTCCTCTATGTATTCCTTGAGGATAGGTCCTATTGGTCTCATTATATGTTATAGTTAAATAATGTTAATTGTCACTATTATTTATTCGCGATATGATTAAATATTGAATAATATTTTATAATTTTGCGTATAAAATTAGCAATAATTATAAAGAAATCCAAATTTATGACTGTAAATCAAGCCCTGAATCAGTACTTCAAGTCGCTCCCGAGACCAGAAAAGAGAGATCTTCTATGCAAAATGTCTCTTCAGCTCGATGTAACGCCTGCAATAATTAGCAATTGGAGATCTTCCATTACTCCGATCAAATCAATTTACATTCCCGAAATTATAAAAATAATCGGGAAAGACATCTTTGCTAATGTCACAGATTGATAAAATTACCACAATTATGGTATTTTCAAATTGTGAATTCTTTACATTCGAGGATGAAGTGTGGGTCCGCATGGCGGATGGCTCTACCTCGAAGATGACGGAGGGGGATGTGGATCTCGTCAGAGCTGTCGACGATATGATATCCACATTCTACCCCGAGGCCTATAAAATGCTAAAAGAAATGTATCAGGCATCATCAGCAAATATCTTGTATTATCGGTTTCGCATAGTGTCCCGGTTCATCCGCTGCAACCTGTCGAATCTCGATCATGTCCCGGATATCACAGCCGACCGCGTTTTCGCGCTTGAGTCTGTGCCATGNCCGCTCCGAGGCGAGTGCCGGTATGACGGGATTGTATGTCGGCCGTCTTTTGACCACACCCTGTCCCCGTCCGAACTTCGCGTCATGGAGCTCCTGTATCAAGGATCTTCCGAGAGTGATATCGCAGGCACATTGTGCCTGTCAATACTGACCGTGCGCACCCATATCCGCAATGCCCTCCGCCGTCTGGACCTTCACTCCAGGGCTGATTTCATGCGATATGCCGCACAAAATAAGATGTTCGATGGGAAGGTACAGTGAAAAGACGATAAAGGATGTCAACGACAGGGCGGATATCCGGGAGATAATCCCCGGAGCTGACCCTGCGAAACCNAAACAAAATATCGATTGCCCATTCTGCGGGGCGAAGAANAANTTTGGCATCACCCATAATTCCCGCTATAATTCGGCAAANTGCTTCGTCTGCAAGGAGGGTTTTGCCAACCCAATATCCGCGTGGATGCACCGTCAAGGATACGACAAGGATAAGTATCCACAGGCAATCGAGGAAGTGGCCAAGATGGCAGGGATGACCATCCAGACGGANGAAGAGATACAAGAGGGGAATATCCGGAATGCCGGCGACCGCATGAAGGATTCTTTCTGCTCCAAGCAGCTGGAAGAGTCGGGGCTGAAAGTAAAGGATGTGATGGCGACTGTCACAGACGGCAAACACGAGTCGCTTGAGTCTCCATTCCAACCAGGCACATTCGGTCCCGGCTTTACGCTCGACCCAAAGGGCTCTGATATGCTCATCCGCTATTATGATCTCCATGGTCGCCCTGTCAAGTATACTGCCAAGGGAAGTTCGACTCCGAAGGTCTATGCCCGTGTAAGATTCTACAACCCGGATCTGCACATGGTAGGCGGAAAGCCAATGAAGTACCAGACTCCCACGGGAGCCCCATCTCGTGCGTATATCCCGCAATATATCCGTGACAAATTCCAGAAGAAAGAACCAATCGAGACACTATTCCTTCAGGAAGGAGAAAAGAAAGCTGAAAAGGCTTGTAAGCACGGCATGCCCTCGATTGGCATCCAAGGCATCAACAATATCGGCACTATCGANGGAGGGCTCCTTCAGGATATCCAGGATGTCATCAAGACATGTCAGGTGCAGAATGTGGTGCTGATGATGGATTCTGACTGGGATGACCTTCACCGCAATATCACGGTCGGCGACCGCGTCGACAAACGCCCGGCTTCTTTTGTGGCTGCAGTGATCAAGTTCAACCAGTTCATGAAGTCGCTGCGCAACATCAAGATCGAAGTGGATGCATGGTGGGGTCATGTCAACAAGGAGAATACCTTCTGCGACAAAGGTATCGACGACCTGCTATGCAATACCCTCAAGACTCGCGAGTCTGATCTGATGGCGGATGCCATCAAGGCGATGAATTCCACCAACGGCGCGGGGGAATATGTCTCTATCCGCAAGATCTCCACACTCACTGACATGAAGATCCGCGACATGTGGAGTCTCAACGATCACCAGGCTTTCTTCGACCGCCATCAGAAGCAGCTCTCGGATCTGTCTTCATTCCGCATCGGAGGAGTGCGCTACAAAGTGGAAGAAGGCAAGATAATAGCCCTCTCACGCTATTCTTCAGACGTAGATATNTTTTCTATAACGGTCAATGAAAAAGGGGCTAAGAAAGTCTCTCTGAACTATCTGGAGACGATGCAGTTTCTCGGTGCATCCGGTTTCCACCGAATGCTCGATGCCGAAATCAGCACCTCCAGTTACGAGATCGTGCAGATTGACGATGGAATAGTCGACCGGGTGCCATCCTTCCGTGTGCGCGACTTTGTGCGCCAATACATACTTTCCAACACCAAGGACTCCCTTGTGCATGAGTTCTTTTATTCAAAGCTCGATGTGCTTCTCCCTGATAAGAAGTTGGAGGGTCTGCCGATTATCGTCGACGAGTTTTCCAATGTCGAACCATTCCTGCAGCGTACCTACTACAACAATGGTCAGGTGGAGATCACTGCATCATCAATCACTCCAGGAAAGGCGATCAACAATGTCTGGCGGTCGCGTATTGTGCCACGCAATTTCCAGAGAGTGCCTATAATCGAGGAAATTTCCAAGGTTGGCAATTGCTATACCATCCGTCTGTCTGAAGCTGCAAAACGCTGTGAATTCCTCACATACCTACGCAACACATCAAACAATTATTTCCCGCACAACGCACCTCGCGATGTGACTGAGGATGAATATTGGGAATGGAACCANCATATNGTNAATAAAATCACTGCCATCGGATATCTGCTGTCCGAATGGAAACCGTCTGCAGAAAGAAAGGCTGTGGTGGTCCAGGATCACATAATGTCNGAAGTCGGGCAAAGCAATGGAGGAGCCGGAAAATCGCTTGTCGGCAATGCTCTGTCGCATGTCATTCCACAAGTCACGATTGCTGGCTCAATGTTTAAGAAAGATGATCAATTTGCATTTTCTTCTGTCAACAAGACTACCCGGAATATCTTCATCGACGATATCAAGGCAAATTTTGATTTCAAGCATATTTATCCCCTGATCACAGGCGATATGGAGATAAACCCAAAAGGGAAAGACCGCTATGTCATCAAGGTCAACCAGTCGCCCAAGGTGCTTATTACTACAAACCACACCATCAACGGAGCTACNGAAGGATCTACTCGTCGCAGGATTATCTACATGGAATATTCAAACTGGTATAATCCTGACCACACTCCGGCGCATGACTTCAATCACATGCTTTTCGATGATTGGGATGCGGAGCAATGGAATCTTTTTGACAACCTCATGGCGGAATGCGTGATGTTTTATCTGCGCTCCTATGAGCAGCATTGGGTGGATCAGGGAGTCGGAGTAGTTCCGCCCCCTATGAAGCAGATTGAGCTGCGCACNTTGNGGCAGGANATGTCGGAGACTTTCCTGCAGTGGGCTGAAGAATATTATGACCCATCCGGAACTCATCTCAATGAGCGGGAGCTGCGCAACAATGTATTCGCTTCCTTCCTCGAGTTTGCCGGCACGTCCGGACACGGAGTCACGCGATCCAATATTCTCAAGCGCATCCAAGCCTTCTGCAAGTTCAAGGGTTATGATCTCAATATCAACAAACCGAACGGAAAAGGCAAATTCTATATCGAATGGAAGAAGACCAATCCCGATGACTCCTTNATCGGGNTCAANGANAAATCCGGAGGCAAGGAATNNTTCACTGTCTATTCGGCTGAGAAAGCTCCTACTACGACTTCAATACGACCATTTTAGCAAATATGAATAATAACCAAATACCATTTATCTACACTATGACCGACAACAAATATGAAAGCCTCAAGGTGCGCGACTTTGATGATGCGCCCGACCTGAGCTCTGAGAAGGAGCACCCGCTGTCGAAGCATCCGGCGGAGCAGGTCACAATACTCATTGCAGCTGACTGTGGCCGTTGGGCCTGGGGATATCGCGTCTGCTGGGCTAACGGACAAACGTCTTACTGCAATCCGACATTCCGGAATGGAGTGTTCGCTAAGGAACGCGAAGCGATACTCTACGGCATCGGATACATGCTCTCCTACGCTGAGTATTTCGAGCTGGAGACAGTCGAGAACATCAAGGCAGCCGAACGCCGCCACAACAAGACAACCCTCCCACTCTTCGACGAGCCATGAACATCGACAGGAAAATAGAAAAACGCCTGAAGGAAATGTTCCCGGGCGTGATATTGGATAATGATATCGAAGAGATGCTCCATATCAGGACAGAAAATTGGCAGATCACATCCGATGATTTTTGCGCCCTTCTGCAAATGGATCTGGAGGTGGATCATATCTACACAGAAGGAAACGGTTTCATATCATTAGTAATGACTAAAGAATCAACTAAAAAAGTAACAAGAAAATAAGACTATGAGTTATTTTAATCACGAGACTTTCGGGGCTGGCCACATGCCGCCATTCGAGACTATCTTCGACATCAAACAGAAACAGAATACACTTAGGTACACGCTATCCGAAACCATCGAAGACGTGGAATATGTGGAAATCACAGACGAGCAGCCTAAGGCTAAGGAAGCTCTGAAATGGGATAAGACTGCAAGGAAAAAAGAAATCTGGGATGAGGCGATGAAGGAGTTTTCTGAAATGGGTATTAATAGCTCCATTATGAAAATAAGTCATGCTATACTTTTTGAATTTGGTGCTGATTGGTCTGATCAAAACCCTGTATCACATTTCGAGGATAAATTCAGACGGGGTGAGGCTTTCAGTGAAGCAGCAGACAAAAAGCTGGAGGAATACAAAAAACTGGCCGAAAAGGAAAGACTCCAGTGGCACTCTCATTTAGATCTAATCATTCTCATGACTGCCTCATTTGGCTTTCAGTGGGCTACGGAGAACCCTCCAAAATACTATTGAGACATGATGATGAGTCCTGAGGAATTTGCCGTTCACGGAGTGAGCGAGCTGAAGAANGAAGTGAGATCNCTCAAGGAGGCCATATCTCAAATCAATTCTAAAATAGCCTCTATGGAAAGGCATATCTACCATTTAAATCAAAGACACAGTAAGTGAAAGATATCAATANTTATAATGAACAGATGGCTCNGGCTATNGAGGATAAACTCTGGTTTACCCGGTTTCTTGACATGCCNACCTTCNGGAACAGNGTTGTCTATGATTTTGGGTGTGCCGATGGTAATCTTATCCGNCATCTTGCCCCANGATACCCGGATATCCCGTTTGTCGGAATAGACGATTCATCTGAAATGATCAGTCTCGCGAGACAGAATCAAATTTTTGCTAATGAATTTTACGTTGAAACATCAAGGTTCAGCCGTCTCCATTTATCGGATAAGACGAGGATTGTCATCATGTCTTCAGTAATTCATGAAGTCATGAATTACTCTGAAGAACCTTGTACCCAAATTGGGACTTTCTTAAATAAAGTCAGACCGGACTATATCTTCTTTAGAGATATGGTTCCTGATGAATCTATTTATAGAAATACATCGGAAGAAGATTTTGAGAAAGTTGTCTATAAAGATTGGGATACCCTCGATAGGAAAGTCAAATATGCCGAACAGCTTTTTGATATCGAATATAATTCTGGATCATTGAAAAGGCAAAACCATCTGGTTCATTTTCTTCTCAAATATCGATATCTTGAAAACTGGTCTCGTGAAGTCAATGAGAACTATTTCCCATTTGATTATGATCATCTTCTTAAATTTTTCTGGAAATATTTCAAGATGAAGCCAATATATTCCAAGAGATATATCCTGCCATTCATCAAGGAAAATGTCAAAGAAACTTTCGATATCGATCTCCGGGACAAAACCCACGTGAATATAATATTCAAACCCTTCCACAACCATTTAAACCAATAATAAAATATGAAAGCGACAGCAACACAATNGCCGATAACAGTGACAATTGAATTGGCCGACGACTACTTAGAAGGATTAGATCCGGGATTCTTCACGGAAGAAAATTTTATAGAAGGTGATCAGCTCGAGGACCTGGTTGATAAACTGGCAAAAACATATATTTGGTTAAAAGGCCAAGCTATGGCAATCTCGGAGTCAAAAAGAAAACAAAATAAATAATAAAATCATGGAAAAAGAGAAAACAGAAAACCGCCTCTCGATAGGCAAGATCAACGGCGTAGAAATCGCCGCAGTCAAACACGAGAAAGGGGAAATCTACGTCCCAATCAAGCCCATCTGCACGGCACTTGGGATAGACTTCAAAGTTCAGCACCGAAAGATTGAGGACGACCCTTCTTTCAGTTCAGTTATGGTCATAATGACCACAACTGGAGCCGACGGAAAGCAGTATGATATGGTGTGTCTTCCCATCAGACGTGTGTACGGATGGCTCTACACAATCAATCCTGGCAAGGTCGCTACTGAAGCACGTGAGGCCGTCATGAAGTATCGCGACCAATGCAATGATATCCTATACGACTATTTCAACGGTAAGACCAAGCGTCTCGAAGAATTCGTCAATATCGAGCGGGAACTTATGACGCGCCGGGAAACTCTCCAGACTTCACTCTCCGACCTCATGAAGTCGGTGGATTCAATAAAGNCTGAAATCAAGGACATCGACAAGAAGTTCAACGACCTCAAGAGTGAACGGCTAAATCCGACTCCATCGCTCTTTGACTAATCCCCTGCAGTTGTTACGATAATCGTAATAACTGGGCATCCAGTTGCGGTACTAAGCACCGCAACTGACTCTGTCAACTGTAACGATAATCGTTACAGTTGCCTTTATCTTAAAGGCAACTGTAGACCTGAGGTCTATGGTTCAGTTGTTGTGATTATCGTCATAACTGGAGGTTTCCAACTATTGTGATAATCACAACAGTTGCTTCCCTCAGCGAGGCAACTGGAGGCTTCCAGTTGGGGGGATTATCCCCTCAAGTGCGCGATCAGTTGGGGTGCTAAGCACCTCAACTAAACATCCAACCGGGGTGCTGAGCACCTCAGTTGGCCAGTTCCCCATCTCGGCCGAGAGGGTATTTTTCGCAATTTGCGAAAAACTGAGAAAAATTGCGAAAATTACGAAAATAATTGGCTGAAAATTTGCATAGTAAAGAATTATTTACTAACTTTGCAATATTATTTTTATTGTATATATGGAACCTATTACAACTTATGGCACACAGAAAAACGAAGTGAGGGGCATGATCGCCGGACTCAAGCAATCCGATATTCTTAAAGTCCTCAACTGCTCATACGTGGCAGAACGTTTCTTCGGGAAATCCGGAAGCTGGTTCTCGCAGAAACTCAACAACCACCTTAAAAACGGCAAACCATCTGAATTTACAAAAGAAGAGCTGCACACCCTTGGGAACGCCCTCTATACTCTGTCGATAGAACTTGCAGAGATAGCCGACGAACTCCCGTGACGCAAACCCTTCAATCATCATAGATCTCTTTTTTCGACACTGCACTCCTGGTCATCACCACGGAGTGCTTTTTTTGATTTTTTTGAAAAAAAAGTGGCTGAAAATTTGCATATTAATAAATTTATTACTATCTTTGTAATTCCGCATTCCCCATCGGAATGATGGGGGCAAAATTACAAAAAAAAAATTATGAAAGAAAAAATTTCGTTTGAAGAATTCTGCAATCCCGAATACCGACGTGCCGAGCAGATGAAGGTGAAGTCTGAGGCCACATGGGTCGCCTTCCATGATCTTGACGGCCTGATCAATATCTCAAGGCTCGCAAAGGAATATTTCCACAAGTCACAAAGTTGGTTTGCCCAGAAACTATATGGCCACGATGTCTGCAACAAGAAGCGGGAATTTACCGAAGCAGAATACTCGCAGCTCGCCTCCTCCTTCCGCGACATCGCCCGCCGTCTCAACGAATACGCCGACGCCATCGACGCTGCATCTATAGAATGACCTCCATCGACAACATACACAGCGCGTCCGGCTACGCCTCCGGACGCGTTTTCATTTGTACAGTTCGCGAATTGTTTGTATCTTTGCATCATCAAAGCCCTTTCCCGCTGAAAGGCTACGTTTGACCGTGGCTGATTGTGTAGGCGGGAGGGGCTTTTTTCATTTGCACAATTCGCGAATAATTGGTATCTTTGCCAATAAAATTATAATTTATGCAGCCAACTCACGAATGCTTTACATTCACCGGTCGTTTCCCGGTATTTCGGAGCAGGATCTCCTCGATGATCAATGTCTCTCCTTCTGGCAATCCATCTGCTATGCGCCTCAAAGTTCGTGCACAATGGGACCCGGGAGCCTCACACACAATAATATCAAAACGCCTATTTGACGCTTTAAATTTAAGTTTCCTTCCGACCTCCAAGCCTCTGCGCACTGCCATGGGCTTTGCATCTGAGGCGAAGGAAAGCGAAATGTGGATCACCGTTGTTCTCGGAAGCTTCCCTGTCAGGCTCAAAGTATGCGTAGTCGACAAACCTACAGCTTATGAAGACATCGATATCCTACTCGGTCTGGACTTCCTTTTGAAAGGAAGCTTTTGCACATCGATAGAGGACGGCATTCCAATATTTTCATTCTGCTATCCTGCAATCCTCCCTGTCAATTTTCATCAATGCCTTGAAAATCTTAACATCCCTCATGTAAACATCGACGATGAGAATGCTGACGGATTAAGCTGATAAAAAAAAATTCCACCTTCCCTCTTGCACAATCCAAAATTATTTCCTAATTTTGCAGTGCTNANNAANCACGGNAGTTNGNCTNCNCCGCNGGGCANCGGTTAATGCCTGACATAGTCCGGGCTTTTTTTATGCCCGACCCGCAGGCGCATTCCTCCCTCCAGGGGCATGCTGGCTTGCAGACATACTTACACAGCCAACACGGCTGCCATACCGAAATCTTTTGTATGCTCGGCGACGGGACTACATCGTGGTTTTTAAGCAACGGTATCGGCAGCCGTTTTGGTGTTTTTACCACTGCCTTGCTTAAAAACCACGAATGCAAATGAAAGCATTAAGTATCCCGGCTTCGCGCCTCTCGATGCGCGAGCTCATGAGCGCGATCAGCTCGACAGTATCCAACCTCCGTGCGGCGATTCCCGCCTCAGTATTCCTCACAGTGGCCATAGTGGCCATCATTCTCTTCTTCTGGGCCCTCGGCCAGATGCGCATCCCCTACATCGTAGTCTCCGGCTCGACGTCGCTCATCGCCGTCGCCCTCGCACCCCTCAGCAAGGAAGG
>WFLX010291626.1_pt1 | contig 13233 bp, 13 predicted proteins | sample 4967041 | NCBI WGS metagenome assembly WFLX01 (sample SAMN12857096, study PRJNA449069) | gut metagenome | isolation source: stool from male and female vole | host: Microtus ochrogaster | place: USA:Florida | collected 2017
TAATTAAAAGAATCAAAGACTTTTCTGTATTTTTATGTTATAATATATGTATGTTATTTTAATGGAGGGATTTTCTATAGCGATGGAATATTATATAATTGAAAATAAATTAATAAACTATAAAGGCAATGAAAAAAATGTCATAATCCCAAAGGGCGTTACAGACATATCCTTCAAGGCTTTTCAACATAAACAACTCATAAGTGTAACTATTCCTGATAGTGTTACAAGTATAGACGAAACTGCATTCTATTGGTGCAATAGTCTCCGAAATGTAATTATAGGCAACGGCATTAAAAGCATAAGCAATAAGGCATTTTGTCACTGTGAAAATCTCACCGATATGGAAGTAAAGGGTAATAAAATACATAACTCTAAAGGAATAATCAAACAGACTGATAATCGTTTCAGAATAGATGTCATAAGAAAACTAAATAATTCAGGTATACAAATTACATACTAATCAAGGGGGAATAAACATGAATAAAGCAGTAATTCTTGCAGGCGGACAGGGCAAGCGCATGAAAGCAGATATGCCGAAACCGCTTTTTAAAGTTCTCGGTGAGCCTATGCTCGAATGGGTTATTTCGGCGTGTGAAAGGGCTGAAATAAGCGATATGTGTGTTGTAAAGGGATTTATGGGTGAAATGATAGACGAGTATCTTAACGGAAGATACAAAACGGTTTTACAGGCAGAACGTCTCGGAACAGGTCACGCAGTAATGCAGGCAGTACCGTTTCTGAAAGATGACGAAAGCGGAAATACTCTCGTACTCTGCGGTGACGCTCCGTTTATTGATGAGCAGACTATAAGGGAATCTCTTGAATTTCACGAAAAACAGAATAATTCCGTAACTGTCATAACGGCTGAACTGGACAATCCGCACGGCTACGGCAGGATTATCCGTACAGAAAAAGGTATAAGCGGTATTGTCGAACAGAAAGACGCTTCTAAAGAACAGAAAAAAATCCGTGAAGTAAATTCAGGTGCTTACTGGTTCAGGACGGCAGACCTTATAAAGCTTCTTGACAAAATAACCTGTGAGAACGCACAGAAAGAATATTATCTTACGGACACTATTTCCATAGCAATTTCCGAGGGAAAAAATGCCGGAGCGTACAAGTCTGAAAATCCCGATATAATAAAGGGTGCGAACGACAGAAAGGATTTGCTGAATCTCAATACATACGCAAGAATGGCAGTGATTGAAAAACACCTTGAAAACGGCGTTGAATTTACCTGCACGGACGGTGTTATTATTGAAAGAGGTGTTGAAATAGGTACGGGAACGGAGATTCTGCCGTCTGTTATCCTGCGTGGAAAAACTAAAATCGGCAATAACTGTGTTATCGGTGAAAACTCTGTAATAGAAAACAGCAGAATCGGCGACAATGTAACTGTAAGCACTTCAAAAATTTATGATTCAGAAGTCGAAAACGGCACTGAAATAGGTCCATATGTACACATAAGACCAAACAGCGTTATTAAGAAAGAAGCTAAGATATATGATTTTGTTGAGATAAAAAATTCTGTTATAGGCGAAAAAACAGCCGTTGCACACCTTGTATATATAGGCGACAGCGACGTGGGCAGAAGGGTTAATATAGGAGCAGGAACTGTTACTGTTAATTATGACGGCATAGAAAAAAGCAGGTGCGTTATAGGAGATAAGTGTTTCATAGGCTGTAATACAAACCTTATTGCACCAGTGAAACTCGGAAAAGCTGTATATACGGCTGCCGGAACTACCGTTACAAAGGATATTCCCGAATATGCACTTGTTATTGACCGTGGTGTCATGAAAGTAAAAGAGGGTTATACAATCAGAAAATTCAAGTCAAAGCTTTAATAAAAGAAGTTCCCGTTTTTTCGGGAACTTTTTACATATGAAAATTTAAGATTATTTTAATAATATCATATTATAATGTACTTATATGTATGAAAGGAGAAAGTTATATGAAATTACTTATAGTTGAGGACGAAATGCAGTTAGCGGACGCTCTCACGGAAATTCTCAAAAGAAATATGTACAATNTCGATACGGTCTATGACGGTATTGATGGTCTNNACAACGNNCTTACAGGTNTCTATGACGGAATTATCCTTGATATCATGCTTCCACGTATGAACGGAATTGAAATTCTCAGGCAGATAAGAAAAGAAAAAATTTCAACACCTGTACTGCTTCTTACAGCAAGAAGTGAAGTAGAGGACAAGATAAACGGTCTTGACTGCGGTGCGGACGATTATCTTACAAAACCGTTTGTAACAGGTGAACTTCTTGCAAGAGTGCGTGCAATGACAAGGCGTAAGGGTGAAATCATTGACGAAAACAGGCTTGAATATAACGGTCTTGAACTCAGGAAAAATACCTGCTCCATTATATATGGTGTAAATGATGTTAAACTCAGTCTGAAAGAATATCAGATTATGGAACTTCTTATTTCCAATCCACGTCAGATTCTTCCTAAAGAACGTATTATAGAAAAAATATGGGGTTACGAAAGCGATGTTGAATATAATAACATTGAAGTTTATATATCTTTTCTCAGAAAGAAAATAGCCGTTATTTCAGCACCTGTACAAATCAGGACTGCCCGTGGTATAGGCTATTCATTGGAATAGGGGGATACTGATGTTCAGAAAAGCACAGTTAAAGCTTTTTGCGGTAATCACAAGTATACTGCTTGCAATTTTTATTGCTGTTCTCAGTTCTATAAATATTCTTACAAGAACGTTCATGCAGAGACAGTCGAGAGAGGTTTTACAGCAGATAGCGTCCGGAATAGAGTACGACGAAAAAACAGAAACATTTACATTCACACCGCCGGACGATTTTGACCACCGTCACAACGAACCTCCTAAAAAATTTGAAAAGAAAATTGAAAGCAATACATTAAAGCCGTCAGAAACAACAGAAAAAATTACTTCAGAGCAGGAAACAACAGAAGAAATTGAGGAAGTCACGGAAGAAACAAAGTCGGAAGTGAAAGAAGAAAAAACGGAGTACGTTAATACAACAAAAGTACAGATGGAAGAAATTACGACCGAAACAGCAACGGAAATTCTGACAGAAAATCAGATTAAGACGGATATTCCTGATTATTCCCAGAATAACAATAATAATAAAGTTCCTGACCGTCCGGAAGACTGGCAGAACGGTGACAAGCCGTTTGACGTTCCACCACATGATGACCGTCGTCCCGAAAACAATCCGCCCGATAATGAACGTAATGATTTCGGTCACTGGTGGGACTTCAACCATAATAATGACCGGTTTAATGAACACGAAGAATATGCTGATATTATTCCGCAGTCGTATGGGAATACGTCATATATAATTTCTCCACTGGTAAGTACGTCTGAAAATGAACCGGAAGATATTCCCGACAAACAGCCTTTTATGGAAGATATGAAAAAATATGAACCTGTTCCGAAAACTTTCGGGTCTATAGAATTTTTCGCTTTAATGGCAGACAAAAACGGAAATTATATCGCTGTGCTGAATAATGACGATATAGACAGCGAAAATGCACAGGCATATATTATGGATATACTCAGTAAAAATGAAAAAACCGGTATGATTGGTTCGTATCAGTTCTATAATATGCCTAAAGATAATGGTACTCTTATAGCTTTTACTGATAAAAGTGATGAAACGAAAGTACTTAAGCAGTTTATCAGAATGACTATTATTATAGGCTCGGTTACTGTTATAGTACTTTCCTTTGCAGGTTACTTTCTTAGTAAAAAAAGCATAGAACCCATAAAATCAGCATTTGAAAAACAGAAACAGTTTATTTCCGACGCAAGTCACGAACTTAAAACACCGCTTACTGTAATTTCTGCAAATGCAGACGTGCTTTCCGGTGAAATAGGCGAAAACAAGTGGCTTAATTACATAAAGTCGCAGACTGAAAGAATGAATCTTCTTGTTAATGACCTGCTCAGCCTTACACGTCTTGAAAACAATACTTCAAATTTTATATGTACTGATTTCAATTTAAGTCAGGCGGTGACGAATACAGCATTGCCTTTTGAGTGCAGGGCTTTTGAAACAAACAAGAAATTTATAGTTGACGTTGAGGACGGTATAAGCATAAACGGCAGTGAACAGCATATTAAGCAGATGGTGGCTATTTTTATTGACAATGCCCTTAAATATTCCGGTGACGGCGGTATGGTTAAAGTAAGACTGAAAAGACAGGGCGACAAAAAAATATTTTCTGTCTATAATACCGGTTCGGGCGTTAAGGAAGAAGAAAAAGACAAGNTTTTTGAAANATTCTACAGAANTGNTGACTCACGTTCACGGCANAATGTCGGCGGTTACGGTNTTGGTCTTGCAATAGCNAAATCCATAATAGACAAGNATAAGTTTAAGATAAACGTCGAAAATGACGAGGGAAAAAGCATATGTTTTGTTATTGTCATGTGAATTTCTGAATAAAATAAAATATTCCGCACACACTTACTTAAAAGGAGGCGGAATATTATGAACATAACACCTGAAATGTACAGTCAGATGACAGAAAACGCTTCCCCCAAATCCAACTCAAAGGTAAACGTCAGTGTTGCTTTTTTAGTCGGAGGGGGAATATGTGTAGTAGGACAGATTTTAATGACGATTTTTGAACGGTACGGACTTGACAGAACTTCCGCAAGTGCATGGACTTCAATAATTCTTGTAACCGCAAGTGCGATATGTACGGGTTTCGGCTGGTACGAAAAACTTGCGAAACACGCCGGAGCAGGTACTCTTGTACCCATAACTGGTTTTTCAAATGCAATAAGTTCGTCGGCGATAGAATCAAAGTCAGAGGGTTATATACTCGGCGTAGGTGCTAAAATATTCACTATAGCAGGTCCTGTTATACTTTACGGACTTGCGGCAGCAGTTGTTTATGGAGTTATATATTATATATTCTGATAATTAAAAAAACAGGCGGGGTAAATCTTACCCTGCCTAATACAAAATAAATTCAAAATAAATATGTGTAGAACAAAAGAAAGGAGACAACAAAACGAGTGTAAATAACTAAAATATTATTTAACACTATGGTTATTATATCTTATTTCTGCGATTCAGTCAAGAGAATTTTGAAAAAAATTATGGATTTACAACAATTTCTGTCATTTTAGACAATATTCCGACAGGCTATCACAGCGTTTTACACAAATAATTTTGCTGAAATATTTATGAAAATCCGTGGCGGCATATTATAACACATATTTGCATAATTTACAAAAAGCTGTTTGAAAAGAGAAAAATATGTGTCCTGATTACATAAATTATTTATATATGATTTGATTTTTAATAAATCAAGGAAATTTCCGTCCTTTGTGGCGGAAGTTTCTTTTTTGTGAAAATATTGCTTTATCGGGATTTGTGTGATATAATTATTGTAAAAAACAAAGGTCGTGATTTTATGAGTAAAATAAGGTGGTCTGCGATAAGGCATAAGCTCGAAAACGAATATCTTGCTGATTCTCTTAAGGGTCATATTCGGTATTTTGCGACAAGTTACAGCAAATGTCCCGACCATGAGGGCAGAGCCTCTATTCTGCTTGACGGCAGGGAAATAATTTCAGGCAGTTATTACGAACAATGGAGCAAGGCACATCTGCTTCCGAAAGACGAAAATTTTGAATTAAGGGTTTCGGGGTGGGAATTTCCTATTATGGACGATGTGGCTTTGAAGTTCGGGCAGTTTGACCAACGGTGTTTATACAGGGCTTTTGATGAATTTGATAATCAGTCCATAGAAAAGAGCCTTTCCAGTGAAAACGCTATTGTCAGAATATTCGCACTCCTTGACCATCGCACAGGGAAAAGACGTTTATTGTCAATGAAAGACAGTATTAAAAATGAGGGCGAAATATTTCAGACATTCTTCAATATACGTGCAGAAGCGGAGCAGATATTATAATAAATCAAATTTTACATTTGACAACTACGGANATATAGTNTTGAACTTNAGTTTAAATTTTAAGGAGAAATGTNATGAAGAATTTACTTTTTATAGGTGATGTNGTAGGNAAGACCGNCTGTNACTTTCTTTCCGCAAAATTACCGCAGATAAAACGTAAGTATAATATTGACATTACTGTTGTGAACGCCGAAAATTCCGCACAGGGAAACGGTGTTACAAGAATGTCGGCAGAATCTGTAATAANAGCAGGTGNTGATGTCATAACTACCGGAAATCACGCTTTCAGACGCAGGGAAGAACTTGACATATATGACAAAGACTATATTATAAGACCTGCAAATTATCCGGAGGGTGCTTGTGTCGGAAAAGGCGTATGCGTTCTTGATATGGGGGCTTATTCTGTTGCGGTGGTAAATCTTATGGGAACGGTTTATCTTGACCCCCTCGATAACCCTTTTACAAAAATCGACAGCATTCTTACACAGATTGATACGAAAAATATATTTGTGGACTTTCATGCAGAAGCTACTTCTGAAAAGAAAGCTATGGGATATCATCTTNCCGGAAAAGTTTCGGGTATTTTCGGAACTCATACCCATGTGCAGACTGCTGACGAAACTATTNTTGACGGTCATACCGCCTATATAACTGCNTNCAGGAATGACAGGTGTTGAAAAATCGTGTCTCGGCGTGGAAATAAAACCGGCAGTTGACAGGCTTAGATTCCGTATGCCTGTACGTTTCAGGGAAGCAGAGGGGAAATGTTTCCTTTGTGGTGTTATTGTGACATTTGACGAGAAAATTGGCAAATCGCACAAAATTGAACGTCTGATTATAAGATAATATACAAAAATTATTTATAAAGACTGGAATTTTCATTTTCTTAATTGACAAATCTGTTTTTGTATGATAAAATATACGTGTCGGATATTATTCGATATTACTTGTCTCAAAGACACATTAACATTTGAAATGCAGGAGGGTCATTATCATGGAAGTTTTAAAAGTTTCATCACATTCATCACCAAATTCCGTTGCCGGAGCAATCGCCGGAGTTATCAGAGAACAGAAAGCCGTTGAGGTTCAGGCAGTAGGAGCAGGCGCTGCAAATCAGGCTATAAAAGCAATAGCAATCGCAAGAGGTTATCTCGCACCGATTGGTATTGACCTTATTTGTATTCCCGCATTCGCTAATATTCAGATTGACGGCGAGGAAAGAACCGCTATCAAGCTTATCTGCGAACAGAGATAAACTGAAAATTAAAATCTGTTTTCACGGGACGAACCTTGTTCGTCCCTGATTTTATCTGAAAATATGACTGGAGTGTATAAGACTATGCCTGATAAATTATTCAATGAAATAGAATCTCTCAGGGGTGTCGGAAATGCAAGGGGTGAAAAATACCGTAAACTCGGCATAACTTCACCCTATGAACTTATATATCATATACCACGAACCTATCTTGATTTCAATAAGTTCGTGCCGATATGTCAGGCAGTAATGAATGAGAATAATTTTCTCAGACTTACAGTGGTAAAAAAATATCCGCCTCAGGCAGTCCGCAATAAACTTGTTGTATGCAAGGCACTGGCTACTGACGGTACGGACAATATAACAATTGTTGTCTTTAATAATGTATATGCTTTCAATATGCTTAAAGAAAACCAGACTTATTATATGTACGGAAAAGTTACGGGAAATTTAACTGATACTGTAATAAACTCACCTGTTTATATAAACTGCAATGAAAAAAATGCTGTTCAGCCCGTCTATCGTCTTACGCAGGGACTTCCGGTGAATACTGTCCGTATGAATGTGAAACAGGCTCTTTCTGTCATGAAAGACGAACCTTTTGAAACATTGTCGGAAAATATCAGGGATAAATATAATCTTTGTCCGCTTATGTGGTCACTTGAAAATATTCACTTTCCAGAAAGTGAAAACGCCGCTGAACTGGCACGGCGCAGGCTTGCTTTTGATGAACTGCTTAAATTACAGCTTGGTATGCTTATTATGAAAAAACGTACAAGAAGTCATACTGCTTTTAAAATGAAAAGTTCAGTGAAAATCTCGGATTTTGTAAAGGGGCTGCCTTTTGAACTTACAGGCGACCAGAAAAAAGCGTCTCTTGAAATAATAAAAGACCTTTGCCGTGATACTCCTATGAACAGGCTTTTACAAGGTGATGTCGGCAGCGGAAAAACTGCTGTTGCTGCAATTGCCTGTTGTTTTTCGGCAAGAAACGGTGTGCAATCTGCTCTTATGGCTCCGACGGAGATACTTGCTGTTCAGCATTACAAAACTTTAAGCAGTTTTCTTGAACCTTTCGGAATTAAAGTCTGTCTGCTTACCGGTTCACTAAAACATAAGGAAAAAACTGAACTTTATCAGAAAATAGCGGATGGTGAATATGATGTCATTATAGGAACTCATGCTATTATACAGAAAGATGTTGAGTATAAGTCTCTCGGTCTTGTAATAACAGACGAACAGCATCGTTTCGGTGTTGCACAGAGGACGGCTCTTGCTGAAAAGGGTGACGCTCCTCACAAGCTTGTAATGTCCGCTACTCCCATACCACGAACGCTTGCCCTTATTGTTTATGGCGATTTGGATATATCAATCATTGCACAGCTTCCGAAAGGCAGAAAGCCTGTCAAAACTTATGCCGTTACCGGAAAAATGCGTCACAGGGCTTTTAATTTCGTGCGTGAACGTCTTAAAGAGGGCAGACAGGCATATGTGGTGTGTCCTATGATTGAGGAGAGTGAAAGCGAACTCTTTGCGGTGAAATCATATGCGGAAAACGCCCGTGAGTATGACCTTAAAGGCTATACCGTCGAACTTCTGCACGGTAAAATGAAACCTGCCGAAAAAGACAGGGTTATGCAGGATTTTCGTGACGGAAAAATTAATGTGCTGATTTGCACCACCGTTGTTGAAGTAGGTGTGGACGTTCCGAATGCGGTTGTTATGGTAATAGAAAATGCTGAACGTTTCGGATTGTCGCAGATTCATCAGCTCAGGGGGCGTGTCGGACGTGGACAGTTTGAAAGTTCGTGCATACTTATAACCGACAACACTACAGAAGAATGTGTCCGCAGAATGAAAATAATGTCGTCTACTACAAACGGCTTTGAAATAGCAGAGGAAGATTTGAAAATGCGTGGTCCGGGGGACTTCTTCGGAAACGCTCAGCACGGACTGCCTCCGATGAAAATAGCTGACATATCCTGCAACAATGAACTTATGAACATGGCTCGTGAATGTGCGGTGGATATTCTTGAAGATGACCCTTTGCTTGACAAGTCATGCAACCATTTTCTTAAAATGGACGTTATAAGACTTTTTGAAAAGGATATAATTGGTTAATCAATCTTTCTGGAAAATTTTTCAGGTCTGATTTGGGCGGATATACCGTGATTCTGAAAAATTTTTCAAAAAATCTGAAATTTTTTTCAAAAAACGCTTGACAAATCGTAAAACCTGTGCTATAATAATATACGTCGTCAGGGACAAGACGATAAAAAATTAAGAAAGTAACGGGGGTTTAGCTCAGCTGGGAGAGCATCTGCCTTACAAGCAGAGGGTCACAGGTTCGAGCCCTGTAGTCCCCACCAATGGCCTGGTAGTTCAGTTGGTTAGAACGCCGCCCTGTCACGGCGGAGGTCGAGAGTTCGAGTCTCTTCCAGGTCGCTTTCTTATCTGCTTCTGTAGCTCAGTCGGTAGAGCAGAGGACTGAAAATCCTCGTGTCGTTGGTTCGATTCCGACCGGAAGCACCATAAATGCGGATTTAGCTCATCTGGTAGAGCGCCACCTTGCCAAGGTGGAGGTAGCGAGTTCGAGCCTCGTAATCCGCTCCATAGTACTGGGGTAGTAACCTTGGTATTAAAACAATCCCGAAGCAATAGTTTCGGGATTTTTTTCTATATAATTTGGTTTTTTATTAGCTTGGATTTTTGCAGGTTTGGAGGGACTGAAATGCCGTCAAGTAAAGAATACTTATCTTTTGTACTGGAACAGTTATCGCTTTCTGAATGTATATCCTATCGTGCCATGATGGGTGAATATATCATTTATTATAAAAATAAAATTATTGGTGGAATATATGACGACAGATTTCTTGTTAANATAANAANATCGTNTGTTGAAATGTTGCNGGAAGCTGTCCGTCANCTTCCATANGAAANAGCAANAGAANTGTTNCTGGTGGACAGGATTGACGACNGGGAGTTTNTAGCTGACTTATTTAATGCAATGTACGACGAACTTCCGGAAAGAAAAAAGTGACTGCCATGAAAAACTTTTTTAAATTTTTATATGAGTTTATACGTTGGATTATAGTGTCAGTACTTTATGTTTTCAGAATACCACTTGTTATAGTCGGAATTGCACTCTTTGTGGGAATATTCAATAAACAGACTATGTGCTGTATGCTGTGCTTTGACTTTGGCGTGGTTGTAATGGCAATTCCGGCGGTATTTACCGGAAAAACTCTCGTTGAAAATGTTATAATCACTCAAAAAGGTGAGAAGTTTTCCGGAACGTGTACAGGCTATAAACTGGAACGCTGGAATTGTGGGCATGATGTTTACTGGGTTGACGAAAACAATATAAAACTCCACAGGCGTTTTAACGTGCCGATGATTAAGTTTAAATATCCATGTCAGGTGAACGTATATTCACTGAACCACAGCATAAATCTTGGAGTATTTACTGTTATANAAGATAGNNTATGTNNTGTGGCGTGTNTGTNTTTGTNGGTATNNTGCGTTATTATAACAACGGGTACAATTTATAATATTTTATTTATGTAATAATTTTTTGAAATGAGGTGTGCTATGAGTAGTGAAATGCGTTACGCTGTTCTTATTGATGCCGATAATGTAGCATCAAAATACACAAGGTATATACTTGACGAACTGTCAAACTACGGTGTTGTGACTTATAAACGTGTCTATGGCGACTGGACAAGAACCAATCTCGCTTCATGGAAAAATATGGCTCTTGACAACGCTATTACTCCCGTTCAGCAGTACAGTTATACATCAGGCAAAAATGCAACCGATTCTGCTATGATTATTGATGCTATGGATATTCTTTATTCGCATAATGTTGACGGTTTCTGCATAGTGTCAAGTGACAGCGATTTCACACGTCTTGCGATACGTCTCAGGGAGTCGGGTATGCACGNNANTGNCNTGGGCGANCANANAACTCCTAAGCCGTTCANCACAGNCTGCNATGCTNNCAAATATCTTGNAGTNCTTGCAGAAGAAGNNNTCCAAAGCACAGCNGACAGTGAAAAAGTTGCACTTAAAACCCTTGAATCCGCTATAATACGCATTATTGCGGATAATGCCAATTTGCAGGAGGAAATTAATATAGGTGAACTCGGAAGCAGACTTCAGGGACGTTATCCGGACTTTGATGTGAGAAATTACGGCTATTCAAAATTCTCGCAGTTTCTGAAAGATTTTGACTGTCTCAGTTTCAGGCAGGTCGGAAGCAGTATTCTTGTTTCACAGAAGTCGGACAAAACGGATTTACAGCAGATTGAAGAAGTTCTTTCTGCAATAGTCCGGAGCAACGGCGGCAAAGGCTATAATCTCGGCGAACTTAAAAAACAGCTCTGTACCAAAATGCCGGATTTCAATGTCAAAACCTATGGCTATTCAAAATTTAGCCGTTTTGTCGAAAATCTGCCGTACTTTAAAATAAAAAACAATACAGTTATGATATTTGATAAATAAATTCCGGAGGGGACGGACTTGGCGAAAAAACTTTTAATAGTCTTTATGATTACAATAAGTGTGGCTTTTTTAGTGGTCGGAGGAAAATTTGTAAAGGAATCGGGGGTTTTTGAACCTTATCCCGATGCTGAATATCTTGAGGCTGAAAAATCTTCTTCAAGACCTGTCTATGAACTTCTTGACGAAAAGGAACAGGCTGTCTATTCGGCTTTATATAACGGAGTTTCCGAAAAAAAGACTGAAATTCCGCTTCCGTATGAAGTGTCCGGAGATGTTTACTCAAAAATTTACTGCATATTCGAAAAGCAGGAGGGCGATTTTTTCTATATAGATTCTACTTATTATACGGCTGAAAAAGTACGCAACGCTCAGATAGTTCTCAGAGAGAACGCAGACGAAATTGACCGGAAAATAACTGAACTTGAACAGTCGGCGGAAACATCTCTGCGTAATTGTCCCGATACCGACGACTATGAAAAGGCTCTTTATATCCATGACTACATTATAAATAATTGTGAGTATAATGTGGGGGAAGATTATAAGTACAGTTCCACCGCTTACGGCTGTCTTGTTGACGGTCAGGCGAATTGTGAGGGTTATGCAAAAGCTTTCAGTTACCTCGCTGGTCGAATGGGAATGGCTTCTGTCCTTGTCACAGGAAAAACGGACAAGGGGGAAAATCACGCATGGAATCAGGTCAGAATTGACGGTGAATGGTATAATCTTGATGTTACTTGGGACGATATGGACGTTCCGGAGGGTGCGAGAAAAGTTTATTTTCTCTGCAATGATGAGACTTTCAGCAGAACTCACATCGCCGAAAATACTTATTTTAATCCGTTTGAATGTACTGCGTCCGAAAGCAATTATTATGTGAAAAACGGACTTTTTGCCCGAAATGCCGAAGAAGCCGGAAAAATAATAAAACGTGAATTTGCAAAAGGTAATAAAAGAATTGACCTGAAATTTGCTGATGCTGATTCGTACAGGAGTTTTAAAAAAGAGTATGTCGAGGAACAGCGTATGTTTGATATTGTACTGGAATCCGGCAGTATAGGTGGAGAACAGATTTCCGTCACCTTGCGTGAAACGGAAGATGAGTATTGTCTGACGCTGAATTTTTCGTGACATTTGTTATAATTGTACATAATTGCTTTGAAAAAAATCTGCATAATTGTTATTTGTAAAGTATTGACAAAACCTGAAAAAAGTGATATAATAAAAAAGCTGTCGAACGGGAGCGAAGAAAAAGTTTCAGAGGAATGATTTTGGACTTTGGGAAACAAGTTTGCAGAAATTCATCTGAAAAGTTTGGAAAAAGGCTTGACAAAAACGTTCGGAAGTGGTATAATGATTAAGTTGTCCACTGGGGATAACGGAATCACAACTGAAAAGATTTGAAAAAACTTTTGAAAAGGGGTTGACAAATTCAAAAAGTTGTGATATAATGATTAAACTGCTTTTCGTAGCAGTGACCACAAGAAAAGTTTTTTGAAAAAACTTGAAAAAGTACTTGACAAAAACTTGAAAGTGTGGTATAATAA
>WFLX010248878.1_pt1 | contig 13229 bp, 12 predicted proteins | sample 4967041 | NCBI WGS metagenome assembly WFLX01 (sample SAMN12857096, study PRJNA449069) | gut metagenome | isolation source: stool from male and female vole | host: Microtus ochrogaster | place: USA:Florida | collected 2017
TGCACTTTCAAAATGGGGTGGCAAGATCCAGACAAGTGCAATTAGCATGATTCTGTTCGCGGAAGCGATTAACATTCTTGCGAAAGCGGTTGGAAAACTGGCAGAGCTTGACACCGACAAACTGACCCGTGGCCTTGTAGGTGTCGGTGTCCTTATGGGCGAACTGGCGGCTTTTATGGTCGCTGCGAAGTTTGGAAACTTTAAAGCAACGCAAGGACTTGCGATTATTGAATTGGGGGCAGCTCTTCTGATTCTTGAGAAGTCTGTTTCCGGTTTCGGAAGCATGGATATAGAAGTTATAAAGCAGGGGCTGATTGGTGTAGGAGCCATTCTTGCAGAGGTTGCCGTATTTTCGGTTGTTGCAGGAAAGGCGAAACATATCCTTTCCAGTGCGGCAGCTCTTACAGTCATTGGGGCGGCTATGCTGGTGTTTGGAAAGGCGATCAAAGACATTGGTGGCTTACCCATTAAGACCATAGAAAAAGGGCTCCTTGGTATAGGCGGTGCACTTGCATCTGTAGCAGTGGCCGTTAATTTTATGCCTAAAAATATGGTTGCTATCGGTCTCGGATTGGTTGAGGTAGCAGCCGCACTTAAGATTATCAACGGAGTAATCCAGGATACCGGAGGGATGAAGTGGGAGGACATCGGTAAAGGCATGGTTGTTCTTGCCGGTTCTATGACAATTCTGGCAGTGGCTCTTAATGCCATGAAAGGTACACTTGGGGCGGCTTCAGCCATGTTGGTTATGTCGGCGGCACTTGCTGTCTTCACGCCGGTTCTCAAAGCGTTGGGTTCTATGAGCCTGGCGGAAATTGGAAAGGCACTTTTGACATTAGCCGGAGCATTTACAGTGCTTGGTATTGCTGGTGCGGTACTTGGACCTATGGTTCCGGCGATTCTCGGTTTATCCGGCGCACTGGCATTGCTTGGTGTAGCCGTTGCGGCTTGCGGGGTCGGTCTGTTGGCGTTCTCAGCAGGATTGGCATCGTTAGCAGTTTCCGGTGTGGCCGGGGTGACAGCATTGGTAGCGGCTTTGGAAATTCTGATTGTCGGGGTGCTGGGGGTTATTGCAAACAGCGCGAAAGCTATAGCCGGTGCGGTGAAAGCGATTGTACTGGCAATCGTGGATGTCATAGTCGAATGCGCCCCACCCATAGCAGAGGGCGTGCTTACATTGATCGAGGAAGTATTGAAATCTCTGGCCGAGCATGGACCGAATATAGTGACCTATCTTATGGATTTTCTGATCGGGGTCATCAATGCGATTGCATCGAGGCTTCCGGAATTGATTAAAGCAGCCGTGAATCTGATAGGTATATTCTTCCGGGGCGTGGTCGATGCGCTGAAAGGCATTGATACGACTGCCCTTATGGAAGGAATCGTTGGTATTGGCCTGCTTTCCGCCATTATGCTCGCGCTTTCTGCTGTAGCCGGGCTGATACCCGGAGCTATGGCGGGTGTTCTTGGCATGGGTGTGGTCATTGCCGAAATGTCACTTGTACTGGCGGCTGTCGGGGCACTTGCACAGCTTCCGGGGCTAAAGTGGCTGATTGGAGAAGGAGGAGATTTATTACAGGGCGTCGGCACTGCAATCGGGAAATTTGTAGGCGGCATCGTGGGAGGATTTTTGGGCGGCATTTCCGCGCAGTTTCCGCAGATTGGTCAGGACTTGACTGATTTCATGAATAATGCCCAAGGATTCATCGATGGCGCAAAAAAGATTGACCCGGCTATGCTGCAGGGCGTCAATGCTCTTGCACAGACGATTCTGCTATTGACAGCAGCTAATATTTTGGACGGACTTACAAAATGGCTTACCGGAGGAACCAGCCTTGTCGAGTTTGGAGAGGAGCTGGCTGAATTTGGACCATATTTTAAGAAGTATTCGGATGAAATTGCCGGCATTAATCCGGAAGTCATAACTGCATCTTCAAATGCGGCGTTAGCCCTTGCGGAGATGGCATCAAAACTGCCGAATAGTGGAGGCGTTGCTGGATGGTTTGCAGGCGAAAATAGTTTAACGGCATTTGCTGAAGAACTTGTTACCTTCGGTCCTAAACTTAAAGCATATGCTGACAGTGTTCAAGGTCTCGATGCCAGTGTTGTGGTTAATTCAGCAAATGCGGCATCAGCTCTTGCAGAAATGGCAAATAATTTACCAAATCAAGGTGGCGTTGTTGGGTGGTTTGCAGGAGAAAATAATCTATCTGCTTTTGCAGAAGAACTTGCAGCATTTGGTCCCGTTTTAAAAGAGTATGCCGATAGTGTACAGGGATTAGATGGTGGAATTGTAGTCAATTCCGCAAATGCGGCAAAAGCTCTTAGCGAGTTGGCGAATAACTTACCAAATCAGGGAGGAGCAGTTAGTTGGTTTACTGGCGATAACACATTATCTGTCTTTGGTGAAGAACTTACAAAGTTTGGACCTTATCTTAAAACATATGCCGATAGTGTTCAAGGCATGGATGCCAATGTGGTCAGCAATTCCGCAAATGCGGCAAAAGCTCTTAGCGAGTTGGCGAATAACCTGCCTAATTCTGGAGGACTTATGAGCTGGTTCACTGGAGACAATGATATCGGAGCATTCGGCGAAAGTCTTGAAAAGTTTGGTAATTCTTTCTCAGCATACTATCAGTCTATTTCTGGTATCGATACATCTCAGCTGGGAGGAGTTATTACAGAACTTGAGAAACTTGTAGACTTGGCAAATGGAATTTCTGGTATCGACACATCTGGATTGTCAGGATTTGGCGCGGCATTAACTACTCTTGGTAACAACGGAATTGCAGGATTTATTAAGGCTTTTACAGATTCCAATGCCCAAGTGACTACAGCTGTGTCAACAATGATGTCCTACGTATCAAATGGTATCACATCACAACAGGACAGCTGTAAAACAGCGATGGTTAATGTTATAGCTTCCTTATCTAAAGCGATTAAAGATAAGTATTCGGATTTCTATTCCGAAGGTCAGGCTATTGTGACAAAAATTGTAGCTGGAATTCGACTTAAAGAGTCGGCGGCAAGTTCTGCAATGTCGCTAATCATAGCAAATTGTGTAAGTAGCATTAAAAATAAGTATTCGGATTTTCAAAATGCGGGTGCTTATCTGGTTGATGGATTTGCAAATGGAATCAACGCTAATACGTTTAAAGCGGCAGCGGCGGCTTCTGCTATGGCAAAAGCGGCAGTCGATGCGGCTAAAAAACAACTTGACGAACATTCACCTTCAAAAGTTGGTTATCAGATTGGTGATTTCTTTGGAATGCCTTTTGTACAAGCTATCAAAAATTATGCCGAAAGTTCCTATGCCGCAGGAGCACTTGTGTCTGATATGGCAAAAAAAGGGATGACCGATGCAATATTCAAAATCGGAGACTTCCTAAATAGCAATATTGACACAGAACCAACAATAAGGCCTGTTTTAGACCTATCAAATGTAGAAATAAACGTTGCAAGGTTAAATGCACTTATTAGTAAAAACAGGGCAGCGTCTATTAGTGCTGAGATGAATCAAAAAGATTTTTATGAAGCACCAGTAAGAGAAGGAGGGCAAAGCGGAAGAAGTATTTATAACCTTACACAAATTAACAATTCGCCCAAGGCATTGTCAAGATTAGAAATCTATCGACAGACGAACAATCTGTTCTCAAGATTACAGGAGGTAAACGGATAATGATCAAATCGGTTACAGTGACAAATTATCTGGGCGAGACCCTAAAGATGGAATTGGCGAGGCCGGAGGAATCTGGCTTCGCTATAACTAAAATAAAAGGGCTTGGACCACAGAAGTCTACAATAAATATGACAGAGATTTCAACAAGTGATGGTGGAAACATTAATTCATCACGGAGAAGTGCACGAAACATTGTGATTACTCTTGACTTTTCATTTTATTCATATAAGTATAATTCAATCGAAGAGGCAAGACACGATACATATAAATATTTTCCAGGTGGATATGATCTTGATTTAGAGATAGAAACAGACTATCGAGTTGCTAAAATCAGAGGCAGGGTAGAAGATAACGATCCTGATATTTTTTCAAAACAGGAAACAGCTATGATATCGATTATTTGCCCCAATCCCAATTTCTATTCAGCTGGAGAATACGGAAATAATACGGTTGTGTTTAGTGGAATTGAAAAATCGTTCGAATTCCCATTTGAAAACAATTCACTGACAGAACCGTTGATTGAATTTGGAAGTATTGAAAATAAAACGGAACAAGTGGTGGTTTATCATGGAGATGCGAAGATAGGAGTTACTATTACAATCCATGCGGTTGGCGAAGCCGAGATGGTTACCATCTATAATACCGGAACACGTGAAGTTATGAAAATAGATACAAATAAACTGGCTGAAATGACTGGATCTGGAATTACTTCCGGGGATGAGATAGTTATTTGTACTGTCAGAAATCAAAAGAAGGTGACTCTTTTGCGAAATGGTAAAGAGATAAACATCTTGAACTGTCTCGGAAAACCGATTCAATGGTTTTCTTTATCAAAAGGCGATAATATTTTTGCTTATACTGCAGTTGGAGGAAGCAGCAATCTTCAGTTTAAAGTCGAAAATAAAATTATTTATGAGGGAATGTAGAATATGGAAGGGCTTATACTTAACAGTAATTTTGAATCGATTGAACCGATTGATGGATTCAAATCGCTTATATGGACCGACCGTTTTCGGCAGTATGGAGACTTTGAGCTTTATCTTGGGATGACGGAGGGTGTACTTGAGTACATTGTTCCTGACTATTATTTCTGGCTCGGCGATTCTGAGCACACCATGATTATCGAGGATTATAACATAAAAACAGACATTGAAGAAGGAAACTATGTGATTGTTACTGGGAGGTCTTTGGAATCTATCTTAGAAAGAAGAATTGTATGGGGAACTATTATTTTATCTGGAAATTTTCAAGACCAAATTGAAAAGCTTTTAAATGAAACGTTTATTAATCCTTTAATCGAGGACAGAAAAATAGAAAATTTTGTTTTCAAGCATTCCGAAGACGAAAGAATAACGGTTCTCACAATCGATGCTCAGTATACTGGAAATAATGTTTACGATATTATCCAAAAGAATTGTGAAGAAAAGAAAATAGGGTTCAAAATTGTCTTGACTGAGGATAATCTATTTGAATTCAGTCTATATGCCGGAGATGACAGAACCTATGATCAAACGGAGAACCCATATGTCGAATTTTCACCTAATAATGACAATATTATCAACAGCAGTTATTACGAATCTATTCGGTCTATGAAGAATGTCGCCCTAGTTGCCGGAGAGGGAATAGGAGTTGCCAGAAAAACGATTACTATTGGGTCTGGAAAAGGACTTAACAGAAGAGAACTTTTTGTAGATGCGCGTGATGTATCCTCAGAAGTGGACGGAAAAACATTGTCAAACAGCGATTACGACAAATTGCTTAATCAGCGTGGTCTGGAAAAAATGGCAGAAAACGTATACATAAAAGCGTTTGAAGGAAAAGTGGACACTACGAACATGTATGTATATGGAAAAGATTTCTTTATGGGTGATGTTGTTCAAATTGTGAATGAATATGGAATTGAAGGAACTGCTGCTATTTTGGAATTGATAATGTCCGAAAGCGAAGAAGGGATTGAGTGTTATCCGACGTTTGATAAAGTCGAATAGAAAGGAGAAGAATTCAAAATGAGTTTATCAAGTGGATTTTATAATTCTTTGAACCATGATAGAAGATATTTTGCCACCGAATTTTCAAGGTTGTTTGATGGAATAATTCTTGATGGAATTTTCAGCACAATTGGTACTTGCTTTATTGTAGAAGCATATGAAGGGTTGACCGTTAATGTCGGAATCGGACTTGCCTGGTTCAATCATTCTTGGACTTACAATGATGCTATTCTTCCAGTAAACGGAATACAGTCTGAGGTTTTGTTAGATCGGATTGATGTATTAGTATTGGAATCTAATGGGGAGGATAGTGTTAGAGATAACGGAATCTTTTTTATTAAGGGAACCCCTTCTAGTAATCCTCAAAGACCAACATTACTTCGCACAACAATGATTGATCAAAGACCGTTATGCTATGTTTACAGACATGCCGGAGTGGACGAGATTAGGCAAGCAGATATTACCAACATGATCGGTACTGATGAGTGTCCATTTGTATCGGGTATTCTGAAAACCATTAGTATTGATCGGGTATTGCCTCAGTGGCGTGACGAACTTGACCGTTTTGTAGAAAATGAAGAAGCAAGAGGTTCGGAGATGCTCGAAGCTCTTAAAGAATCTATTCTTGTGAACAAGGAAGCGTTGGACGCATGGATCGATTCAGAAGAAGAAGCGTTTCTTGCTTGGTTTAATAAAATTAAGAATCAGCTTGGAGAAGACGCGGCGGGTAATTTACAGAACCAGATTGATAAAACAGAAATCGAAAGGATTTTGATGATTGGGTTCGTTGATGGGGAAAAAGAGTTTTCAGATGATGGAACGGTTATTTCTTCAATCGATTCAAGAGGAATGACATTGACAAAAACTTTCAGTGGGGATTTCTTAAGCTGTGTAACTGTATTAAAGGATTCCTCGGAGGCTGAACTTGGGAGAATGGTTAAGATATTTAGTGCTGATGGAAAAACAATCAGTACAGAAATAACAATTTTATAAATTGCAAAATTGAAAGGAGAAATGAAATGGCTGAAGAAGATATGATCTTTGGTAAAAACAGACACTTTTTCGGAGGTATCGAACCTTCGAACATGATCAAATTTACAGCAATTTTGGAAGATGCAAAGGTAAAAATTGATGCACAGCTTCCGAACGATACTGTAATCAACGGTCAGACATTATGTACGGTTGCCGGTGCAGTGATTCGGAAAAAGATAACCGATTATCCAAAGGACGAATTTGATGGTGAGGAAATTGCGAAAATCAGTTCATCTGGAATTTTAACAGATATCAATGTTGAAGAAAACGGTACATATTATTATGCAGCGTTTCCTTACACAGCTCAGGGAGTTTATAACCGTAATCCGGCAAATAGAGCAGTTGTTAACGAGCCAGAACCGATGGTAAAATTTCTTGCTAAATCGGTTTATGAGTCAGATACAGATACTGCCAGAGTAGATATTACTGCAAAATTGCCAGAAGGTGTGGTCGGAGCTATTATTCGAAAAAAGACTACAGGATATCCTGAGAATGAATTGGATGGTAGCGAATTTATTACTATTACGGAAGATGGCGTTTATACCGACACGGATGTTATTATTGGTGTTACATATTATTATGCGGCATTCCCTTATACAAGTACTGGGGCATATAATCGTAGTGAGGCTAACCATACGGACGTTACTCCGAAAAAAAGAGACTACTTGTTTGGCTATGATTTAGTAAAAAGCACCACAGGTCAGGATACACGCGTTTCTTATCCGTCGGATGTAGATAACGCGGCCTTTTCACCTGCTGGAATGAATTTTTCGACAGGTATATTTAATTATGGGGGATGGCCGAGCATTGCTGGGGAAAAATTTATGCCGCGTCCCTGTATGCTGAAATATGATGGTACTGTGGCAGAGTATTTGAATCCGGATGATTATACCAAGACTGTTGAAGAAGTGGCATCTCAGGTTGCTAACGCAAGTTTTAGCGGAAATGCCATGATGGAGTGGGCCAAAATATATGTTAAAAGGTGGGTTGAGAATGGTGTTTATCATTTTCGATGTTCGGATGTTCCTATTGATGAAGATTATGACTGTTGGTCAAATTATGACAAGAATAACAATCAGATTGATCATTTCTATACGCCGATTTTCTTCGGTTCGTCGGTATCCAATAAGCTTCGTTCCATTTCCGGACAAAGTAATTATGTAAATAATACAGCTCGGTCCGAAATTAATCTTGCCTTGGCAAACGGGGAAGGATGGTATACGGAATTCCTGGCGGACAGGCTTTTGATTCAGGATTTACTTGTAATGATGGCAAAGAGTACCGATACACAGGGAAAATACGGTTCGGGAAGATGTGCATCTGGTAATACGTCTGCCATAGGACAAGGGACGATGAATACAAAAGGTTTGTTTTGGGGCAGTACTGACCAGAAGTCTGGTGTAAAAGTGTTCGGTATGGAGAACTGGTGGGGGAATTTGTGGAGGAGAATTGCCGGATGGATCAACGCCAATGGAACCCAGAAGATTAAGATTACATGGGGAACACATGACGGCTCAACTACTCCGACATTCAACTTGGATGGAAACGGATACATGGCTGTTACAGGAGCAACGCCAACTGGAACATCTGGTGGTTACATTAGTGATACGGTTGATTTGAAATTTGGACGTATTCCCTATCAAGCAAGCGGTTCTGCTACTACGAAGGAGGGCGATGGTCTTTGGTTTAATAATGGTCAGGTAGATTACGCGGTTGTCGGTGGCGACTGGGGTGATGCGCTTCTTGTTGGGGCGTTCTGCGCTCATCTGAACGATGCGGCGTCCCATGCGAGCACGCNCTTTGGGGCGGNTCNTNCTTGTNNNCCGCTTGCGGCATAGGAGAGGACGGGAGANCCTAGGTTCGCCGGANANNTAAAAAGGGATATACNTTGCGNATCTGCNCGCGGTTGTCGGTGGCGACTGGGGTAATGCGCTTCTTGTTGGGGCGTTCTGCGCTTATCTGAACGATGCGGCGTCCAATGCGAACGCGGACGGTGGGGCGGCTCTATCTTATCTGTAGGAATGTTTTATAGTTAATGCAGTGTATATTCCTCACCGCTTGGTGGAAATTAACTCGGTGCAAGCATCTGCTAGTAGCTGGGATGATGTTGAACGTGGATGAGAGGATAAGAAAAGAATGAGATCCTATAAACACTTGTACGAAATTTGCCTGTCAGAATCGAATCGCCGTGAGGGTATTAAGGCGGCTAAACGTAGTAAAAGAATTCGGAGAATTATAAAAGAGAGGAATTTATCCGATGATGCTTTGCTGGATTTGTCTTACGACTGGATTGTGAATTTTGAAAATGCTAGTCACACGCCAATTAAAATTCAGGATGGGATTACACATAAACAGAGAAGTATCATTGTTCCAACATTGGAAGAATTGGTGGTTCAGCATTGCGTTGTAAATGCCTTGAAACCAATGTTTACAAAAGGTATGTATGAGCATAGCTATGCGAGCCTTCCAAAGAGAGGAGGTCATAAAGCCAAGAAAGTAATAAAGAAATGGATTAGGCACGATACAAAGAATACGAAATATGTCCTTAAAATGGATATTCATCATTTCTTTGACAGTGTGCCTCATTCTATTTTAAAGGAAAAATTAGCAAAATATATCAAAGATGAAATGATGCTGTATTTGCTATATGAGATCATCGATGTTACAGANAATGNAATACCATTAGGTTTTTATACTTCTCAGTGGTTCTCGAATTGGTATTTGCAAGAACTAGATCATTACATTAAGGAAAAGCTTCAAGCTGTGTATTATGTTCGCTATATGGACGATATGGTTATATTTGGAGGGAATAAAAAAGCGTTACATCGAATGCGCTGCGAGATTAGTGACTATCTCAACAAAGCTTTTGGTTTGAGTCTGAAAAGTAATTGGCAAGTATTTCTTTTTGACTGGAAAGAAAAAGGTCGGGATTTAGATTTTATGGGATTCCGTTTTTATCGCAACCGAATTGTTTTACGCAAGTCAATTATGTACAAAGCAACTAGAANAGCGANCAAAATTTCCAAAAAGCCAAAAGTGACTATATACNATGTGNGNCNAATGATGTCTTANCTCGNATGNATANANTGTANAAANACTTACCGTATGTACGAGCTTTGGATAAAGCCATATGTGAATTTTCAGCGTATGAAACGATATGTTTCAAAATGCGATAAAGAGAATCCAAAACAGATTTATCTTAAATTTGTAAGGCTGTATAGTTAAAAAGGAGGGAAAAATGGAACCGAATTACAGATATTCTGAAAGCACTGTTGAACCGGCGGCCATTGAGATGGCTTCTGATAATACAGTATATTTGCGGAAAGACATTGCATCGGAAATTCGTACAGATGAGGCGAGCAATAAAGTTGTTTATTGGACATATCAGGAAGCCATGCTTACAGCTGATGAGTTCAATCTGTACGCGGGACAACTTATGTCATTCAATGCTGTAAAAGATATAGATAATGCAAAAAACATCAAGCATCTTGTGACTGAACAGGAAAATGGTGGTTTTAATCAGATGGCGATTATGGAAGCGATTGCTGAAATATATGAAATGATCGCTATGTTGGGTTAGGAGGCGTTTGTACAATGGTGGATTTATACGCAACGTTAATTATTAATAAGCGAAGAGAATTCAGCACAATTCCTGTGAAATTACAGGAAAATGTTAGAATAAGGCTTACGGAACTCGGCTATGACACCAATGGCAATCTCTTGCTCGTGGAGGAATAGCTTATGTTTATACAAATCATTAATTTATTTATAGGAGGTAAAAATATGGTAGCATTATATGTTGCACTCATTATCAATGGACGCAGGACCTTTAGTCAGGTTCCTGAAAAATTTAAGACAGCGGTGAAAGAAGATCTTGCTGCTCTGGGTTTGGACGAAAACGGAAATCCGGTAGATATTTGAGGCTATGAGCGTCTTAGTAAGTGATCGAACAGAGTCAAAGTTCGAGCCCATCATGTATTCAACGGAATTACATAACATGCTGCGGGAGTTTATGCAGAGAAACTTTGGAGTAAAAGATTTGGAGCATTTCGTCCAGCTTCGCTATGCCTATGGGAAAGACGATGTTGAGGATTNNAGTAAATACCGTTATNTGATGCAGNCTNATAAGAAGGAAATTGATCATCTGGCAANGCTCATGACCAATAATGTCAGAGCTGCTAATAGTATATATCCGACTACCATGAGGGAATATGAAATGCGGAGAGACTATCAGTCCTCGGCCATCGTAAACTGCGAGCAGATTGTCAAGGAACTACAGCGTGTTGTGGAAACATTTGAGGTGGACCTGAATGTTTATGGCAGGTATGTAAAAGCTATCGACCGAGAAATCGGTTTGATAAAAAAGTGGCGTCAGCGAGATAACAAAATCAAGTCATACGTGCAATAGGGTAACATCTAATTCTGCGTCGTTTCTGGGGTGTCTTTCGCTCTTGTGAACAACAATGGCAATGCGAACTACAACAACGCGTCGAACTCTAATGGGGTTCGTCCGGATTCTCTGCCTAACCATCAGAGAAGGAGATGTTGTCCTTTCCATCAAGGATAAATAGCAAAGCCGGACGCAATTTACTACGGTAAGTATTGCTATAACGGTGAATAATCTTATGACGTATGAGGAGATAGTCTGTGACGCTAACAACTTGTATAAGGCTTACAAGGCCTCGATTAAGGGCAGCAAATGGAAGGAGACCACCCAGAAGTTCATGATAAACTTTCTGCGGTATATCATTGCCATACAGGACGACCTTCTCAACCGTACACTTCAAAATGGACCGACTGAGGAGTTCTCGCTGTCCGAAAGAGGCCGTGTCAGGCCTATTACGAGCATTCGTATTCGTGACCGGATTGTACGGCACGTCTTATGCGATGAGGTTCTTCTCCCGGAAGTCCGTAAGCATATCATTTATGACAACGGTGCTTCTATCAAGGGACGGGGTATTTCGCATCAAAGAGATCGGTTCGAGGTCCATCTTCGACGTTACTACAAGTTATACGGTAACGAGGGATGGATATTATTCGGGGATTTTTCCAAGTTCTACGACAACATCATACATGAGATAGCGAAGAGGGAGCTGCTTAAGTTGTTTGACGATGATGAATTCATCGACTGGTTGCTCACTCTTATATTTGATGGGTTCAAGATTGACGTTTCCTATATGTCGGACGAGGAATATGCTNCCTGTATAGAAGATACATTCAACAAGCTCGACTATCGAGAAGTTCCCAAGAGTCTATTGACCGGCGAAAAATGGATGTATAAGTCTGTCAATATTGGTGACCAGTTATCTCAGATTATCGGCATCTATTATCCGTATCGCATTGACAATTACGTGAAATATGTGAGAAGTCAAAAATTCTACGGGCGGTATATGGACGACTGGTACATCATGAACCCAAGCAAGGAAGAACTACAGGACTTGCTGGGGAATATTTGTAGAATTGCCAAAGAACTCGGTATTCACATCAATACAAAGAAGACCCGAATTGTTAAGATCTCCAGCACTTATAAATATTTGCAAATCCGCTACAGCCTCACAAAAGACGGTAAAATCATTAAGCGGATCAATCCGACTCGTGTTACAACCACGAGGAGAAAACTTAAAAAGCTGGCTGTAAAAGTCCAAGACGGAGAAATCCTATATGAGAATGTGGAGAATATGTTCCGTAGTTGGATGGGCAGCTTTTATAAATTATTGTCGAAACAGCAAAGGAAGAATTTGATCAGTCTCTATGAGGAGCTGTTTGACAAGGCCATTACGGTTATCAATAAAAAGATGATTGTAGTTGATAAGTTGCCACAAAAACTGAAGGAGGTTATTTAGATGGATGGCTGGATGCAGGTACTACTTGCAGTTTTTAGCTCAGTTCTNGCGTCTTCTGGGCTGTGGGCTTATNTTGCCAAAAGAGCAGAGAAAAAAGACGTAAANACAGAGATGCTTATAGGNCTGGGNCATGACCGTATCATGTATCTGGGNATGGANTATATNGACAGNGGTTGGATNACTTCTGACGAATANGAAAATCTATATGANTATCTCNATANGCCATACGAANAAANGGGCGGAAACGGNTCCNCNAAACGTATCATGAATGAGGTAAACAAATTACCAATTCATAAATCCCAATATGACAAGGAGGAATCAAATCATGACAATGAGTAACAAAACCTATGACACACTGAAATGGATCGCACAGTATCTTCTTCCGGCTGCTGGCACATTATATTTTGCCCTGGCTGGAATTTGGGGACTGCCCTGTGGGGAGCAGGTGGTCGGAACTATCACGGCTGTTGACACTTTCCTGGGGGTTCTTCTGGGGATCAGTACCGCACAGTACAATAAGCAGTAATTATCAGTAAGTACAAAATTGTAGGAGAAATGGAAATAGGCGGAGTGATGTACAGTATTAGTACATTATTTCCGCTCCATTTCTGTTCTGATAATGCAGCGGCATTTACATCTTATTTTATTTTTTTCATTTTCACGCAGTATTTCCGTACTCAGGTTACA
>WFLX010172409.1_pt1 | contig 13217 bp, 12 predicted proteins | sample 4967041 | NCBI WGS metagenome assembly WFLX01 (sample SAMN12857096, study PRJNA449069) | gut metagenome | isolation source: stool from male and female vole | host: Microtus ochrogaster | place: USA:Florida | collected 2017
ATATACCAGCGGCGACGCGGACAGCCACACCGAGACCTGTTCCGTCTGCCACGAGACCCGCCGCACGGCGCACCAGTACGACGGCTCGTCCTGCACGGACGGCGGATCGGGCGGGCATTACCGAACCTGCACGCTCGCGGGCTGCGGCGCACATTCCCCGGCCGAAGCGCACGGGTGCGAGTACAAGGACAACGCCGACGGCAGCCATTACCAGGTTTGCACGGCGGGGTGCGGCTACACCGTGTCCGTGGCGCACGTCTGGGGCGCATACAATGATGACAATGACGGCTACCACAGCAGGACGTGCGCGGTCACCGGCACGGCGCACACCGAGCGCACGGAACACCGCTACGGCACGGCATACACGAGCGGCGGCACGGGCGGTCACTACAAGACCTGCGCGGACTGCGGCGCGCACTCCGCGAGCGAGGCACATCAATACAGTGCGACCTATACCGACGACGGGAACGGCAACCACCATCAGACCTGTTCTGTCTGCTCACAGGTCAAGACCGAAGAACACACNTTCGGCACGACATACACAAAAAACGGGGCAAGCGGACATTACCAGACCTGTACCGCCTGCAAGGCAAAGTCCGCGACCAAACCGCACACCTACGGCTCGACCTGGACGGACGGCGGCGACGGCATGCACCGCAGGGCTTGCACCGCCTGCGGCGCGACCCAGAGCCANGACNCATACCTACGGCAGCGAGACCTACACGGACGNGGGNCANANCAAGACCTGCACGGACTGCGGCGCGACCAAGACCGAGGCACACAAATACGGTACGACCTACACGAGCAGCGGCACGAGCGGACACTACCGAACCTGCACGGCGGCAGGCTGTGACCATACCGAGTCAGAAGCGCATGAATACGCCTATACGGACAACAGAGACGGCACACACAAAAAGGACTGCACGCACTGCGACTATTCCCTGCGCGAGCGGCATACCTACGACGGCGGCGCGTGCGGGGGCTGCGGCTACCCGAAGCCGGTGATGGCAGACGGCACGATAGACGACAACGGCACGCTCACGAAATACAGCGGGTCGGCGACGGCGGTGGCAATCCCCTATGGTGTGACGGACATCGGGCTAGCTGCATTNGCTGACTGCACGGATCTCACGACCGTGACGATTCCAGACAGCGTGATGAGCATCGACGTACAGGCATTCCGGGGATGCACGAACCTTACGAGCGTGACGATACCCGACAGCGTGACGGAAATCGGAAGTGGCGCGTTCTGGAAATGCACGAGCCTCACAAATGTGACGATTCCTGACACCGTGACGAAAATCGGTAACACTGCGTTTTCCGGGTGCACGAGTCTCACAAATGTGACAATACCCGACAGTGTTATCTCCATTGGCTCAAGCGCATTCTCTGGCTGCACGAGCCTCATGGTCGTGACGATACCCGACGGTGTTAAGTCCATTGACGAAAACGTATTCTCTGGTTGCACGAGCCTCACCAGCGTAACGATTCCGGCTAGCGTGAAATACATCTATGGGTACGTATTTAGATCCTGCACGAGCCTTACGACGCTGAACTACGGCGGCACGATGGCGGAGTGGGGACAGGTAAGCATAAACAGTAACTCCGGGCTATCTGGCAAGACAATAATCTGCACGGACGGCACTGTGACGCTATGACGGCGCGCAGGAAACCACTCCGAACACGGGTAAGTCTGCCCCAACACGGGGCGGACTTGTTTTTTTTCTGCCGCCGTGCCTGTTCGCGGGATCATGGTGACGAACAGTGTGGGAGCGTAATGCCGGGCAACGCGGGAGCATGATGCCGAAGTGCGCGGGAGCGTAGTGACGCGGTGGCGCAGAGCGTAATCCCCCGACGCTAGACGAAGCCATTCCCCTGGAAATCGTCGCACGGTGTACGGGGCTGCCGCTTGCGCAGGTGGAGCAGTTGCGACAGGAAGCGTCCGCCGCCGAGGCGTAGCGGGTTACCAGTTGACCGTCCAGCGTTTTTCGGCGGGGAGCGTGAGCAGGTCGCCGAGGGTAAGGCGGGCGGTGGTTGTTTTTTTGCCGTCCGGGGCGGCGAGGATTACGGTGAACGCGCTTTCGGTCAGTTCCTTGGCGAGCGATGGACCGTACATGGACGCAAGCAGGTCGGTGTATTCGGCAGGGGTGAGGGTTTCGCCACTGAGCGCGGGAATCATCAGCAGGTCGGCATAGGCTTGGGACTCTTCGTCGGTCATGTCATACAGCGTCTGATACTGCGCAGGACCGAAGGCGAGCGCGAGCGATTTTTCGCTCATCGTCAGGATTCCAGCGGCGGCGAGCGCACTTTGTGAGACACGGGGAATCGTGCCGTGTGCCGCAACGTCCTCGCCGGATGCGGAAGCAGTCACGCCTTGCAGCCCGGTACGGCGCAGCACGGTGGCAAGGTCGTCCGCCGTAAAAAGCGGCACATCCGCGTCCGCTTCGCCCGCAATCGCGCCCATAATCGACTTGAGCGTCTGCTCCGTGGCGCGGGAAAATCCTGCCGCAATGGCAAGTTCCGCCGTATCCGCGCCCGAAGCCGTCACCGTAATGCGGGGAGCGCAGGCGGAAAAAATAAAGAATGCCGCAAGGAGCGGCGCGACAACATATTTTCTGTTTCGGATTGTTTTCATACTTTTAAAGCACATTTGCCAAGGGCAAGGTTACGCGCACGCCGGTGGAAAACACCAGCCCGGAGACGATGCTGTTTTTGANCGACAGCACCGATCCGTCGGTGTCGTTGAAAAAAGTGTAGTGCGCGTCCTGCTGAAACGAAACGCGGGTTTTTCCCAGACCGAACGAGGGCGACTGCCAGCACACGCCGAGGATACCNGGAAAAAACGACGACTTCACTTTCGTGGCATTTTTTGCGGGCAGTTCGGGCGTACCTATGGTGATGACCGGACCGAAAAAAAAGCGGAAATACTCGCCGATCGTAAGGCTGACGANNATAGGCAACTGCACNACACCCATTTTCGCGTTGACGCATATCATCGAGCCGACCCCCGGACGGAANGNNCCGCCGTCGTACATGGCATGGAGCATCGTAGTGCCGCCGCGCGGACTAATCTGAAAACTGTCCGCCGTAAAGAAATTCCAATCGAACGCCAGCGACGCGTCAAGGACAATCTTGTGCAGAAAACTGCCGCGCGCGCCCGCGCCGTCTGTCGGGGCGGCGTTTGACGCAACGGAATCTGNCGTCCTTGCGGGTACTGCCTGCGCTGTCTGCTGTGGCGTGGAATTAGATTTCGGGTCAACCATGCGTTCCATGCCGGACGCAGGCAAAAATCTGCCGCTCTGAAAATAGTGCGACTTCCAGTAATTTTCCCTGAGCGAAGAGAGGATAACGCCCGTGTTCGGACCGTCGCTTGCCGCATGGATAAACTGCGCGTTGCCGACGTAAATGCCCACGTGCGAAACNGANTNGTCGCCAGTCGTCTTGAAAAATACGAGGTCGCCAATTTCGCGCTCAGATTCATCGATAATCGTGCAGAACGCGTACATTGCCTTTGTCTGGCGCGGCAGCTGCACACCGATTGATTCGCGCGAGCAGGTAAACACCAAGCCGGAGCAGTCGAACGCGTCCGGACCAAAAGCACCGCGCTCATAAGGTTTTCCGATAAATTGTTTGGTATATTCGACGAATTTTGTGCGCATTGCCACCACTTCTTCGGGCGAGACACTTTCAGTTTGCGCACAGACTTGCGGAATCAAAATCGTCATAAAAAAGAGGATTATCAAAAAAACCGGTGTCTTTTTCATACCTTCACTATCGGCTAGAAATTTGGGCGAATTAACGCTATATTCTTATTATGAGTGTCTTGCGGACGTTGTGTCAAGTTTTAGTGTATACGAGCGTGGGCGGAACGGCGACCGCAATTGACTGGGGAATTTTCGCGTTGCTCACGTTCGTGCTGAACGTGCACTACCTGCTTGCGGCGGCGATCGCGTTCGTTATATCCACGTTTGCAAACTGGCTTTTGGGGCGACTCATTCTGTTCCGCAACGCACCACGCCACGATTCGCTTTTGGTCGAACTGATAAAAGTGTACGCGACGACGCTTGTCGGTCTGTTGCTCAACCTGCTGATTATGTGGGTCGTCGTGGAGCGTTTCGGCCTGCACAAAATGGCGGCAAAAGTGATTGCCACGAGCATCGTGTTTTTCTGGAATTTCTCCGTCCGAAAATTCGTCATTTACAAGATTTGACTACAGCGCGGCGACCGCATCGATGAGCGCAAGCGGCGTGAGCGAAAAATCGTTCTTGAACTGGCGCGAGGCGAGCGCATGGGCAAGGCTGCCATTTATTGCCGCATCAAGAGGCGCATAGCCCTGTGCGAGCAACGCGGCGATAAGCCCGGCAAGCACGTCGCCGCTTCCTGCTTTGGCGAGGCAGTTTTTTCCCAGCGGATTGACGAACAGCCGGAACGACGTGCCGTCATAGTGACCAATCATCGGGTTTGCGCCCTTAACCAGCAGCACACAACCGGGAAACGCGCGGCAAAATGATTCTATTAAAATCGGGCGATCGTCCACGCACTCGGCAATGGTGTGGTCGCCCAAGCCGCAATTGCGCAACAGCATCTGCAATTCCTTTGGATGGGGGGTCAGCACGATGCCGGATGCCCGCTCATGCAAGAACGACGCGATGGCTTTNTCATACACTGCGTCCGCGTCGATGACGCACGGAATGGCAGTATGCGCGCGCAACCAGTCAAAATATGGTCGGGTATCTTCCGCGCCCCTGCCCAAGCCCATGCCGAACGCAAGCGCGGTCACGTTCGCGGGAATATCGCTTGCCGTCATCAGTTCAGGGGAAACGCGCGGCACATCGTCTTTTGTAAACGCCCGACCAAGCCGCACAAGGCTGACAAGGCCCGCGCCAAAGCGCAACGCCGCCGCACCTGCAATGCACGACGCACCGATTTTTTCGCCGCTCGCCACTGCTACATGACCAAAACTGCCTTTGTTCACGACGTTTTTTGGACGATGCGGCAGAACGATGTCCGTTGCTTCCAGCAACGTTGCCACCGCACGGCATAAATCATCGTGCTGTACCTCAAACAACGCACGACTTATGCCCAAATCCTCGCAGACGATATGCCCCGCAATATCCTTTGCCGCGTCGCCGTACAATGACAACTTGAGTGCGCCCATCGTTACCGTACACTCCGCGACGAATGCCCCTTCGGCGACGATACCGTTTTCATGCAACCCGGTCGGCACATCGCAGGCAATGCGCAAAGCGCGGGCGGCATTTGCCCGGACGCACAACGCCGCCGTTTTTTCGTCCAAATCGCCATGAAAACCGCTGCCGAACAAGCAATCAACGATAATCTCCGCGCCCGAAAAAAATGTGTCAGCATTGGCAACGGAATCGACATTCATGCACTGTACGCCACAGTTTTTTGCCCGCGCCGCCTGCTTGCGGCACAAATCGCTTTTCGGCGCGGCGACCGCAATGACGACCGGCACAACCCGNGCGGAATCGGCAAGTGTCTGCCCCGCAAGCCTACGGGCAAGGGCATACCCGTCCGCGCCGTTGTTTCCGCCGCCGCACAGCACGGCAACCGTCCGCGNATCAGACTTTGACGGCGTTTCCAAAAAATGCCGNATGACTGCGCGTTCCAGTGCGCTTGCGGCGTTTTCCATCATCAGTTCTTCGGTCAAATCGTAGCGTTCNCGGGCAGCCTTGTCCAAAACGCGGGTATCCAAAAAAAGCGGGCGCATATTATCAGTATAGCATGGTCAGCGGCGGTGCGGCAGATTTTCTGCACGAAAACGATTATNGCGACGGAAATCATCTGCCCCGGTTTTTTCCGACGACACGACAAAGCGTTCCCATTCCGCCGGTTCGGGAATCTCAAAATGCATTGCCGCGCGGGTGAACGGGTGCGTAAACGTCAGCGTGCGGGCGTGCAACGCAAGCCTGCCGAACGGATTTGTCCGCGCACGGTAATGGTCGTCGCCCGCCAGCGGATAGCCTTTGCTCGCCAAATGCGCACGAATCTGATTTTTCTTTCCCGTGTCGAGCGAAAGCTCAAAAAGCGTGTGCGTTTTTCCCTGCGCAATGACGACATAATGCGTCCGTGCGGCAACCGTCCGGGTCTTTTCGCCGCGCTGCGGAACATAGCCAATATGATACGCGTTGAACGCAAGCGGCGCGTCAATCAGTCCGCGTTGTGGCAAAAAATCGTGCTTTGCGCGGGGATTTTCTGCCACCGCGCGATACAATCGTTCCGTCACGAGAGAATGCCAGCCGTCCATCAGTTTTTTCTGCGCCTGCTCGCCGAGGGCGAACATCATAACGCCGCTCGTGTCCCGGTCAAGGCGATGCACGGCAAGCGGACGATGCTTTGCGCTGTATGCGCCTCTTTTGCGCAGAATCGTCTCCAGCATTTGCTGCGCCGTCCGCGAACGATTTCCCTCAAACGAGACGCTCAGCAATCCGCTCGGCTTGTTGACGACGACAATCCAATCGTCCTGAAAAAGTATGTCCAGTTTCTGCATATTTGCCTCAATAATACACAATCTCAAACGACCCGACATTCTTGCAGCCGATTTTTTCGTACAGGCGGAGCGCGGCAGTATTGTCCTTTTTGGCGAACAGCACGATGTCTTTTCCCTGCCAGTGCAATTCATACGCGACATGGCGCATCAATTGCGTGGCATAGCCTTTTTTTCGCTCCGACGGAACAGTGAACACGCCGCCGAGTTGCGCATAACGCTTTCCCTGCGCGTTCGTGCCGCCCTTTGCGACATAGCGACCGTCCTTNACAAGCGCGAAAACCTGCTGGNTNCGCAACGTATGCAAAAAAGCAAGCCTCGTCACGTTCGGATTGTACGGTTCGCCTTCCCAAAGAATTTCTTCGCGCTCGTAGGCAATTTGCAGCGGCAACAATGCATCTATCATTTCTGGCTCGCAACGGACGCAACAAGACGAATCGACCTGTTCTGCCNCGCCNCTTTTTTCCANCAACACGTAGGTTTGTTCGTGCCGCGACGTTCTTCCCCACGCCGCCGCAATCGCCTGACGAATTAGTTCNGTGCCATTTTCCTCGCCGATAATATTGAACAAATCACGATTTTTTTGCCTGCGGAAAAATGCCGTCAGCACGTGCAAAATTTCTTCCCGCGCGACGGAATGTGTGTCCGGCAGACAATGAAAAATCTGCCTGCCCGCAGAAAACGAAAACGCGCCGCATATCCGGGTGCCGTCCATGACAAAAAAACAATCGACATCCCGGCGCAAAATATGGCTGACGAATCCAACCGCCATTTTTTCATGCGGCAAGACGAACGCGAGAAGCGAATCGGTCTGTTTGGAAGCGCACGGCACNATTGTCATAGCATTTTCATAACGAACGCATCAGTTTTTTGCCAGCCTGACGAACGATTCCACTTCGCGTGCGTACATCGCAATGCCACTTTGCCAAAACGCCTTGTCGGTAATGTCGAATCCAGCCTTTTTGCACAAATCTTCACAACTCATGCTGCCCGTATCGGCAAGCAGCGCGGCATACGTGCGGGCAAACGACGCGCCCTCCGCCTGATACCGCGCGAACAATCCCGCCGCAAACAACTGCCCGAACGCATAGGGAAAATTGTAAAAATCCAGTCCCGTGCTGTAATAATGCGACTTCACCGCCCACATATATTCGTGGCGTTCCGCGCCCAAACCCGCGCCATAGGACTGTTCCTGCGCCTCGCGCATGAGGCGGCAAAAATCATCGGCAGAAAGCTCGCCCTCGGCACGCGCGGCAAAAACGCTCCGCTCAAAATAAAACCGGCACAAAATATCCACGAACACTTGGCTTGCGTCCTGCAAATCCGCGTCCAGCAGCTGCAAGGCATCCGCCCCGGTCGATTTAGCGAGCATATCCTGCTTGACAATCATTTCCGCAAAGGTCGAGGCCGTTTCGGCAAGCGTCATGGGATAACTGAAAAATGCGGCGGGCTTTCCTTTGAGGCAGCTGAAATGATACGCGTGTCCCAGTTCGTGCGCCAGCGTAACGACATCGCTGAATGCGCCCGTAAAATTAGAAAGGATGCGGCTCTGATGCCCCAAGGGAAAATCTTCGTCATACGCGCCGCCCACTTTGCCCGCGCGGACTTCCGCGTCAATCCAGCCCGCCTCAAACGCGTGCGCGGCAAAATCGCCCATATCCGTGCTGAACGAACGGTAGCGTTCGATGACGTAATCCCGTGCCTCTGCGAACGACCATGTTTTGCCGAGCAGAGAATCGTGTGCGGCTATGCCGCCGTCTGCGTCGTTCATCGGGGCGAACAAATCGTAAAATGCCAAGCCTTCGCCGTTGATGCCTGCCGTTTTGCTCGCGGTCTGCCCGTGCGCCCGCAAAAACTGCGCCTTTGCGGAAAAATAATGCCGCCACAGCGGCAGGCTGTCTTCTATCGCACCGATAAGCGCATCGAGCGTCTGACGGCTCATGCGGCAAGAAGCGAGCGAACGNTCAAGCGCGTTTTCCCAATGGCGACGTTTGTTGAGCGCAATCGTTTCGCCTTTGAGNTTATTCAACGCCGCCGCAAGCGCGATTTCATGCTGACGCAGCAAGGCGATTTCTTTCTGATATGCCGCCTTGCGCGTTTCGGCATCCGGCGAGTACGCGTCATTGCGCAGTTCGTTGAATGTCTTTCCGTCCGCGCCGTCGCGCAGGTTGCTGATAATCTGTTCGTGCAGGCGACCCCAGGCATCGCCGCCCGTGCGCTGCAACTCGCCTACAAGCCGCTCTTCGGCACTGCTCATCTGATGCGCCGTTTCGGCAATCGCTTCCTGCAACAGAAACCGTCGTCCGGCAAACTGCGGAAAGCACGCAAAAAACTCGTCAAGATATTTCTGGTGGGAAAGCAAAATCGACTTGAACGCCAAATCCTGCTGCCGCGCGCGCAATCCCATTTCTTCNATTTTGGCGATGTTGTTCAGGNNNGCCGTATTNGTCGTATCGACCGAGTAAACGGCATACGCGTATGCGTTAAGCGTCTGCGAAAGCGCGGAAACTTTGTCGTCCGCCTCCAAAAACGTCGCGAGCCATGCGGAAAAATCGAAATTATCGTTGTGCCGCCTGACAAAATCTTTTGCCGTGTCAAGAAGACTTTCCAGCGTGTCCATGCCCGCCGCGTAATCGGCGACCGCCTGCGCATATTCGTCGCTGAAAATCGAGGGAAAAATGCTGTCCAAATTCCAGCGGGGAACGATTGTGTTGCTCATGCGTCCAGTATACCGCAAAGCAGAAAAATATGATACAGTCNTCGTATGCGCTCCCGACTCGTCGCGTTTTTCGCCGCGCTCTGCCTGTTCCTTGCCGCCGTGGAATATGCCGTTCCCAANCCGCTGCCNTTTTTGCGCCTGGGNCTGACCAATCTGCCNGTTGTCCTTTCGCTGCAAAAAATGCGCCGCCGCGAAACATTGCTGCTCGTGCTGCTCAAAATCGTCGGGCAAGGAATTTTGACCGGGACGATTTTTTCTTACGTGTTCGTGTTTTCTGCCGCCGGATCGCTTGCGAGTGCATTGGCAATGCTGACTTTGTACGCCGCCGGACGACATGCCGTTTCTGCCGTGGGATTGAGCTTGGCGGGCGCACTGGCAAACAACCTGGCGCAACTGGCACTGGCACGCTGGCTGCTGTTCGGCACAAACACGCGTTATATTGCGCCCGTTCTGCTGACGGCGGGATTCATTTCCGCCTTATTGCTCGGCATCGTGACTGAACGATTTATGCGCAAAAGCCGCTGGTACGCGTCATTGCCACAACCGACGACAAACGGGGCGAACGCATGAACGCGAAAAAACTGTGCATAACTTGGGCAATTGTCTTTCTGCTGATGCTGGCTTCGTTTGTCCGCCGGAAAAAAATCCGCATACTGCCGTCCGTGCTGCTGACGGCGTGCGTCACTTTTTTTGCGCTGCTGTCTCCCCAGGGAAAAACACTTACTATCATTCGTTCGTTTAGGATTACGCAAGACGCGTTGTTTATTGGTCTGCAAAAAAGTGCCATGCTTGTCGGCATGGTGTTTTTTAGTCAAACTATCGTTAGTTATAATATCAAACTTCCCGGTAAGGCAGGACGACTTGTTGCCGACGTGCTTTTTTGGTTCAATCAGCTGACCGCGCAACGTATTTCGTTCAAAAAAGGACAGTTTATTGCCCAAATCGACGCAATTCTGTGCGCCCTGTGGGAACAGCCGCCGCAGGCGCAAAAAAGCGCGGACGAACGTCCGCGCTGAAATGGCTTTCANATAATGCTCGCCGCCCTATTCAATATTGCGAGCNCCTTTGAACTTATAAACCGCGCCGATGTTAACCGTACTTGCATACGACGTGCCGAAACTCAGCATATAGTCGAACGTAAGCATCAGTTGCGGAATCACTTCAAAGCCACAACCAAGCTTCCAGTTTATATCAAAGCCTGCTTCGGTAGATGACTTTTCTTCAGTATCAATACGATAATAAGGATATGTATTGGTCTCACGCACCACATCATATTCTGCTGACATAATTGCAATCGGAATAGAAAAACCAAGTCCCGTATACGGAACGATTTTCTGCACGACGGTGGGGAACGTCTCCGGGAAGTAGAAGTGCCACATCGCCATGACCCCCGGAATGATGACTGCGCCGCTCGCCCAGCTGTTGCTGCCGAAATTCATGTCGAGCTGTGCTTCCGCTCCCAAGCCCTTCAAAAACATATTGTCGCTATCCGGGGCAAACATAAGTCCGAACGCCGGCATCAGATTGAAAGCACTGATTGCCGTCTCTCCTTCCCACACAGGCACATCCCGACCGGCATACCCCAAGTCAAGCCGTGCATACATCCCCATTTCTGCGGTGGCAAATGACGCGCATAGCATCACTNCAACTGCCGCAACCGCAGCCTTCATTGTTTTTTTCATGTTATCCTCCTGAAAAAAATATACAATATCTTACCCCCCCCCCGTTCGATTTTGTCAAGAGGCTTTTCGAATTTTTTTGCATTTTTTTATTCGTNCGGAGGGTTTGGTATAAAACCCGACTGCGATACCTTATGAGAACACCATACCCCGATGCTCTGCGTCAGGGTATGGTGATTGTTTTTTGTACTTTTTGGACGATTTGCAAATTTCTGCGACCGCTTGTATAATAAAAGCGATACTTTTTATTAAGGAGGTTTCCAAAAAGTATGCGATATTTGACGAAAAAACACGCCGCCGTCCTGTGCGGCGCGTTTCTGGCGGGCGCGCTCGGTGCCCAGACGCTGTATCCGGCAAACGGTGCGAGCGAAGCCGCGTATGACGCGCAGTTGGTGCTGACGTTCGACGCAGAGCCAGAATTAGTCCCCGGATCATTCATCACGATTTATGACGCGAGCGGCACGACAGCAGACACGATTGCGTTCACCGACGACGAACAGGTATTCGCGGACGGCACGAAAATCGCCGTCGGAAGCCAGCTTGTGCGCAAGGTAGGAAAATCAGTGTATGTTCAGCCGCATTATGGCAAACTCGCGCCGGGCGCAACTTATTCCGTGGAAGTTCCGGCGGGCGCAATCAAGGCGGAAGGATTTGACGGCGTGGCAAAAGGCAGCTGGTCGTTCAGCACAAAAGCCGCACCCGCCCCGGCAACAGACGGCGCGACGATTACCGTCAACAACAGCATGGACGACGCGAATGACGCGAACTTCCATTCGATTCAGGCGGCGTTGGATTTCGTCAAAGACCGCGAAGGCACGTTCACGATTTCCCTTGCCCCGGCAACCTACTATGAGCTGCTGCACTACAACGGCACGGCAAACATCATCTTGCAAGGGCAAAAAGGCAACAACCGTGGCGACGACACTATCATCACCTATATCAACTGCAACGACATGAACAGCGGGCAGGCAACGCGCGTGGTGTTCCTCTTTACGGGCGCGAACCTCACGTTGGAAAACCTGACGATTGTCAACCAAGCCGACCCGACCAAAGTATATCTTTCGACCCAAAAATACGCGAGCGGAAACGCGCAGGCGGAGACGCTGTTCTTCTACCACGGAAAAGGACGCACGCTCAACGCATACAACTGTTCGTTCAAAAGCTTGCAGGACACCATGCAGGTAAGCGGAAAATGCTGGTTCTATGACTGCTACATCGAAGGCGATGTCGATTACGTGTGGGGTACGGCAGAAGTCGCGCTGTTCGAGGAATGCGATTTCCACAGCGTCTACAGCCCGCTGAGCCGAAAAGATCGCTCCTACATATTTGAGACACGCGTCGGCACGACCGCAGAACCGCTGATTAACAAAGGCTTCGTCCTGTACAATAGCCGCGTAGAAGTTGACCAACGGCAGAACGCATACTATGGTCGCCGCGCCACCGCAACCACGTCGGCAAAAATCCCGTACTATGACCAGTGCGCNATCGTAAACGTNGAATTNTACNGAAAAGGAAANATCGGNGANCANCGGTGGNACGTGGGAAAAGAACCGCGCACCATTGACNGCAGCAAGCACGTCGGCTGGAAAGAATACAATGTTTCGTTCAAGAAAATCGAAGGCGCAAAACCGAACGACACGAGCAAGCGTTACAAAGATGCCGGTGACTTGGACAAAAAGACTTACAAAGCCGAATACGCCAACCGCGACCTGATTATGAACCGCGTCTATAATATCGAGACGGGCGCGTATGAAGCCGATACCGCCGCACCGTGGGACATCAACCAGCTTGCGCGTGACCGAGGCTACACGGTCAAAAACCTGCCCAAAGCAAAAAAGTAATTTTTACGACGCAAAACGAATCTCCGCCTGTCGCACGACGACGGAGATTTTTTCTGCAATCGCGGATACACATGTCCGCGCGGGATGTGGTCGTCGAAATTCCGCTTGGACGGGTAACGGCATTTCGCCGTTCGCCGAAATTTCGCTTGGACAGGCAACGGCGTTTCGCCGTTCGTCAAAATCTTGTTTTGGACAAGTAACGGCGTTTTGCCGTTCGTCAAGATTTCATTTGGGCGGGCAACAGCGTTTTGCCGTTCGTCGAAATCTCGTTTTGGCAAGTAGCGGCATTTTGCCGTTTACCGAAATTCCTTTTGGCAAGCAGCGGCATTTTGCCGGTCGTCAAAATTTTGCTTGGACGAACACCGGCATTTTGCCGTTTGCCGAAATTTCGTTTGGACAGGCAACGGCGTTTTGCCGGTCGCCGAAATTCCTTTTGGCATGTAACGGCGTTTTGCCGGTCGTCAAAATTC
>WFLX010262041.1_pt1 | contig 13214 bp, 10 predicted proteins | sample 4967041 | NCBI WGS metagenome assembly WFLX01 (sample SAMN12857096, study PRJNA449069) | gut metagenome | isolation source: stool from male and female vole | host: Microtus ochrogaster | place: USA:Florida | collected 2017
TTTGGTTCTGTTTGATGTAATTCGCGATAGTCGAAGGAATGAAAGCCGAGGGCACAGACGCATTTCGGCGTACTTCCACTGCTTTCCAGTTGCCGTTGCGGTCGAAAGTGATTTCAGAACCATCGGTCAACACAACATCGTATTCGCTGACCCGTCCCCAGTCCTTTTCAATCTTGATGTGGCTGACTTCGGATTTGAAATGGTTTTTTATCGCCACCTGTGCGGCTGCTGGAAGAGTGGTGGCATTGTGGGAATACTTGTCGCGAGCCGGTGCAGAGAGCACTCCTGCTGTGAGTGCCATAATCAAAAGGATTCTTTTCATGATTGTGAGTGTGTAGGGAGGTTATTATAATTGCCTTTTAGTTTCATTCAGCCTGCATGCACATCTACAGAAAACTGTTAAACATGATGCGTGGTTGTCGTTTCCTGACTACAAAGTTATGCAGTTGTATGTNTCGTTCCAAACATTCCAGACATTTTTTTTCTTTCTTGTGCCTGTGAGGGNAATGTTCGGGCACTTGGAAACGTCGGAATGGATACAAATCCCATTTGGCCGGAAGATATGTCTNAAATGGANTNTCTTTATTTGCTATATTCTCATCCTGAAGAGTTAGAATGGAAAGCGAGAGAANGCTATGATTACAACATTCAATTCAAGGTTGGCATGGCCTTTTAATTTGCATGGCAGGGTATGGAGTTAACCATCAAGTGCTGTGTTTGCCTGCGCAACGTGTCGTATCGGCCCGCATTGCATGCTCTTCCAGGCGCTTTGGAAGGGTAGGGCGCCACTAAAAGCTGCGTATTTCTGCATGAGAGAAGTGCCTGACAGCATATGCGAAACAGACAAGTGGCTGGGTGCAGATGTTTTGTGCTTTGCGCGGGTGTGGCATATTTGTGCACGTTCCTCGCTATGTTTGTAAATCCGTTGCTTTTTGCTCCAATTTTTGTCCAGTTTCTTTGCGTCGCATCCTTCTTATGTCACCGCTAATTGGCACAGCAGCCGATGCCGTTTCAGCGTCGATGTATTGTGAGGTACAGGAGTGCGGAACTTCCTGTTCCGGGTGGTAATGAAGAAGAGTCTTGCCTCCGGAAGTAATTTTTCCTCTTTGTTGTGAAAAAATAGCGGCATGTAGTGGCGCAACTTTCGGCATTATTTTGTATCTTTGCACGCGAATTGCATAGTAACAATACTACATTAACATATATATGACTATTTCATTTTTCAAGACGCCGCAGCAGACTGTCATTGCCACGCAAAGCAGAGAGACGCTCACGGCGACAGAGATAGAAAAACTGTGTTGGCTCTACGGAGGTGCCGCAACCGAGCAAGAGCAGAATTTGAAGGGCTGCTTTATCGGTCCCCGCCGCGAGATGATAACGCCGTGGAGCACCAATGCTGTGGAGATTACGCAGAACATGTCCATAGAGGGCATCCTGCGCATAGAAGAGTATTTCCCCGTGGCAGACGAGCATGCCGACTACGACCCCATGCTACAGCGCATGTATAAGGGTCTCGGTCAGGACATTTTCACCAACGATATTCAGCCTGCCCCCATCGTCAGCATCGAAGATTTGGACAGCTACAACGAGCAGGAGGGTCTTGCCCTTTCGCCTGAGGAGATTCGGTATCTGCATGATGTGGAAAGACAACTCGGCCGCAAACTCACTGACAGCGAAGTGTTCGGTTTCGCTCAAATCAACTCCGAACACTGCCGGCACAAGATATTCGGCGGCACGTTCATCATTGATGGCGAAGAGAAGGAGTCAAGCCTCTTCCAGATGATAAAGAAGACCACGCAGGAGAATCCGCATCGCATTATCTCGGCATACAAGGACAATGTCGCCTTTGCCGAGGGGCCCACAGTGGAGCAGTTCGCTCCTCAGGATCACAGCACCAGCGACTATTTCGTGATTCGCGACATAGAGAGCGTCATTAGCATTAAGGCCGAGACGCACAACTTCCCCACCACAGTAGAGCCGTTCAACGGTGCTTCGACCGGCACAGGCGGTGAGATACGCGACCGCATGGGCGGCGGTGTCGGGGCATGGCCCATAGCGGGCACGGCGGTATATATGACCAGCTATCCCCGCACCGAGGAAGGCCGCGCCTGGGAACAGATACTTCCTGTGCGCAAGTGGCTCTATCAGACCCCCGAGCAGATACTTATCAAAGCGTCCAATGGCGCCAGCGACTTTGGCAACAAGTTCGGCCAGCCCCTCATCTGCGGTTCGGTGCTGACCTTCGAACATCAGGAGGGCGAGGAACGGTATGCCTACGACAAAGTCATCATGCTGGCAGGCGGCGTGGGCTACGGCACCAAGCGCGACTGCCTGAAAGGCACACCCCAGAAAGGCAACAAGGTGGTGGTGGTAGGCGGCGACAACTACCGCATTGGACTTGGCGGCGGTTCTGTGTCGAGTGTGGAGACGGGGCGCTATTCAAGCGGCATTGAGCTCAATGCCGTGCAGCGTGCCAACCCCGAGATGCAGAAACGTGCCAACAACCTCGTCCGTGCACTTTGCGAGGAGGAAGTCAACCCGGTGGTCAGCATCCACGACCATGGCAGCGCCGGTCATGTCAACTGTCTCTCGGAGCTTGTTGAGGAGTGTGGAGGCCTTATCGACATGGCCAAACTTCCCATCGGCGACCANACGCTCTCGGCCAAGGAGATTATTGCCAACGAGAGCCAGGAGCGTATGGGCCTGCTCATTGACGAGAAGCACATAGACCATGTCCGCAAGATTGCCGAGCGTGAGCGTGCTCCGCTCTATGTTGTCGGCGAGACGACCGGCGATGCCCACTTCGCTTTCGAACAGGCCGACGGTGTGCGTNCCTTNGNCCTCGATGTGGCNCAGNTGTTCGGCCATAGNCCCAAGACCGTCATGCGCGACAATACCGTGGAGCGTNCCTACGCTGACGTGGAGTATGACCANAAGGATCTGAGCGAGAAAGTGGCTCGTGTATTGCAACTCGAGGCTGTGGCCTGCAAGGACTGGCTGACCAACAAGGTGGACCGTTCCGTGACGGGCAAGGTGGCACGCCAGCAGTGNCAGGGTGAACTCCAGTTGCCGCTCAGCGATTGTGGCGTGGTGGCCCTCGACTACCGCGGCCAGAAGGGCATTGCCACTGCTCTGGGCCATGCACCTCAGGCTGCCCTTGCCAATCCTGCNGCAGGCAGTGTGCTTTCTGTGGCTGANGCGTTGACCAACATTGTNTGGGCCCCTCTCGAGGANGGACTGGACAGCGTCAGCCTNTCTGCCAACTGGATGTGGCCTTGTCGTGCTCAGGAGGGCGAGGATGCCCGCCTGTATCAGGCGGTAAAGGCACTGAGCGATTTCTGCTGCGCCTTGCAGATAAACGTGCCGACAGGCAAAGACAGCCTGTCCATGACGCAAAAGTACCCCGACGGCACAAAGATTATCTCTCCGGGTACCGTCATTGTCAGCAGTGGCGGTCAGGTCAGCGATATCAAAAAGGTGGTGAGCCCGGTTCTCAAGAACGAGCCTTCTACGCTCTATCATATCGACTTCTCGTTCGATGAGTTACGTCTTGGCGGCTCCGCCTTCGCACAGAGCCAGGGCAAAGTGGGAGGCGACGTGCCTACNGTGCTCGATACGGAATACTTCCGCGATGCCTTCAACGCTTTGCAGGAGCTTGTGAGCCGTGGACTCATTCTTGCCGGACACGACATCAGTGCCGGCGGTCTCATTACCACTCTGCTCGAAATGACCTTTGCCAATACAGAAGGCGGCATTGAAGTCAACCTCAATAAGATGAAGTGTAGCGACATGGTCAAGTTGCTCTTTGCAGAGAATCCCGGAGTAGTGATTCAGGTGGCCGACAAGCACCGCACCGAGGTCNAGACACTACTTGAGNATGCAGGTGNAGGCTACGTCAACATCGGCTGCCCCTGCACAGNGCGACACATCCTGATAGNAAAGGACGGCGCGCAATATCAGTTTGACATCNACCGCATGCGCGACGTATGGTATTCAAGCAGCTATCTGCTCGACTGCAAGCAGAGTTTCAACGGCAAGGCCAAGGAGCGTTTCGAGAACTACCGCAAGCAGCCGGTAGAGTGGAGTTTCCTGCCCGGCTTCAAGGGCAAGCTCAGTCAGTACAGTCTCAACCCCGACCGCCGCGAGAAGAGCGGCGTCCGTGCAGCCATCATCCGCGAGAAGGGCACGAATGGCGAGCGTGAGATGGCTTATATGCTCTACCTTGCGGGCTTCGATGTGAAGGACGTAATGATGACCGACCTCATTGCGGGACGCGAAACACTCGACGAGGTGAACTTCATCGTCTTCTGCGGTGGTTTCTCCAATAGCGATGTGCTTGGCTCGGCAAAGGGTTGGGCGGGCGCATTTCTCTACAATCCCAAGGCCAAGGAGGCGCTCGAGCGCTTCTACAGCCGCCCCGACACGCTCTCGCTCGGCGTATGCAACGGTTGTCAGTTGATGGTGGAACTCGGTCTGGTAGGCAGCAACAAAGAGGGGCTGACAGCCAAGATGCTCCACAACGACAGTCACAAGTTTGAGTCGAACTTCGTCGGTCTAACCGTACAGACAAACAACAGCGTCTTGCTCGGCTCGCTTGGCGGTAGCCGCCTCGGCATCTGGGTGGCACATGGCGAAGGCAAGTTCTCTCTGCCCGGAGGCGAGGAGAACTACAATATCGTACTCAAGTACAGCCATGAAGGCTATCCTGCTAACCCCAACGGCAGCGACTACACCACGGCCGGCATCTGCTCGGCCGACGGCCGACATCTGGCCATGATGCCCCACCTGGAGCGTGCCTTCTTCCCCTGGCAGTGTGGCTACTATCCTGCTGAACGACTGTCTACTGACCAGGTGACGCCTTGGATAGAGGCCTTCGTCAATGCCCGTCAGTGGATAGAGGCTCACGCATAACAGTTCTCCGACTAATTCTCTCTCCCCCTTTCGGAATGTAAGTTTCGAAAGGGGGAGAGTAACGATGATACTCGCAAAACGCACTATGCTATTTGATTTATTCAAGACATTCTTCCAAATAGGTCTGTTCACCATAGGTGGCGGCTATGCCATGATTCCGCTTATACAGAATAAAGTGGTTGAGGAAAAGGGATGGGTCAACGAGAAGGAACTGGTTGACCTCATCGCCGTGGCACAGTCGTGTCCCGGCATTTTTGCCGTGAACATCAGCATCTTCATCGGCTACAAACAGCTTGGTGCTAAGGGTGCTTTCTTCAGTGCCCTTGGCACTTGCCTGCCCTCCTTCATTATCATTCTTGCTTTGGCATTCTTCTTCCAGCAGTTCCGCGACAATGTATGGGTGGAACACTTCTTCCGCGGCATACGTCCGGCTGTGGTGGCTCTCATAGCGTTGCCTGTCTTCAGAATGGCAAGAAACGCCAACATCAACCGCCGTAACCTATGGATTCCCGTCGTTTCCGCTTTGCTGATATGGCTCATGGACGTCAGCCCCATCTACATTATTCTGATAGCCGGGGTAGGCGGTTATGTCTATGGACAGTACATGAAGGAGGACGCGTAGCGGCACAATGCAAGCCAAAACAGACATACACACAAACCAGTCACATTCAGCACAGACAATATGACACTTTTGCTCCTGCAACTCTTTTGGACCTTCTTCCTTATCGGCCTCTTCGGCTTTGGGGGAGGTTATGCCATGATATCTATGATACAGCATGAGGTGGTGGAACACTATCACTGGATGAACATGGGACAGTTCACCGACATTGTTGCCGTCAGTCAGAGTACCCCCGGTCCCATCGGCATCAACAGCGCCACCTATGTGGGCTATACCGCTCTAACAAACGCCGGCTATGCACCGGCGTGGGGAATACTTGGCAGTTCTCTTGCCACATTTGCCGTGGTGTTGCCCAGTTTCGTTCTCATGCTTCTGATTAGCAAATTTCTGCTCAAGCACAGTAATCATCCTGCTGTGGAGAGTACTTTCAGCGGCTTGCGTCCGGCTGTGGTCGGCCTGCTTGCCGCCGCTGCTTTGTTGCTGATGAATGCCGAAAATTTCAGTTCTCCGGGCGAGGATTCCTGGCGCTATGTGCTCAGTATATTGCTGTTTGTCTTTGCCTTCGTTGCCCAGAAAGTTTATAAGATGGGGCCCATACTCATCATCATGCTCTGTGGCGTAGCCGGTATTATCCTTCAACTTTGAGGGCAAAGGCAGACATTCAGGGTCACATTCCTCACGAATCCTTGTAGAGTGCCCATGCCTGTCCCCGTGCCCTTACCTGTGGTAGGCTTTTCCTAAGTTGCGATTGCGGAAAACGTCATCGCTCTGCCTNTACTTGCNNTGTCGTGTTTGGCGCAGTGCCGCCAAACTATTGTTCCAAGACCTTGAACAGCGCTTTGACGGCGGCNTCNGGTGTTTTCAGTTCGTCCAGCAGGCTGACGAATTTGCTGCCGATGATGGCACCGGCAGCGTTGGCCTGTGCACTGTGCAGGGTTTGGCGGTTGCTAATGCCAAAGCCAATCATGCGCGGATGCTTCAGTTGCATGCCGTTGATTTTTGCAAAGTAAGCCTGCTTCTTGTCGTCAAATTCCTTCTGTGCGCCGGTAGTGGCAGCAGAGCTGACCATATAGATGAAGCCATCGGTATTGTCGNCAATGANACGTATGCGCTCTTCGCTCGTNNCCGGTGTGATGAGCATGATGATGCGGATGTCGTACCGGTCGGCGATGGGTTTCACCTCGTCCATATAGTCGCTGAAAGGCAGGTCGGGGATGATGACACCGTCCACGCCCGTTTCCTGACAACGCTTAAAGAAAGAGTCGTATCCCATGTGGTAGATAGGGTTCAAGTATCCCATTAGGATGATGGGGAATTGCACGCCTTCGCCGCGCAATGGCGCAAGTTCTGAAAAGAGTTTGTTCAGAGTCATCCCTCCACGCAAGGCTTCGGTGGATGCGTGCTGAATGATGGGTCCGTCTGCAATCGGGTCGCTGAAGGGGATGCCGACTTCAATAAAGTCGATGCCGCTCTTTTCCAAAGTGCGGACGATGTTGGCGGTGCTGTCCGGTGCGGGATGTCCGGCACAGAAGTAGAGCGAGAGCAAACCGTGGCTCTTGCGTTCGAAGAGTTCGTTTATCCTGTTCATTGTCTTATGTGTTTCGTGAATTTGTCTATAGCTGCGATGTCCTTAAAGGCAGGTGTCACTTCAAAGCGGGAATTGATGTCAATGCCGATGCACTTGGGATGGTGCCATGCGAGGACACGCTCGGCATCGTCGGGCCCTATGCCGCCCGAGAGCAGAAAAGGCAGTCTTCCCCGATAGGCATGCAGGACGTCCCAGTCAAACTGTAGGCCGCTACCTCCCACTGATGGGCATTTTGTGTCGAAGAGCAAGAGGTCGGCNGAATCCTGATANTGTTCGGATTGCGCGATGTCTTCAGCCGAAGCTACACTGATGGCCTTTATCACTGTGCATCCTGTTGCAGCGCGAACTTGTTGGCAGAAGGAGGGAGTCTCCTGTCCGTGGAGCTGTATNGCACTCAGAGAAATGTCGTCCGTGCACTNCTNAANNTATGCAAGCGNGGGGTTGACGAAGACGCCGACTCGCGGACATTGGGGCAANTAGGCCGGTCGGTCGCTCACATGGCGCGGTGACTGCTCCCAGAAAATGAACCCCATCATGTCAGGTTTNACTTCTTGTTCCAGTGCGCGTATGTTTTCGGCGTCACGCATGCCGCATACCTTTATCTTAATGCTTCAATGAATAGACGGAGCGCATCCCCGGGGTGGTCGGCTCTCATGAATGTTTCGCCGATGAGAAAACCGCGGTAGCCGGCCTGGCGAAGTAGTTTGATGGTTTCGGGATTGTCGATGCCGCTTTCGCTTACCAGCACGCGGTCCTGCGGTAGTTTTGCTGACAGGTGGAACGAATTCCTGACGTCAGTGACAAAGGTGCCCAGATTGCGGTTGTTTACGCCGATGGCGTCAACATCGATTTCTGCGTAGTCCAGTTCGTGCTCGGCATGAAGTTCCAAAAGCACCTCCAGTTGCAGTTCGTGTGCAGTGGCTGTGAGTTGGCGCACCTTCTGCCGCGTGAGGTCCGCTGCTATGAGTAGTACCGCATCGGCACCGATTAGCCTTGCCTGAAAGAGTTGATATTCATCCACGATGAAGTCTTTGCGCAGGATGGGGCAGTTGACCAGCGGGCGTGCCGTACAAATGAAGTCCATCGAGCCTCCGAAATATGGAGTATCAGTCAGGATGCTGAGTGCTGCTGCACCGGCTGCTTCGTATGAGGGAGGGATTATCTCCGGTAGTCCGGCTTCCTTAATCCAACCCTTCGAAGGACTTTTACGTTTGAACTCGGCGATGATGCCGTATGGGTCGGACGCTAACGACTGGCTAAGGCTGCGCTTCTCTATGCCCTCTCTCATCATCCGCTCCACATCGGCATGCAGTTGTTTTGCAGGCAGCAAATCCTTTTGCTCTGCCACTTCAATGCGCTTGCGGGCAACTATTTCTTCCAGTATATCCACTTGTAGGCTTGTTCGTATTAGCTGTTTATATCAATGAATTTCTTCAGACACTGTAGTGCTTTGCCGCTTCGGATGGAGTGGCGTGCCACTTCGATGGTTTCGGTCATCGTCAGGTTGGGGCTCATAAGGCTGATGCCGCAGGCTGCATTGGCTATGACGACATTGGTTTGTGCCTCTGTGGCTGTGCCTTGTAGTACGTTGTCGAAAATACGCATGGATTCTTCCGCAGTCTCTCCTCCGTATATGTCGCTGGGCTTTACATACTTTAAGCCCATCTCGAGAGGGGTATAGACTTTCTCGAATTGGCGTGTCACGAACTTGAAACCGCTGGTGAGCGAGATTTCGTCGTAACCGTCGTAACTGGTCAGCACGCCATAGTTATCGCCGATGTGCTGGTGGATGTTTGCGTATAGGCGGAGCTGCGACTGTGTGGCAGTGCCATGGAGTGAGTTGCGTGGTGAGCAGGGATTGATGAGCGGTCCGAGCAGGTTGAAGCATGTCGGGATGGCCAGTGCCTTGCGGAGAGCGCCTACCGACTTCATGCCGAGCGCGAAAAGTGGTGCATGAAGGTAAGCGATGCCAGCTTCTTCAAGCGAACGACGAAGCTTACTTTCATCATCGGTGAATTTTACGCCGTGACCCATCAAAACGTTGCTGGCCCCGCTCACGCTGGTGCTGGCTCCGTTGCCGTGTTTGGTGACCTTATAGCCGGCGCCAGCTATGACAAAGGCTGCGCAGGTGCTAATGTTGAAGGTGTTTTTTCCNTCGCCACCGGTGCCGACAATGTCGAGCGTGTCGATGTCGGAAAAGTCAATGTGCTTGCCAGTTTGCAGCAATCCGTCGCGCAGCCCGAGCAGTTCTTCCACAGTGGCGCCGCGGGTCTGCATGGCCATGAGCAGAGCTGCTGTCTGCTCAGCGGGATATGTCTGCCGGGTGATGCCCAGCATGATGTTGTGTGTGTCCTGCCGTGAGAGCGTCTCGCCGGCAAGGAGACGTTGTANGTATTCTTTCATGTGGTGAATGTTGTGCCTTTCCCTTGTCGGGGGGGGAGATTAGAGAGGTCTTTCTAACCAGTTCTTCAGTATCGTCTTTCCGCTGGGGGTGAGTACGCTTTCGGGATGGTACTGTATGCCACGGATGTCGTAGGTGCGATGTCGGAGCGACATGATGTAGCCCTCATCGCTCACGCTGGTCACCTCAAGACAGTCGGGTAGACCGTTGGTATCTACCACCCACGAGTGGTAACGTCCCACTTCGAAAGAGCCTTCGGCCTGTCCATCGGCGGGAGAGATGCCCTCAAAGAGGTAGTCGCCGGTTGTCAGGTGGCATGGTGTGGCCACTCCGTGTACTACCTGCCCGATGTTCAGTAACTTGCCTCCGAAACTCTCGCCGATGGCCTGATGCCCCANACACACGCCGAGTATGGGCTTGCGGCCGGCATAAACCTTGATGACATCGAGTAGCAGGCCAGCTTCGCTTGGAATGCCAGGCCCGGGCGACAGAACAATCTTGTCGAATGGTTCTAAGTCTGCCATTTCGAATCGGTCGTTACGGAAGACTGTCACCTCTGCGCCCAATTCCTTAATCAGGTGTGAGAGGTTATATGTGAAACTGTCGTAGTTATCTATGATTACAACTTTCATGATGTTTGCTTATCTAAGGACAAATGGTGTGCGAGAAACTTGAGTGTGTTTACAGTGTGCTGGCCATCTCGATAGCCTTTCTCAAGNCGCCGAGTTTGTTGTTCACTTCCTGCAACTCGTATTCTGCGTCGCTTTTTGCCACTATTCCGCCTCCGGCCTGAAACCATAACTCGTTGTTGCGGCTGACGAAGGTGCGTATGGTGATGGCTTGGTTGAGGTTGCCCTCGAAGCCGATGAAGCCGATGCAGCCGCCGTAAGCGCCGCGGTTGTGCGGCTCGTATGTCGAGATGAGTTGCATGGCTCGCACTTTTGGGGCGCCGGAGAGTGTGCCGGCGGGGAATGTGTCGATGAAGGTTCGTATAGGGTCTGCCCCTTCGTTCAGCTCGCCACTGACTCTGCTGACCAGATGGATGACATGGCTGTAGAACTGCATGTCCTTGTAAAAGTCCACATGTACGCCATGGCAGTTGCGGGAGAGGTCGTTGCGTGCAAGGTCCACCAGCATTACATGTTCTGCATTCTCCTTAGGGTCGTTCCGGAGGTATTCTGCATTGCGGCGATCGGTTTCAGCATCGCCCGTGCGTTTTGTTGTGCCGGCAATGGGGTCGATGTAGGCGGTGTAGCCATTTGCCGTCTTGTCGATGCGGCAGTGTGTCTCGGGGCTTGAACCGAAGATGCGGAAACCGCCGAAGTCGAAATAGAAGAGATAGGGACTGGGATTGATGCTACGCAATACGCGGTAGAGTTTGAAGTCATCGCCCTCGTAGCGTTGTTTGAAGCGACGTGACAGCACGATTTGGAATACATCGCCACGCAGGCAATGCTGAATGCCACGGCGTATGTTCTCGCGGTGTTCCTCGTCGGTGAGCGTACTCCAGAAATTGCCCACGGGCTTGAAATCGTAAGCCTGATAGTTGCGGCTACCGAGGTCGCGCTCCAGTTGGTCCAAATCATCCTTTTCGCCATCGGCAAGAAGCTCTATNAGTGTCAGTTCGTTGCGGAAGTGGTNGAACACGACGATGTCTTTGTACAGNATGTAGAGCAAGTCTGGCGNATCGTTTTCGGACTGGGTCTCATCCTTGACAGCGATGTTTTCAAAGTAACGGACGGCATTGAAGGTAGTGTAGCCGTACAGTCCGCAATGGATTTTGTCATCGCCGTTTATTTGGAAACGGTTCAGAAAGTCGCCGATGAGTTGTGCCGTGTCGTACTGCTCGCCGATGAGTTGCTGCTGCTGTGTTCCGTCGGGGAAGCGGCAGATGCCAACGCCATGTTCAATGCTGACGCTGGCAATGGGGTGGAGGGCAATGAAAGACTTCGCGTTTTCTCCACTGTGGTAATCGGAACTTTCCAAGAGGGCACTCTGTGGGTAAGCGTCGCGCACCTTGAGGTATGCACTGACAGGCGTAATCAAGTCACCCAGCACCTTTTTTGATATGGTGGTGTAGTTATAAATGGAATTGGCCATGTGAGTCACGAAACTATGCTCTGTGTATTGCACTGAGCAGTGCTATTGTGTTTGAGATATGTGTCTAGATCTTTGTCGCCACGGCCACTTACGGTCAGCACTACTATGTCCTCCGGATTGAATTTCAATTTGGGCAAGAGAGCCAGAGCGTGGCTGCTTTCTAACGCAGGAATGATGCCCTCCAAGCGTGTCAACTCGAAGGCAGCCTGCAAAGCTTCCTCATCGTTAACGGCGAACACTTTGGCGCGACCTGTTTCGAAGAGGTTGCAGTGCATGGGGCCTGTGCCGGGGTAGTCCAGACCGGCGCTGATGCTGTACGGCTCGATGATTTGTCCGTCCTCGGTCTGCATCACCTTGATGCGGCTACCGTGCAGGATGCCGACAGTGCCGATGTTGAGCGAGGCTGCTGTTTGGTCGGTGTTCACTCCCATGCCGCCAGCTTCGCCCAGCACGAGCTTCACGCGTTCGTCATCCAGATAGTGGTAGATGGTTCCGGCAGCATTGCTGCCGCCGCCCACGCAGGCCATGAGGTAGTCGGGGTAGTCGCGTCCCACCTTTTCCCGTAGTTGGTACTTAATCTCCATGCTGATGACACTCTGCAACTTAGCCACCATTTCGGGGTAGGGGTGAGGACCTACCGTGCTCCCGATGATGTAGAATGTGTCAGAGGGATTGCAGCACCAGTCGCGGATGGCTTCGTTTGTCGCATCTTTAAGGGTCTTGTTGCCACTTTGCACGGGAAATACTTCCGCACCGAGCATACGCATACGCTCTACGTTGACATGCTGGCGCTCTACGTCCAGCGCTCCCATATAGACACGGCAGGGCATGCCCATCAATGCACAGACAGTGGCTGTGGCTACGCCGTGCTGGCCGGCTCCGGTCTCGGCTATGATGCGCGTCTTGCCCATGCGTCTTGCCAGCAGAATCTGTCCGAGGGCATTGTTGATTTTGTGTGCGCCGGTGTGGTTTAGGTCTTCACGTTTCAGGTAGAGCCGGCATCCGTACTTCCGGCTCATGCGCTGGGCATAATATAGCGGGCTGGGACGACCTACATAGTCGCGTAGCAGCTGGTGGTATTCGTTTAGGAAGTCCTCACTGTCGAGGATTTGTTGATATTGCTCACGCAGTGCAGAAAGTGTGCCGTAGAGTATTTCCGGCACATACGCACCGCCGAACTGACCGTAGTATCCGTCCGGTCCAACTGTGTATGAGTTCATCTCTTTTTACCTTAATCAGTTTATTTTTGTGCAAAGGTACGATAAATACACATATAATATATATAATGTATAGGGAAAATGTGAGAAAAAGGGCGTTTTTCTTTATCCGGTATGCCGAATCGTAACGAGATATTATGGGCAGAAGCGGTTTGTTTCTATGGTTTTCCTCAAATCCTTAACTGCCATATAGCAACTTCAATGAGGTGATTTTATCGCGAATTCAACAAAGAAGTGCAAATTTACAACGAGCAATTGAGAAACTCTTCAATTGGAGTTGAGAAATTGAGTTTCTTTCTTGGTCTCGCATTGATTATCCCTGCAATGTCATCTATATCTCTGTCCTTTAGATGTTTTATCGGTGAGGATTTAGGTATG
>WFLX010131806.1_pt1 | contig 13209 bp, 10 predicted proteins | sample 4967041 | NCBI WGS metagenome assembly WFLX01 (sample SAMN12857096, study PRJNA449069) | gut metagenome | isolation source: stool from male and female vole | host: Microtus ochrogaster | place: USA:Florida | collected 2017
TTGCGATATTCTTCGTAGTCGGAATATGAGCCCTCGAAGTAAGTCACCTTGCTGTCGCCCTCAAATGCGAGGATATGGGTGGCGATTCTGTCGAGAAACCAGCGGTCGTGGCTTACGACTACGGCACATCCCGCGAAATTCTCCAGACCCTCTTCGAGAGCACGGAGTGTGTTTACGTCGATATCATTGGTAGGCTCGTCGAGCAATAGCACGTTTCCCTCCTCTTTCAGGGCCATTGCCAGATGCAGACGGTTGCGCTCACCGCCGGAGAGCACGCCGATCTTTTTCTCCTGATCAGCCCCGGTGAAATTAAACTTCGAGAGGTAAGCACGCGCGTTCATGTCGCGGCCACCCATGCGGAATGAGTCGACACCCTGGGAGATTACCTCATAGACGGTCTTCTCCGGCGACAAGTCCTTGTGGTTTTGGTCTACGTAGGCTATCTTCACAGTCTCGCCAACCTCGAAATCACCCTTATCCTGCTTTTCNNGNCCCATGATNAGGCGGAAGAGNGTGGTCTTNCCCGCACCGTTNGGACCNATNACNCCNACNATNCCGTTGGGNGGAAGCATGAAGTTGAGGTCATCGAAGAGCACCTTGTCATCATAGGCCTTCGCCAGATGAATGGATTCGATAACCTTATTGCCGAGACGCGGACCGTTGGGAATGAATATCTCGAGTTTCTCTTCGCGTTCCTTCTGGTCTTCATTGAGCAGACGGTCATAGTTGGAGAGACGGGCCTTGCCCTTAGCCTGACGCGCTTTGGGAGCCATACGCACCCATTCCAGTTCGCGCTCAAGGGTCTTGCGGCGCTTGCTGGCCTGCTTCTCCTCCTGCGCCATGCGCTTCGTCTTCTGATCGAGCCATGAGGAGTAATTACCCTTCCAGGGTATTCCCTCTCCCCTGTCGAGTTCAAGTATCCAGCCGGCCACATGGTCGAGGAAATAACGGTCGTGAGTCACGGCTATCACGGTGCCGGGATANTGCTGCAGATGCTGTTCGAGCCAGTCGATGCTCTCGGCGTCAAGATGGTTGGTCGGCTCGTCAAGCAGCAGGATATCCGGCTGCTGCAGCAAGAGGCGGCAGAGAGCCACACGGCGACGCTCACCGCCCGATAGAGTGGCTATCTTACGGTCATCCGGCGGACAACGCAGCGCATCCATAGCACGCTCCAGCTTGTTGTCGATATTCCACGCATCGCAGGCATCGAGTTTATCCTGTAGTTCGGCCTGACGCTGTATGAGTTTATCCATCTTTTCCGGGTCTTCAAGCACTTCCGGGTCGGCAAAGGCATTGTTGACCTCATCATACTCCTTTAGCAGAGCCATGACGGGAGCCACACCCTCTTCCACCACCTCACGCACCGTCTTGTCCGGATCAAGTTTCGGTTCCTGCTCGAGATAACCTACGCTATATCCCGGAGAGAATACCACCTCTCCCTGATAACTCTTGTCAATGCCGGCGATGATCTTCAGAAGAGTAGACTTACCGCTGCCGTTAAGACCTATGATGCCTATCTTCGCACCGTAAAAGAATGAAAGATATATCNTCTTTAAGTATCTGTCGCTGNGGNGGNATCACTTTGCTCACTCCCACCATCGAGAATATTATCTTTTTATCGTCTGCCATGGTAGATTATTATTTTACACGGTAAGAGCATTTCACCTTACCTTTTACTATATTATTGAGTTTTGCTTTTATCAGCTGTTTGCGTATCGGAGCGATATGATCAGTGAATACCTCGCCGCAAAGATGATCAAACTCATGCTGAATGATGCGCGACGCAAAACCCTTGAATTCCTGCTCGTGAGGCTGGAAGTCATCATCGAGCCAACGGAGGATGACGTGCTCATGACGCTTCACGTTTTCGTTGACTCCCGGCAATGAGAGACATCCTTCAGGCCTTGAGACGGGCGCCTCATCCTCAATCACCTCCAGTTCGGGGTTTATACACGTCAGTTTGAAATCCTTGCATTCCGGAAAATCTTCGGCCAGCGGCGAACCGTCAATGACGAGCACACTGATGGGGAGACCGATCTGTGGAGCTGCAAGTCCCACACCGTCACTGTTATACATTGTCTCATACATATCCGCTATCAGTTTCTTGATATCCGGATAGTCGGGGGTAATATCTTCAGTCTCTTCCCTCAATACGGGATGACCAAGGAGATATATCGGTAGTATCATATAAATATATTTTGCTTTATATTATTTTTTCGAAATCTGTGGCGCTACGAGTTAAGCCGCTGACGGGAATTAAGCCAGTCGGTAAGGATGAGCACGGCGGCTGTCTTGTCTGCGAGGTCTTTTTGCTGACGAGCCGAACGCTTCAGGCCGGCGGCAATCATCTCGCGATGGGCTATCGTGGAGGTAAACCGCTCGTCAAATCGCTCAACCGGAATATCAGGCAATACGCGCGAGAGATGTTTCAGAAAAGGCTCTATATAACGAGTGCTCTCCGAAGGCTCGCCGCGCATGGTGAGCGGCAATCCCACCACGATACGCTCCACATCTTCAGCGGCACAATATTCAGTGAGCCAGGGTATAAGGTCGCATGAGCGCTGTGTCGGCAGACCATTGGCCGCTATTTGCAGCACATCCGTCACCGCCACTCCGCAGCGTTTACGTCCATAATCAATAGCTATTACTCTTCCCACACAACAAAATTAATCAATTTATTTCTTATAGACAAAAATAGAAAAAGATAAGGTGCACCCGGGGTATCCCGAATGCACCTCATCAGTTAAATTACAGTTAAAAAAAAGCCTTTTTATTTCTTGTCGCCGAAGAAACGCTGGTAGAGGCCGTAGAAGCCCTGACCGTGGCGAGCCTCATCCTTAGCCATCTCATGCACTGTGTCATGAATTGCGTCGAGGTTCTGCTTCTTGGCGTTGGATGCTATGCGCATCTTGTCTTCATTGGCACCTGCCTCTGCGTGCATACGCTTCTCAAGATTGGTCTTGGTGTCCCATACCATATCACCGAGCAATTCAGCAAATTTTGCTGCATGCTCAGCCTCTTCCCAGGCATAGCGCTTGAAGGCGTCGGCCACTTCGGGATAACCCTCGCGGTCAGCCTGACGTGACATGGCGAGATACATACCTACCTCTGTGCATTCACCCATAAAGTGATTGTTAAGGTCTTTCTTCATCTCCTCGTCAGCATCCTTGGCGATACCGATCACGTGTTCTGTCACAAATTTAAGAAGCTCTTTCTGATCGAGTTCTTTGAATTTTGACTGGGGCGCGCCACACTGGGGACACTTCTCGGGAGCTGTCTCACCTTCTGCTACATATCCGCAGATGGTGCATATCCATTCTTTTGCCATTGTAATATTTACTTTTAAATTGATTTATAATATTTTATACTTTTTACTAAAGACCGGGCACACTTTATTACAAGACGCACCTCGTGCCTTTGTATTTATATAACAACTTTAAGATGAAAATTTCTTTTTTATTCAGTCACTTTTTTTTATTTTTGCATTGATGTCAGCCAAAGATTCCATATTAAACTCCACTGTGTCAATGCTCCGCGAGGTGAACTCTCCGTGCATCATCGCGGCATTCTCCGGCGGACCGGACAGCACTGCCCTGCTGCATGCCTTGCATTCCGCCGCCTCTGTATTGGATCATGAGGGGAAAAATCCCCCTGTCGTTATCGCAGCCCATTGCAATTTTCATCTACGGGGAGAGGAATCCGACAGAGACATGCAGTTCGCCATAGAATTCTGTAAGGAATTAGGTGTGGAATTATTGACTACCCACTTCGATACTGAGAAATATTGCCAAGACAGACACCTGTCAATTGAGACGGGAGCGCGGGAATTAAGACATCAATGGTTTGAGACTCTCTGCCACACGCACAATGCTCTTCTTGCCACCGGACATAATGCCGATGACAATGCCGAGACAATGATGCTCAATCTCCTTCGCGGGTCGGGAGTGAGAGGACTTAAGGCAATGTTGCCACGCCAACGACATATCATGCGCCCTCTTCTGGAATTTGGCAGAAGTGACATCATTGACTATTTAAAGGAGCAAGGTCTCCATTACGTTACTGACTCCACCAATCTCTGTTCAGACTACAGACGCAATTTCCTGCGTAATGAGATTTTCCCGGTTCTGGAGGGCAGATGGCCGGGTATGAAAAAAGGTTTGGCCACAACCCTATCCTGTCTTGCAGACGACAATGCCATCGTGGAGCAAGCCGTAGCAAATGCTCTCCCCGGGAAGGGAGAAATCCTCACCTGGATGACGCTGAGAGCATTTGCCGCTCCCCGTCTGCTTATCCTGCGGCATTTCGCTCGGGAAGGCGTCACCCCCGACATTGCTGAGGAGATGAGCCGACAGATCAGGCAACCGCGACCCGGCGCCCGATGGTCAGTGAAAGACTGCAACGGCTTAAGGACTGAAATAACAGCCACCTCCGAAGGACTCTTCCCGGTGAAAGGCACGGCGGATAAGGAGATATATAAATGGAGGTATCGGAAATTCGTGACTGATGATAAAATCAGCGAACTGCACGGCATACCATTGTCTGAATGCGCATTGCCGGCAGATGACCGAAGTTACATCTGGACGTCTCCCGTGGCAGGCATGAGAATGAAACCGCTTGGCATGAAGGGGTCAAAACTTGTATCCGATATAATCCGGGACGCGAGACTCAACCCTCAGGAAAAAGCCGAAGTTATGGTGTTATGTCGTCGCGCTGACCGGCAACCCGTATGGATTCCGGGAGTAAAAAGGGCACGGATCGAACTGGTAAATCCCGAAAACGAGGGATTTTTCATCGTCTCGGAAGAATAAAAATACAGCTTACGGGTAATTTTTTGTGGAAAGGGGTCTAATATTTGCAAGATTTAAAAAAATATTATTACCTTTGCATCATATTTCGAGACAGAAATAATTCTCTTCACCATAGAGAAAAATCATTCTCTCTCACGCGAGTCGGAAATTAACCCAATCATACATACTATCATTATTCCGTCTCACATCCTTATATCTATTTATCATTATCACTTAGGCATAATCACTTACAATTTCGAACGGACTTTTCCAACTGCTACAGGGAAATCCTTGATTTGAAATTTCATTGCCCGGGTATTTTACTAAGAAATATTCACTTAACACAATATATCCACCATATCGCTTTAATCGTAAGATCAGCGTTTGATTTATATTTATGTATAGTTTAGAAGAATTAAATGGCATGGAGCCGTCTAAAATCGTTGAGATTGCCGAGTCGCTCGGCATGAAAAAGGCTGCCTCCGAACCATTAAGCACCGTAAAGTATTATATCCTCGACAATATGGCCATTGACACGGCTAAAAAGGAGGCTATGAGTTTGTCGCGCGAAACCAAAGGCAAGAAGCGTGGCCCCAAGCCTAAAGTTGCCGCTGCAGCCGCCACCCAGCCGCCGACGGCTGAGGATGCCCCGGCTCCCAAGAAGCGTGGCCGCAAACCCAAAGCCGTCAAGGAGGCCGAACTTGCTGCTGCCAGAGCCGCAGAGGAGGCAAAAGCAGCTGAAAAGTCGACAGCGACACAGCCTGTAATCCCCAACCTGTTTGACAACGGCACTGAGGAGGGAGAACAGCCCGCTGCGCCCGCTCCTAAAAAGCGTGGCCGCAAACCCAAAGCCGTAAAAGAGGCCGAACTTGCTGCTGCCAAAGCCGCAGAGGAAGCAAAGGCTGCAGAAAAACAGAAGGAAGAGGGCAAACCTGAAACGCCCCAATCCGAGGAAGGCGCTGCGTCGGCAAATAACTCCAATACATCCGATACACCCGACCAAAAAGCCGAAAATCGGCCAAATCTGCCGGCTCAGCAATACAATCCCGCTAAGGGAAATAATGCTCCCGGTCAGCCACAAAATCAGCCGGCCGGACAAAGACCGCAGCAGGACCAGAACACTCGTCGCCAGACAAATCTGGACTCATTCTTCACCACCACTAAGGGAAGGACATTTACACCCCGAGGTCAGCAAGCGCCGGCTCAGGCTAATCCACAGAATACACAGAATACGCAGCATCCTTCTCCGGCACCCGTTTCCGGACCGGTGATTATCTCCGAACCCGGCGCNAANNCACAGTNGCCTAANACNGCCATNAACAATCTTNTCANCGNNGGCGCGCCACANAAGNATNTCACTAAAAAGCAGCGGATGCAGCAGCGACAGATCCTTCAGCAGCAGAAGCGCCAGATGGGAGAATACAACTTCGACGGCATTTTCTCATGCTTCGGTGTGCTCGAGATACAGCCGGAAGGCTTCGGCTTCCTACGTTCGCCTGACTACAACTATCTCCCCTCACCGGATGACGTCTATGTGGCTCAGAATAAAATCAAGGANTATGGACTGAAGACCGGCGACGTGATCGAGGCCTCCATACGTCCGCCACACGAGGGTGAAAAGTATTTCCCGCTATGCAAGGTGATATCCGTCAATGGCCTTGACCCGGCTGTGGTGCGCGACCGTGTACCGTTCGAGCATCTCGTGCCTCTCTTCCCGGATGAGAAATTCAATCTGACCGGCGGCAAGAGCAATAACCTGTCTACCCGCGTTGTGGATATGTTTGCACCGATAGGCAAAGGACAGCGCGCTCTTATCGTCGCTCCTCCGAAGACGGGTAAGACCATCCTCTTAAAGGATATAGCCAACGCTATTTCTGAAAATCATCCAGACACATATATTATAATGCTACTCATAGACGAGCGGCCCGAGGAGGTGACCGACATGGCGCGAAGCGTCAACGCCGAGGTGATAGCCTCTACCTTTGACGAGCCGGCAGAGCGTCACGTAAAGATTGCCAACATAGTGCTCGAAAAGGCAAAACGCCTTACAGAGTGTGGCCACGACGTGGTGATCATGCTTGACTCCATCACACGTCTGGCCCGCGCCTACAACACGGTATCACCGGCCTCCGGCAAGATTCTCTCNNGTGGTGTCGATGCCAACGCTCTGCAGCGTCCNAAACGCTTCTTCGGTGCTGCCCGCAATATTGAAAACGGCGGTTCGCTGACCATTATCGCCACAGCTCTTACCNAGACCTCTTCAAAGATGGATGAAGTAATCTTCGAGGAATTCAAGGGCACCGNCAATATGGAACTGCAGCTTGACCGCAAGCTCAGTAACAAGCGTATCTTCCCGGCTGTGGATATCATCGCGTCATCTACACGCCGTGACGATCTTCTGCTCAATGACGAACTGTTATCCCGCATGTGGATCCTCCGCAACTATCTCGGAGACATGAATTCTCAGGAGGCTATGGAATTCATGAAGAAACGCATGGAGATGACACGCACCAACGAGGAATTGCTCGTCACCATGGACAGATAACGGGGCTAAAGCTCACTGTGGCAATATAGTGACGATAACTTTTTATCATTTAAATTCTTAGATTTATTTATCTTTTATAATTTACCTTATTGATATGAAAATTAGCAAATTACTTGTTTTGGCAGCCGTTGCTATGATGGCTACAGGCTGTTCAGACAAAAAGGGTGGAGACGATGATCCCATCAACGGTGGTAATTCCACAGCCCATGGCACTCCGGAAGAGTGCAAGGAGTATCTGGCTTCGAGCACTACCGAGTTTTTAAATCTCTTCGATCCTAACGACCAGCGTGCATTTATCGAATTTGCCGCCTATTTCAGCGAAACGTATGGTGACTACGAACTCCCGGCAGAGTTTGATATCGAAGAAGAGGAAGACATATACAAACCCAACGACTACATACGCTCTCTCGCTAAGGGTGTAAAAGGCAATTTAGACGCTCTGACTCGTGCGGTATACACTTACACCTACAATATCAATTTCGATCAGTTTGTGGGTAAATACGAACCGCGTCGCAGTTCCCGGGAATGGGTACTTACCGACAACAGTAAGGACATCAAGGATATCATTTTTGCCTTCACTGATGCTGACAACAATCCCTGTGAATTACGCATCTCCAAAGCCGGGGGCACTTCTGATTTCACTATTGATTTTGAAGACGAGTATTATACCGGTGATATGGATATGTATTATTACAACTTCTCTATCCCTCATACCCTTAAGGCAGAACTGAAGCAGAACGGCAAGACATTAGCCACGAGCAAAGTGACCTCCTCTATAGATATAAAGGGTCATAAGATGAATGCATCCGGTGAAATAGAGGTGTCTAATCTCAAAGCCAATATGTCTTTCGACGGCAACGACAAAAAGATAGAGCTTAAGTCGGAATTTAAGATCAACAACTCAACAAAAGCCTCCACATCTGCAACTATCACGGGCAACGGACTTTGCGATATAGATAATATCCGTGCTCTGATAGACAGCAATTGGGATGAACAGATACTTGAAAAGACCTTGTCAAACGGCACATGTAATGCCGATATGTTAGGCAAAATCCAAGTGGTGGCTCAGGTTAAATTTGACAGCGAACTCTTCGAATGTCTCAACTCTTATTGGGACTCTTACGAATATTCTTCAGTTTCAGCGGCCGAACTTGATTGCAAGAAAGCGTGCCGCAAACTCAATCAGCTTGTATCGGCGCAGCTCCGCTTTGACGGCAAATCGAAGAATCAGGCTACAATGGAATTTGAGCCCTACCTCGATGAGTATTATAGCACATGGGAATATTACTGCAACCCCGTGCTCTGCTTTGGCGATGACTCCAAACTCTCATTCGAGGAATTCTTCACCGGCTTCACGACAGTGGAAAATAAATGGGAAGTCCTGATAAATGCATACGAGAAAATGTGGGATAACGCCATTCCCCGTTACAAACGGTAAAATGTAAACATGACATTGTGAAAACGGGTTTATACCTTTTCACTCACACCTCACTCCGTAACGAGCCGTTAACTGCGGTTCCGTTACGGAGTGTTTTTCTTTTGCTTATCCTCTTTTCNNCCGTCTCNTTTCCGATCGGCACTCTTTCGGAAGATACGNTTCCGACGTTGCTCCTGCCGGAACTTGAAGTAAATGCGNTATCGGCACCCGNTGTCAGGAGCGATGAGAAGGGTGATATCCGACTCCGCACATCAATAGTGACACGCATGANCCGCACNTNCGGCGAGGCCGATTATATCCGCGCCATCAAAAACAGTGCCGGTGTCTCCACAGCCGGAGATTACGGATCAGGTATCACAGTCAACGGAGCCAATCCCTCACAGACATTATATTGCATAGACGGCATCCCGGTGATCTTCCCCTATCGGTTTGGAGGTATTTTCTCTACATTCAATACATATCATTACTCCTCGATGCATTTTATTCCTATGGGATTGCCGGTGGAATTTCCGCAGCGTATCGGAGCCCTGCTGGATTTCACACCTGCCGACGGAGGGAAACGGCCGGTTTCCGGAGCAGCAAACGTGGGACTGCTCTCTTCATCGGTCACTCTGCGCTCATCACCCTCTGCTCGACTTTTCATTACCGCCTCCGGACGTATTTCATATATTGACCAACTATATGCGGGACTGCTTCGCAGCTCGACATCCTATCTTCACTATCGCTTTCATGATCTGAATCTGACAGCCGGATATCGTCCCTCCGCCAACGATACTGTCATCGCTTCAGTCTTTAATAATAGCGACCGCATATCCTACGATGACCACCATTATGCCTTGACGTCAGGAATGGCCTGGCAGAATATTACGGCCGGCGTATCGTGGCATCACGGCGGAAAATTACCCGTCAGTGCCCATGGTTATTTCACCGGATTTAACACCCGGCTTACACTTCAGATACCGCAGTATCACCTTCACGCACCCTCGAAAATATATTTCGGAGGTGTGGATGTCATCTTTCACTCCAAAGTAAAAGAGAAGCTGCGACTTAAATATGGGATGCAGATGGAGTGGGGACACTGTCTCCCTCAATATGCATGGCTTGACGATCCGACAGGAGATTTCACCAATGGAGGCACGTCGCTTGGCAGTTCGGCTCAAATGCCTTACAATTACGGTCTCTATCGCGCATTCGGAGCAGCAATATTCAGACTTGCCGAAAATATGGAATTGGAGGCGGGAGTGTCAGCAGGAATCTTTACAAGCCGGAGGTTTACAGATATCCGGTCTGATACAGAGAGATATTTATCAGAGAGATACATTTCGGGAAAATATATATCCCCGATTGCAGATCCTCGCGTGGCTTTAAAATGGAGACTCGGGAATAACCGTCTGACCTTTAAATTAGGACGATACTCGCAATATCTGCATCAAGTCGGGTTTTCGGATCTTGGTCTGGCGTCAGACTTTTGGTTGGCAGCTTGCCGGCAAGCTCCTATACAACGCGCATGGACATTCTCAGGTAGATGGCAACGGCCCATTGGCTTTGCGGGACTTACATTATCTTCTGACATATACTTTTCATGGGTAAGCAATCAACCCGAATTTCGATGCAACATCCTTGAGATAGTAAATACTGAATACGATCCTTTTGATTATCTTATGAATATGAAGGGCTACAATATGGGAATCGACCTTCAGCTTAGTCGCGATTTCGGTATAATTACCGGCAGCATTGGCTACAGTTACGGACTTGGCAGACGCAAGCAATCGTATGTCAGTGGAGAGTATGCGCGAGACAGTCATGATCCGGGGAATACGGTTACGGCCAATGTAATGTGGCATACGGGCCACTGGGATTTAGGAGCGACATTCCGTTACTCGTCAGGCAGACCCTACACTCCGGTCTCTGCCCTGTATCTGATAGGTGGCAATCTCGCTATGCAATACGGAGAGCGTAACAGTGCCCGGCTGCCTGACTATCAGCGTCTGGATCTTACAGCAACCTATATACTCGAAACGAAGGGGCGCTTTCCGGTGACTCACCTCATCAATATTTCTCTCATCAATGCATACGGTCACCGCAACACGGAGATGCAATATTTTATTATTAATCCCGAGACGGGCGATTACAAATNAAAAAGACTAAACNCNCTTTANCGCTNTCTNCCGTNAANCTCATANACANTAGANTTTTAATGAATANATTTAGATTAATATTAATCNGTGTATTNTTNCTTACGGTCACAGGATGCAATGATAGCGAAGAACCGGAAACTCAGTCACAACCGGTAATTGAGGCGTATATCAGTGCGGATGGATTTCCAACAGTATTTTTCACCACGTCGGTGGTGCCGGGCTTGGATGGTTCGATACAAGACAACGTAGTGACGGCGGGGAGAGTCTCTATTTCCGACGGAGAAAAAGAGGTAGTGATGACGGCATCTAAAAAGAGCGGCTATGTGCCCCCCTTCAGGTATTACACATTTGACATGCGCGGCGAGGCGGGCAAAACGTATACAGTCACCGCTACATATAAAGGTATGAAAGCGGTAGCTCGTTGCAAGATGCCGGTCCCGACACCAATAGACAGCATCGTATTGACAAAGACATCCAATGACACGTTACGGGCGGCGACACTCTTTTTTACAGCGCCGGAGGATACTCCCGCATATTACTATTTGACGATGCGGAGTGAGACTAACAATGGCCAACCCCTCCCCTGCATGTTGGGCACGATAAAGGTCACCACACCCGGAGNGNAGGTAACAATGCCGGTNATGCGTCCACGTCAGAAGATAGACGGGGAAGATTATGTATCTCAATTAAAAGTGGGAGAGATTGTAGAGATACAGCTCAATAGGATAACAGAGGATGTCTACGACTTTTGGCGAGCCTACGACAATATGGTAGACTTCTCAACCTCCCCCTTCATCACCTCCGACCAGTCACTGCCCGGCAACGTAGAAGGAGGCCTCGGCATCTTCTCCGCCCAAGGCCAATCCACCCACCTCGTCGAAGTCAAATAACCTTATGGATTATTGCTATAACTATCCAACATGACTTTCACCTCATCAGTCTTTAGTTACAATGTCGTATAAGTCTTTATAACTCTTGACAACATCATATTTGACAGTAGAATTAGAGAGAGAAGAGAAGTGTCGTTTGGCACAGGCAATTTTGGATTTCTCAGTTTCGCGTAGTTCGACCTCACGCATGAAGCCTTTGGTTTCGGCAATGAAATAGACATGCTTGATGCTGCCCTCACGGTAAACAATTCATTTCCGTGCCCTTGCTGTCAATCACCACAAGGTCGTAGAGTTTGAGGAATACGACCTTGAATTTGTTACGCTTTTCCCTGACACGAAACAAGACACCGACAATGTCGAAAAAAGGGCGCAAATGCGCCCTTAACGCCAACGGTGAGCCGATACCTCTACACCATCGGCAATGATTTTGACTTCGCCACTCTTGACGCGAGAGCGGACGCAGACGTTGACACCGACGCACTTATCTGCATAGGCATGGACTACAAAGCTAACATCAACTGGATTGTAGCAGGGCAAACACGTGACCGCCGCCTCAATATAATCAAAAGTACCTGCTCATCAATCAGGCTTTCGCAGGTAAGCAACGCCTTGTGCAGTTCTTCAACCGCTACAACAACAAGGGCCAGATACTCGACATCCGGTCAACCGGTGTAAGCCGTGGACGCAACGGCTTCCACAGAACCAAACTCGTTTGAGCTATGCCTTGTGCAACCGAACTTGGGCGTTAGACAAATTCCCGCACCGCGATACATTTGCACTCAGTATGAGTGGAGTATTATAGAGTAAATATCAAATATTATCACTAATTTTGCTTCTGTAATTTTGAAAAGTTATCCTTGTTGGTTTAGGAAACAGGAAGTTATGTGTCTTACTAATGTATGGCGAACAAAAACGACATAGAAAAGCTTTTCAAAGCACATTATCAGCAGATGTACCGACTGGCCAAGGTACTTCTGCATGACGATGATTCGGCGCGCGACATCGTCCATGATGTGTTTGAGTCTCTTCTCTATTCTAAAGACGACGTGAAATTCTCTTTGACGTATTTGTTATCATCGGTTCGCAACCATTCTCTGAATATGATAAGGAATAACGGTATTCACAACCGAATCCTCAATCTATATTTCTGTGAAATTGATGAGTATGACACCGAGGATTGGCCCGATGATGAGACTATCGCAGAAATCTATCAGATTATCAAAGAGGACTTGANTCCCCAATGCCGTCGCATTATGGAGTTGCGTTTCATNGAAGGGCTAAAATTCTCAAAGNTTGCTGAGACTTTAGCAGTAAGTGAAAATGCCGTTTATAAACAGGTTCGTCAGGCATTAGTAGTAATCCGTAAACATCTCAATCAACATGGATAAGTATGACATCGTGCTTGACCTTA
>WFLX010384340.1_pt1 | contig 13209 bp, 8 predicted proteins | sample 4967041 | NCBI WGS metagenome assembly WFLX01 (sample SAMN12857096, study PRJNA449069) | gut metagenome | isolation source: stool from male and female vole | host: Microtus ochrogaster | place: USA:Florida | collected 2017
GTAGATCATGGTAAAACAACACTGACAGCTGCAATCACAAAGGTACTTTCTGAGAAAGTATCCGGAAATGAAGCTACAGATTTCGAGAACATTGATAAGGCTCCAGAAGAGAGAGAGCGTGGTATCACAATTTCTACTGCTCACGTTGAGTATGAGACAGATAAGAGACATTATGCACACGTTGACTGCCCGGGACACGCCGACTATGTGAAGAACATGGTAACTGGTGCTGCTCAGATGGATGGTGCTATTATCGTTGTTGCTGCTACTGACGGTCCTATGCCTCAGACACGTGAGCACGTACTTCTCGCTCGTCAGGTAAACGTACCTCGTCTTGTTGTATTCCTTAACAAGTGTGATATGGTTGATGATGAGGAAATGCTTGAGCTCGTGGAGATGGAGATGCGTGAACTTCTTGATCAGTATGAGTTCGATGGCGATAATACTCCTATTATTCGTGGTTCTGCCCTTGGCGCTCTCAATGGTGTTGAGAAGTGGGAAGATAAGGTGATGGAGCTTATGGATGCTTGTGATACATGGATTCAGGATCCTCCACGTGACCTCGATAAGCCATTCCTTATGCCTGTAGAGGACGTATTCTCTATCACAGGTCGTGGTACAGTCGCTACCGGTCGTATCGAGACAGGTCGTATCCACGTTGGCGATGAGGTTGAGATCCTCGGTCTCGGTGAGGATAAGAAGTCTGTTGTTACCGGCGTTGAGATGTTCCGTAAGATCCTTGACGAGGGTCAGGCAGGTGATAACGTTGGTCTGCTCCTCCGTGGCGTTGACAAGTCTGAGATTAAGCGTGGTATGGTTCTCTGTCACCCAGGACAGGTTAAGCCGTTCAAGAAGTTCAAGGCTTCTATCTACGTTCTGAAGAAGGAAGAGGGTGGTCGTCACACTCCATTCGGAAATAAGTATCGTCCTCAGTTCTATCTCCGCACTATGGACTGCACAGGTGAGATCTCTCTCCCAGCAGGTGTTGAGATGGTAATGCCTGGTGATAACGTAGAGATAACAGTAGAGCTTATCTACGCTGTTGCTTTGAACGTAGGTCTCCGTTTCGCTATCCGTGAGGGTGGTCGTACCGTAGGCTCTGGCCAGATCACTGAAGTTTTCGAGGATTAATTTCTTGAATAGATAAGATAAAAAGTGTCGGGCGGTGATGTGCTCGTTGCCTGATACTTTTTTTACGGGATTAGCTCAGTTGGTAGAGCACTGGTCTCCAAAACCAGGTGTCGGGCGTTCGAGCCGCTCATCCCGTGCTATAAGAATAAAGTATATGAACAAGATAGTAAATTATTGCAAGGCTTGTTACGATGAACTTGCACATAAGACTACTTGGCCTTCACGGGCTCAGCTGACACACTCGGCAACAGTAGTTCTGTGTGCTTCTCTTGTTATAGCACTTGTTGTCTTCTGCATGGACTCTGTCTTTAAATTTGTAATGAGTTCGATTTATCCTAATTAATCGATGTCATGGCAGAAAAAGGAATGAAATGGTATGCGATGCGTTCCGTAAGTGGTAAGGAAGCAAAGCTAAAAGAATATATAGAAGCGGAATGCAGTCATAATCCACAGCTGGCACAGCATGTATCTCAGGTATTATTGCCAATGGAGAAACATGCGGCTTTGCGTAATGGTAAGCGCATTATAAAGGAGAAGGTTGCTCTTCCGGGATATATCTTTGTTGAGGCTAATATGATTGGAGATACGGCGCATACTTTGCGCTTTATGCCTAATTGTCTTGGATTCATCGGAGGGCTTGACGCCCCTACTCCTGTAAGACAGCAGGATATTAACCGTATGATAGGTGCGGCAGAAGATACTGCACTCGTTGAGGAAATAGATATTCCGTATATGGTTGATGAAACTGTTAGGGTTACGGATGGGCCGTTCTCCGGATTTACCGGCGTTATAGAAGAGGTTAACACCGAAAAACGTACATTGAAGGTCGTTGTGAAAATCTTTGGAAGGAATACGCCGCTCGAACTGAACTTTATGCAAGTTGAAAAAGAGGGATAGGCAGTATTTGTGTCATTTTTCTTTCAAACAACTTGACAAAACTTAAGATATAAGAAAGAATTGAGGGTTAACAAAAATAATGCTTCCATTAACCCCTTTTCATATCATCAACTTTTAATCATTAAAACAAAGATGGCTAAAGAAGTTGCTGGACAACTTAAATTACAGATTAAGGGTGGCGCTGCCAATCCTTCACCTCCGGTAGGACCTGCTTTGGGTTCTAAGGGTATTAACATTATGGGCTTCTGTAAGGAGTTCAATGCGCGTACTCAGGATAAGGCTGGCAAGGTACTCCCTGTCGTTATTACTTATTATGCTGACAAGTCTTTCGATTTTGTCATTAAGACTTCTCCGGCTCCGGTTCAGCTGAAAGAGGCTGCAAAGATTAAATCAGGTTCTGCTTCGCCTAACCGTAATAAGGTAGCGGAGATTACATGGGATCAGGTTCGAGCTATTGCAGAGGACAAGATGAAGGATCTTAACTGTTTTACCATCGAGTCTGCCATGAAGCAGATTGCCGGTACGGCACGCAGCATGGGTATCACTATAAAAGGTGATTTTCCAGAGTAATAGAAGTAGGGCGAGATTGTCCGCTGATTATTAAACATTTCCGGGAGGTGACATATTGCATTCAGGATGATGCTATATTGATACACCGCTTGTACCGAAAAATTTCAAAAAACAATGAGTAAACTGACGAAAAATCAAAAGGCGGTAGCCGACAAGGTTGAACAGGGTAGGCTCTATTCTATCGATGAAGCTGCGGCTCTCGTGAAGGAGATCACCACAACTAAGTTTGACGCTTCTGTTGATGTTGACGTACGTCTTGGTGTAGACCCACGTAAGGCAAACCAGATGGTTCGTGGCGTTGTTAGTCTTCCTAATGGTACCGGTAAGGTCACACGTGTGCTTGCATTATGTACTCCTGATCAGGAGGCTGCTGCAAAGGAAGCCGGTGCTGACTATGTTGGTCTTGACGAGTATATCGAAAAAATCAAAGGTGGTTGGACTGACATTGATGTTATCATCACAATGCCTTCTTGCATGGGTAAGATTGGTCCTATAGGTCGTATTCTCGGTCCTCGCGGATTGATGCCAAACCCAAAGAGCGGTACTGTGACGATGGATGTAGCGAAGGCTGTTAAGGAAGTTAAGCAGGGTAAGATTGATTTCAAGNTTGATAANACCNGTATTATNCATACTTCNATAGGTANGGTNTCTATGANCGCTGAGNCTATTGCCNGAAACNCTAAGGAGNTCATCGCTACTGTAATCAAGTTGAAGCCTGCTGCTGCAANGGGTACNTACATCAAGAGTATCTNTATTTCAAGCACTATGAGTAAGGGTATCAAGATTGATCCTANATCAGCCGATTAACTCTAAAAGTTTTGTAAAATGAAAAAAGAAGTAAAAGATACTATTATCTCTAACCTCGGTGAACTTATCAGCCAGTATCCTCACTTCTACCTTGTAGATGTGACGGGTTTGGATGCAGAGGCAACGAGCCAGCTCCGCCGTAAGGCTTTCCAGAGCGAGGTAAAGACCGTTGTTGTGAAGAATAAGCTTCTCATCAAGGCTTTGGATGCTGCGGAGACTGATTACTCTGCACTTTATCCTTGTCTGAAAGGCAATACGGCTATCATGTTCACACAGACAGCCAATGTGCCTGCAAAAATCCTGAAAGAGTATAAGGATTCCACTCCTTCTCTTAAAGGTGCTTATGCAGAAGAGAGCATATTCCTTGGTGCTGATAAACTTGCTGAGTTGGTAGCTCTGAAGAGCAAGAACGAACTTATTGCAGACGTTATTGCACTGCTCCAGTCTCCCGCAAAGAATGTTGTTTCTGCGTTGCAGTCTGGTTCTGGTACTATCCATGGTCTCCTTCAGACACTCGGAGAGCGTGCAGAGTAAAAGCTATTTTGAGCTTGCAGCATAATGTTGCTTAGTTGAAAATAGCAGAAAAATATATAATTATCATTAAAGTATAAACAAAATTTAAAAAGATACAAAAATGGCAGATATTAAAGCTATCGCAGAGGAACTTGTAAACCTCACCGTTAAAGAAGTAAATGAACTCGCTCAGATCCTCAAGGACGAGTATGGTATTGAGCCTGCGGCTGCAGCTGTTGCTGTTGCTGCTGCTCCCGCTGCTGCAGGAGCAGAGGCTGCTGCTGAGAAGGATTCTTTCGATGTAGTGCTGAAAGAGGCAGGTGCTGCTAAGCTTCAGGTTGTTAAGGCCGTTAAGGAGGCTTGTGGTCTTGGTTTGAAGGAAGCTAAGGAACTTGTTGACGGTGCTCCTTCTACTATCAAGGAAGGTCTCTCTAAGGCAGAGGCTGAGAACCTGAAGAAGGCTATCGAAGAGGCAGGTGCTGTTGTTGAGCTGAAGTAATTTAGCTATAACGCATTTTGATAAATGGTCATAACAGACCTTTTATCATACCTTATGATAAGAAACAAATGGTTAGAATCTACCAAGTAGGCAGGTTCTAACCATCTTGTGTCTATAAGGCCTCGCTCTTTTTATTGTTATGGTAGCCATATATATTGTGCTAATGAAAAAGCCTATATATAACAAGGTAGGAAAATAAGATTGGCGGTCTCCTTTGAACGGCTTGATATGCAGTTAAGGTGATGCNANAGAGNTANAAAGAAAANANATTGNANTTANCATACTTATNTAAAAAAGCATNACATCTNAAGNNNTTGATAGCAGAATAAANNNTGCNNATGTAAAGAATCCGATNCCATATCCGGATTTCCTTGATGTGCAATTGAAGTCATTCCGCGATTTCCTTCAGTTGGATACACCACCTGAGGAACGTAAGAATGATGGTCTGTATAGGGTGTTTGCAGAGAACTTCCCTATAGCGGATACACGTAATCACTTTGTTTTGGAGTTTCTCGATTATTTCATAGATCCTCCGCGTTACTCTATAGAGGAGTGTCTGGAGCGTGGGTTGACATACAGTGTCCCCATGAAGGCAAAGATGAAGTTGTATTGTACGGACGAGGATCACACTGACTTTGAGACTATCATCTCTGATGTGTTCCTTGGCACTATTCCGTATATGACCAGCAACGGTACATTTATTATTAACGGAGCTGAGCGTGTTGTTGTATCACAGTTGCATCGTTCGCCCGGTGTATTCTTTGGACAAGGAGTCCATGCTAATGGCTCTGTTCTTTATAGTGCGCGTGTCATTCCGTTCAAGGGATCATGGATAGAGTTTGCTACTGATATTAACAATGTCATGTATGCCTATATTGATCGTAAGAAGAAGTTGCCTGTTACAACTCTGCTTCGTGCCATAGGTTTTGAGAAAGATAAGGATATTCTTCAGATTTTCGACCTTGCCGAGGAGGTAAAGGTGACAAAGAAGAATATGAAGGAGATGATAGGCCGCAAGTTAGCTGCCCATATCATGAAGACATGGTCTGAAGATTTCGTAGATGAGGATACCGGCGAGGTCGTTTCTCTTGAACGTAATGAGATTATCATGCAGCGTGAGACGGAGATCACCGAGGATAATATGCAGGATATCCTTGACAGCGAACAGTCTACCATCCTTGTACACAAGAATGAGGACAGCGCGTCTAAATACGGAATTATCTTCAATACCCTTGCCAAGGATACATCAAACTCAGAGAAAGAGGCTGTGTATTATATCTATCGTCAGTTGCGTAATGCTGACCCGGCCGATGAGGCAAGTGCACGAGAGGTTATTACTAATCTGTTCTTTTCTGATAAGCGTTATGATCTTGGTGAGGTGGGACGCTATCGCATCAATAAGAAGCTTGGTTTGGATACCGGCATGGATGTGCGCATTCTTACCAAAGAAGATATTATAGAGATTATAAAGTATCTCATACAGTTGATTAACAGCAATGCTACTGTTGATGATATAGACCATCTTTCTAACCGTCGTGTACGCACAGTGGGAGAGCAATTGGCTAACCAGTTCTCTATTGGCTTGTCACGTATGAGCCGCACTATCCGTGAGCGTATGAATGTGCGTGACAATGAGGTGTTCACACCGACAGATCTCATTAACGCCAAGACTATATCAAGTGTCATAAACTCATTCTTCGGTACTAACCCGTTATCGCAGTTTATGGATCAGACGAACCCATTGGCTGAAGTAACACACAAACGTCGTCTTTCCGCTCTTGGTCCCGGTGGTTTGTCACGTGAGCGCGCCGGTTTTGAGGTTCGTGACGTACACTATACCCATTATGGACGTCTTTGTCCTATTGAGTCTCCTGAAGGTCCTAACATCGGTTTGATTTCTTCACTCTGTATGTTTGCTCAAATCAACGACCTCGGTTTCATTGAGACTCCTTATCGTAAGGTTAACGATGGTGTTGTAGATCTTGATAACGACCATGTTGTATATCTTACAGCAGAGGAAGAAGAGACACATGTTATCGGTCAGGGTAACGCACCGCTGAAAGATGACGGTAACTTTATCCGCGAGGTTGTTAAATGTCGTGAGAAAGCCGATTTCCCTGTTGTTCCGCCAACAGACGTGGATCTCATGGACGTGTCACCACAGCAGATAGCTTCTGTTTCTGCCGGACTTATTCCGTTCCTTGAGCATGATGACGGCCACCGCGCGTTGATGGGATGTAACATGATGCGTCAGGCTGTGCCGTTGCTTCATAACGATGCACCTATCGTAGGTACCGGATTGGAGCGTCAGGTGTGTGAGGACTCGCGCACTATGATTACCGCTGAGGGCGATGGAGTTATAGAATATGTAGACGCAACAACTATTCGCATACTCTATGATCGCACGGAAGAGGAAGAGTTTGTAAGCTTTGAGCCTGCTATAAANGAATATCNCATACCGAANTTCCGCCGTACCAACCNGAACATNACTATTGACCTNCGTCCTATATGTGANAANGNCCANNGTGTAAAGGCCGGTGACATTCTTACAGAGGGTTACGCTACGGAGAACGGTGAGTTGGCATTGGGTCGCAATCTGCTTGTTGCTTACATGCCATGGAAGGGTTACAACTATGAGGATGCCATTGTGCTTTCAGAGCGTATTGTGCGTGACGATGTACTTACATCAGTACATGTAGATGAATATTCTCTTGATGTACGTGAGACAAAGCGTGGCGTAGAGGAACTGACATCTGATATTCCTAATGTGTCAGAGGATGCTACCAAAGACCTTGATGAAAACGGTATTATCCGTCTTGGTGCACGAGTAGAGCCGGGTGACATTATGATAGGTAAGATTTCACCTAAGGGTGAGAGTGACCCGTCACCGGAAGAGAAGCTGCTGCGTGCTATCTTTGGTGACAAGGCCGGCGATGTGAAGGATTCATCATTGAAAGCCAATCCTTCGCTTTCCGGAGTTGTAATAGACAAGAAACTCTTTATGCGTGCGGTTAAGACTCGTGAGTCAAAGAAGCAGGATAAGATTATTCTTGCAAAGATTGATGAGGAATACGAGGCTAANGGCAACGAACTNAAGGATANNCNTGTTGATAAGCTCCTTACGCTTACCGAGGCCAAGACAAGTGCCGGAGTTACCGACTACACGGGGGCGGAAGTCATTACAAAGGGCAGCAAGTTCACAGCTACTATGCTTGCCAACCTTGAATATGACGGAGTACAGTCCGGTGGTTGGACTGGCGATGAGCATACCGATATGCTTATCAAGAAACTCATCATGAACTATATTCGCAAATATAAGCTTCTTGATGCAGAACTTAAGCGCCGTAAGTTTGCCATTACCATTGGTGACGACTTGCCATCAGGCGTATTGCAGATGGCTAAGGTATATATAGCCAAGAAGCGTAAGATCGGTGTTGGTGATAAGTTGGCCGGACGTCATGGTAACAAGGGTATCGTTTCAAAGGTAGTACGTCAGGAAGATATGCCATTCCTTGAAGACGGACGTCCTGTAGACCTTGTGCTCAATCCGTTAGGTGTGCCTTCACGAATGAACCTCGGTCAGATATTTGAGGCTATCCTTGGTGCTGCAGGCCGCAAACTGGGTGTTAAGTTCGCTACTCCTATTTTCGACGGTGCTAAGCTTGAGGACCTGTCAGAATGGACAGACAAGGCCGGTTTGCCGCGTCTCTGCTCTACACACCTTTATGACGGTGAGACTGGTGAGCGCTTTGACCAGCCGGCAACGGTAGGTGTTACCTATTTCTTGAAACTCGGCCACATGGTAGAGGACAAGATGCATGCGCGCTCTATCGGTCCTTATTCTCTTATCACACAACAGCCGCTTGGTGGTAAGGCTCAATTCGGTGGACAGCGTTTCGGAGAGATGGAGGTATGGGCCATCGAGGCATTCGGAGCCAGCCATGTGCTTCAGGAGATACTTACTGTCAAGTCTGACGATGTTACCGGACGTGCNNAGNGCTANGNGGCAATNGTTNANGGCGACTCAATGNCTACTNCCGGTATTCCGGAATCACTCAACGTGCTTCTGCATGANTTGCGTGGCCTTGGTCTCAGCATAAAGCTTGATNAAGCANTTTGCTGAAAGTTGCAACTACAGAACATGCCAATAATATAAACAAAGAAAACTATGGCTTTCAAAAAAGACAACAAGATAAAGACAAATTTCACCAAGATAACAGTCGGTCTCGCTTCACCTGAAGAGATACTGGAACATTCATACGGTGAAGTTACCAAGCCGGAGACCATCAACTACCGCACCTACAAGCCAGAGCGTGACGGTCTCTTCTGCGAGCGTATTTTCGGTCCGACAAAGGACTTTGAGTGTGCCTGCGGCAAATATAAGCGTATTCGCTATAAAGGTATCGTCTGCGACCGTTGTGGAGTGGAGGTGACAGAAAAGAAAGTACGTCGCGAACGCTCCGGTCATATAGAGCTTGTGGTACCTGTAGCCCACATCTGGTACTTCCGCTCACTGCCGAACAAGATAGGTTATCTGCTCGGTATCCCTACCAAGAAACTTGAGGCTGTAATATACTACGAGAAGTATGTAATCATCCAGCCCGGTGCCCTTGAAGGCAGAAANAATGNGGAGGGANCNGNANTNAACGGTTNACACCNNNTTGANTTTATTACTGAAGAAGAGTACATCAACATCGTAGATAATTACCTTGATGTAAACAACGATTATCTTGACGATAGCGACCCTAACAAGTTTATCGCCAAGATGGGTGCGGAGGCTGTATATACTCTTCTGCAGAACCTTGACCTTGATACTCTTTCATACGAATTGCGCGATCAGGCCAGCAACGAAGGCTCCATGCAGCGTAAGACAGAGGCATTGAAGCGTCTGCAGGTAGTGGAGGCATTCCGTAATAGCCGTGGACAGAATGGAAATGAGAACCGTCCGGAGTGGATGATAATGAAGATTCTGCCCGTTACTCCTCCGGAGTTGCGTCCGCTTGTACCGTTGGATGGTGGCCGTTTTGCCACTTCAGACCTCAACGATCTCTATCGTCGTGTTATTATACGTAACAACCGTCTCAAGCGTCTTATGGAGATACACGCTCCTGAGGTTATTCTTCGTAACGAGAAGCGTATGTTGCAGGAGGCCGTTGACTCTCTCTTCGACAACTCACGTAAGAGCAGTGCGGTAAAGAGCGAGGGCAACCGTCCGTTGAAGTCACTCTCAGACTCTCTGAAAGGTAAGGCTGGTCGTTTCCGTCAGAACCTTCTCGGTAAACGTGTTGACTATTCAGCCCGTTCTGTTATCGTCGTTGGTCCTGAGCTGAATATGGGTGAATGCGGTTTGCCAAAACTTATGGCGGCAGAACTTTACAAACCATTCATAATACGCCAACTCATCGAACGTGGCATTGTGAAGACCGGCAAGTGTGCGAAACGTATCGTAGACAGTCGTGAACCGATTATCTGGCACATTCTTGAGAATGTCATGAAAGGCCATCCCGTACTTCTCAACCGTGCTCCTACATTGCACCGACTCGGTATACAGGCATTCCAGCCAAAACTCATTGAGGGTAAGGCTATTCAGCTGCACCCATTGGCATGTACCGCTTTCAACGCCGACTTTGATGGTGACCAAATGGCTGTGCACCTGCCATTGTCCAATGAGGCTATTCTTGAGGCGCAGTTGCTTATGTTGCAGAGCCACAATATCCTCAATCCGGCCAATGGTGCGCCAATCACTGTGCCGTCACAGGATATGGTGCTCGGTCTCTATTACATCACAAAGTTACGTCCCGGTGCTAAGGGCGAGGGCTTGACATTCTACGGACCCGAAGAGGCTATAATCGCTTATAATGAAAAGCGTTGTGATCTCCATGCCCCCGTGAAAGTCATAGTCAATGACATTGTTGATGGCGAGAGGCAAAGGCATATGGTAGAGACCTCGGTAGGTCGTGTAATCGTTAACGGACTTGTGCCTGATGAGATGGGATATGTCAATACCATTATTTCAAAGAAATCATTGCGTGACATCATTCAGAATGTAATCAATGTAGTAGGCTTTGCCCGCGCTTGTGAATTCCTTGACGGTATCAAGAACCTTGGTTACCGTATGGCATACCTTGCCGGACTCTCCTTCAACCTCGATGATATTATCATTCCGCCTGAGAAAGAAGAACTTATCAGAAAGGGTAATGAAGAGGTACGTCAGATTACCGACAACTACAACATGGGCTTCATCACCGATACAGAGCGTTATAATCAGGTTATTGATACATGGACACATGTAAACAATGATATAGGTAATATCCNCCTCAANGAGATGACAGNNGCANANCAGGNCTTCNACNCCGTATTCATNATGCTTGATTCCGGTGCCCGTGGTTCAAAAGATCAGATTAAGCAACTTTCCGGTATCCGTGGTCTTATGTCAAAACCACAGAAAGCCGGTGCTGATGAGCGTCCTACCATTGAGAACCCAATCCTTTCAAACTTCAAGGAAGGTATGTCCGTGCTTGAGTACTTCATTGCGTCACATGGTGCCCGTAAGGGTCTGGCCGACACTGCCATGAAGACTGCCGATGCCGGTTACCTTACACGCCGACTTGTTGACGTATCACACGACGTTATCATTACCGAGGATGATTGCGGAACACTCCGTGGTCTTGTATGCTCTGCATTGAAGAATGGCGATGATATTATCTCCAGCCTTTATGATCGTATTCTTGGTCGTGTCAGCGTTCACGATGTTATCAACCCGCATACCAACGAAATCATCTGTCCTGCCGGTGAGGAAATCAACGAGGCTCGTGCCAAGGCGATAGAAGATGCCGGTATAGAGAGTGTTGAGATACGTTCCGTACTCACCTGTGAGTCAAAGCACGGAGTATGTAAGAAGTGTTATGGCCGCAACCTTGCAACACAGCGCATGGTACAGAAGGGTGAGGCAGTCGGTGTTATTGCAGCTCAGGCTATCGGTGAGCCGGGTACACAGCTTACACTCCGTACATTCCACGCTGGTGGTATTGCCGGTGGTGCGGCAGCCAACGCCTCTGTTACCTGTAAGGCAGCCGAAGCAGTGGTTGAGTTTGACGAGCTCCGTGCAGTGCCTTACGTTGACAACAGCGAGGGCAATGCCGTAGAGNGNGNGATNGTGGTAAGCCGTCTTACAGNATGTCGTTTCGTAGATCCCGCTACAGGCATCATACTCTCTAATGTGCCTGTGCCTTATGGTTCATCACTCTATTTCCAAAGTGGCGCCAAGGTAAAGAAAGGTGATGTTATAGCCCGTTGGGATCCGTTCAATGCTGTTATTGTTTCAGAGTTCGGTGGTAAGATACGCCTTAACGATTTTGTAGAAGGCACAACCTATAAAGCCGAGACTGATGAAACAACCGGTATGACGGAGCGTATCATNATCGNGTCAAGAGNTCGCTCACTCGTACCTACCTGCGATGTGGTTGACGAGAATGGAGAAGTGGTAGCCACTTACAACCTCCCTGTTGACGGTCACGTAGTTGTAGAAGACGGAATGACTATTGGTACCGGCGAGACATTGGTTAAGATACCGCGTACCGTAGGCCGTGCAGGCGATATTACCGGTGGTCTGCCGCGTGTAACAGAGCTCTTCGAGGCACGTAATCCAAGTAACCCTGCAGTAGTGTCAGAAATCGATGGTGAGGTGACAATGGGAGNCNTNNAACGTGGTANCCGTGAGNTANCCATCACATCCAAGACCGGCGAACAGCGCAAATACCTCGTGCCATTGTCCAAGCAGTTGCTCGTACAGGAACACGATGCGGTTCGTGCCGGCACACCACTCTCAGCCGGTGTTATCACACCTAACGACATCTTGGCCATTAAGGGTCTTACAGCCGTTCAGGAGTATATCGTTAATGAGGTTCAGGACGTTTACCGTCTGCAGGGTGTGAAGATCAACGACAAGCACTTTGAGATTATCGTTCGTCAGATGATGCGTAAGGTTCAAATCAACGATCCGGGCGATACCAGCTTCCTTGAGAGCGATATTGTCGACAAACTTGATTTCGCTGAGGAGAACGACCGTATCTGGGGCAAGAAAGTTGTTGTCGATGCCGGTGACTCTGAGAATCTACACAAAGGTCAGATTGTTACGGCACGCAAACTGCGCGATGAGAACTCACTGCTGAAGCGTCGCGACCAGAAGCTCGTGGAGGTACGTGACGCCGTTCCTGCCACATCAACACAGATATTGCAGGGTATCACACGTGCGGCTCTCCATACCAAGAGTTTCATGTCAGCCGCATCGTTCCAGGAGACCACCAAAGTGCTTAACGAGGCAGCTATCCGTCGCAAGAGCGATATGTTGCAGGGTATGAAGGAGAACGTAATTTGCGGACACCTTATCCCGGCAGGTACCGGTCTTCGTACTTTCGATAAGATTATCGTAGGTAGTCGTGAAGACATGGATCGCCGTCAGATGAGCCGTCAGAACGTTTTTGAGTACCGCAACTAATACGGGTTTGTTCTTTAGGATGTGTTGCATAGGCAAACATCCTAAAGAATAAGTAAATCAACAGTCCGGGGCATTGGAGTTAATTCCAATGCCCCGGACTGTTTTTGTGTTATATAGCATGAAGTGCAACATGAAGTGCAATATGAAAATATAATAAAAACGTCTGATTGCGTCTATGTGTCCATAGTATTAATTGCAGAAATTATACATGAGTACTTATCCAATACGTTTATATGTACTATAAACATTTTCTACTCCAATATAATTAGATTTACCTTCGTAAAAAAGCACGAAC